>ERZ1034952.2313-NODE-2313-length-14202-cov-6.835018_pt1 | contig 14202 bp, 16 predicted proteins | sample MGYA00520625_ERZ1034952 | MGnify/ENA primary metagenome ERZ1034952 (study PRJEB33766, sample SAMN09781773) | gut metagenome | biome: gut microbiome | host: Homo sapiens | place: Madagascar | study: EMG produced TPA metagenomics assembly of the PRJNA485056 data... | reverse complement strand
TGCCAAATATTACTAGAGCTTTGAATTATACAGCAATTACCAGATTCAAGCAACAAATGTTTTATGTAATTAATAGACCTAAATTTTGGTCAGCTGGATTCTAAGGAGATATTAAGATGGACGATATGTACACTTTCAATCCTTTCGGATATACTGCAATTCCTTCATTGGAGAACGTAAGAAATGTTCTTCATCCTGAATTGATCAGTAATCTTTGCAGAGATTCTATGGGTGGAGTATGGATGAATCTTCAATATAGATCTGGTTATAGAAGCTATAGATTGAGCTCTAATATTTCTGGAGTTTTGATGTATGCTTACCAGTCTAAAAAGAATGATAAAAAGTTTGTAAAATTTATCTTTGGTAATCGTATGATGAATGTCAGATATAACGATATCAGAGGATATAAATTAATCGATAGACTTCCTATGATTGGAGTTGATATTGGTATTGATGCTCCTAAGAATAAGAAAGCTGAAGCATTAAATTCTTTGGTAATTAGATCTTGTTTATATAATGGATTTATTCCATTAGACGAAGATGAATTTAATAAAGGATATAAAGATGAGGAGATTGAGATATGCGCAGTTATGATGCAATGATAGATCCTGATATGCAAAGAATCATTTCTGATGTAGAAGCAGAAACTGGTAATAGTTTAGCAATGGCTATTCCAGCTATCACATTTGATGACGACCCTGAAGAAAAGATCTATATCTTACTTCTTACAACCTATGACATTGATACTTCGAGAGATTGGAGCATTAGTAAAGGTAGACAGAATACTTATGATTATCTTAAAACGTTAATCATGGGTGAAGCTATAGATCCCAATCTATCTTTCATTATATCTTGTGATCAAGATGAGAACCAATTCAAGCCTAATGTAATTCCTAAATCTAAACCAATTACTGTCTTTAGATTTATGAAAGTTATGTTTGAAGATCATAAAGTACTTGATGATGGAGTTGGATTTGATATTAATGAATTTGATCCATCTGAACAAGTGGGAGATAAAACTATTCTCGAAGATATATTATAATTTAAATTTAAAAAAGGAGATTATATTATGCTTTATAACAATGGATACAATGGTTATGGATATTTTGGACCTAACTATGCTGTCTATCAGAATATTGTCAATGGTACAGTACCTAAGCCTGTTGAGGTAAATATTGACATTCCGGAAGGTATGATGAAGATTATTCCTATTGATGATCCTAATACAACTGGTCCTTCTGAAACACTCAACTTTGATAAGGCAATTCTTCCGGATCAGCCTAAAGATGAGATTAGTGCAAATCAGGAAGTTATTAATCCTGATTTTTCTAATTTCATTGGCTGCTCTGGTGTTGTAAATGATATCACTGAAAAGTTTGGTATCTGCCCTGTTGAAGATCCTACTACTGTTAAAGTAGAACCTAAGATGGATCCTGTTCCTGTACAATCTTCACTTATTAATAATCCTACGGAAAGCTTTTTACCTACTCGAAAAGTAAATAACTGGTTTTCCCGTATGATTGATCAGCGCGGTGAAGATTTTCTGAATGGCAATAAGATGAGTATTGATGAGGTTAGTAGAAACGCTGATCGCATCATTGATGAAATGATTGCTGGTAAAGTCGATTATTCTAAGTATGGTAAATATATCATCAATCATGTTGTTATCGATACCCTTATTGATTTCTGTGCTAATAAGATTAATCTTAATAGTGCAAATCTCTATACTCAGAATTATTTCTATAGTGATTACCTGAATCGTATGCAGTTTGCTACATCCGATAATGAAAGATTTATCCTTCTTAGCACTACTGATAATATGATCAGAAATATTGTAAGATCCATGAGTATGTGTGAAAGAGATATTGCAATTTATTCTATTCTCTATAACAAGTTTAAAGCTGTTAAGAATACTGGTAATGCATTGCTGCTTATCAATCTTACTAATGATCTTAACAATTATAGAAAGCTCTATAAAAAATAAAATGTAAAGGAGAATACTATAATGACTCGTGAAGATGTCTTGTATCTATTTGAAAAGTATAAGGATCGTCCTTTTGAAATTGACCTTGGAGATTCTGCTGCTTGTATGCGTGGTAACATTGAAGGGCATTGGCTTTTTCTAAAAGGCGATGGCGTTGTTGAGGTTAAGAAGAATACTCCTGATGGATCATATGATGTTATGAATACCCATCAGTCTCAGGCACCTTTCAAAGTCACATATTGTAGTTTTGATAACATTGCTTATATTAGATCTTTCATCACAGCTAAACCTGGTGATGCAAAAACACAGCTTGCTGATTTCACTCCTGTTGGAACTAGCAAATCTAAGGATGATATTATTGCTGAGATCGCTAGTGATAGTATCTATAATGCTGCATCTGCTAGAGGATATCTTGATAATGAGAACACTGCACCTGGTACCATGTATGGACAGTTTAGAGGATCTATTTTGTCTACGGATATCAAGGGTGTTCCTAACAATGTCAAGGATGCTATCATGAAAGAATAAGTATAAAACTACATCTACTACAACACTAAAATACTGGTTATAGTTATACCTAATTTTCGATTGTTAAAATCGCAATTAGGCATATATTATAATAATGAACATAAGTAGAATCTCACATGCTTATGTTTGTCGTTCTTCAATTTTTGCGCAAAAATTTAAGAAAACAAAGGAGTAACTAACAATGACTAACATGAATGGTATGTATCCGAATGGCATGGCAATGAATGGTATGGGTCAGACCATGCAGCCTCAGAATGCAATCCCTCGTACTGAGGATTGGCTGACTCCTGATATGGACAGCCTGATGCAGAAGGGTGATAGCCAGTTTAATCTCGCAGTTTCAAAAGCTGAGATTGCACGTGGCATCTGCAATCACTATTGGAAGAATGGTGATCCTGCTGTCACTCAGAATCCTGATGGCACTTGGACATGCCAGCGCTGCCATACTACGTTCGACCCTACCCCCATGTCCAATGAAGATGCTAAGATGATCACCGATCGTTTCCTTGATCTGATCAACCTGATCAAGATTCAGTACAGATCTCTGCCTGCAGAAGCAGCTCGTACCTATTTCCAGATGTATCCTTTCATTGAAAAGGTACCTAAGATGTATGAGCTTGCTTGCACTGATCTGAACCGCTATGCAAATGTCAATAACGGCGTTATGAGCAATCAGATGGGTGCTAATAATCCGTATATGATGTATGCTAGCCTGACTGGTACTCCGATTCCTGGCTATGGCTATGGAGTTCCGATGGGTGGCTATTCTCAGTACGGTCAGCCGCCGATGGGCGCACCTGTTGGATATAACCCTCAGGTTAATCCTCAGTACGGTGTACCCAATCAGCCTGTCCAGCAGAACGGCATGGTCTATGGCAATCCTCTGTATGGTCAGCCTGCACAGACTCAGGTTGTTCAGAATGGCTATCAGCCTAACTACAGTGGCTTTGTCATGGATCCTCGCGGTGCTGCACAGCCTGCCGTTAACAGCAATATGCCTATCCAGCCTCAGAATGCACAGCCTGCTCCTCAGGCACCTGCAGTTCCCGCTGCTCCTGCACAGCCTGCAACTTCTAATGATGCTGCTCCTGTTCAGGTTCCTGCATTCACCAAGTAATTCAATAAGTTAATTTCCTAGCAACAATCGTCGTCAATAAATGTTGGGGTGGAGGAGTGATCCTCCACCCTAATATTTATTATTTTTAATATTGATAAATAATATAAATTAGAACACCACAATAATCCAGTTTTGGATTTCATAGAATGGATTATTTTCATATAAAGAAAAATTAAAGTTTCAATGAACAAGTACACATAAATAGAGAAAAGAAAGTGAGGATATAATTTATGGAAAAGTCTGTATATATTCCTACTCATGTTCCAAGGTTAATATTGACATACGATGAATATAGTAAAATGCTAGATATTATTGCAAAAGAAACGAAAGGGGTTAATTAATTAATGGCGAAGCTTACTACTGAACAAATGAAGAATGTCGATTCTTATGATAAAGACATTACTCATATTGAAGGTACTATTAATGCTATTAGAAAATTACCAGGCATGTATATTGGTCCCGTAGGATTTCAGGGAACAATTAATATGTTTAGAGAGATCTTCCAAAACTCTGTTGATCAGATGCTATTTGAAAAATCTCCTTGCAACTATATCTCTGTTCTTTTTGATGAAAGAGATACTAAGTTTATTATTAGTGATAATGGACTTGGTATTCCGTTCTCAAAATGTGTGGAAGTGTTCTCGGAGTCGCACGTTTCAAAGAACTTTAAAGAAAAGAAACCTGGAGATTATTCTGCTGGTATTAATGGTATAGGTGCGAAAGCTACCAATGCACTTTCTGAATACTTCGATGTATGTTCTTATAGATACGATGGAACATGTAAACATGTTTTGTTTAAGAAAGGTGTATTGAAGAAGGAAGAAATTATTAAGAATCCTGAGAAGCTTCAAGGCACTAGAACTGAGTTTACTCCAGATCATAGCATTATGGGTGAAACTCCTGTTGAACCTTCTATGGTATATACCTTGGTAAGAGATACTCTGTCTCTATTGCCTATTGGAGCTACTATTGACTATACTTCTATCAATAAGCGTGGTAAAACTTATCATGAGAAGATGGTTAATGAAGATGGTATTGCCACTAATATTCTTGGTAAGTGCGCTAGTATGTTGGTTTCTCCTATTATCATTAAGAATGATAATGGTCATATGAAGCTTGAATGTGCATTTACATTTGATCAGCAAGATCTTGGTGGTGAGGATGTAACTGCATATGCTAACATGTGTCCTACTAGTAGTAGTGCATTGAATACTCATGTCACTGGTACACTCGATGGAATTGCTACTTGGTTTGGAAATTATATTAATAAGATTTATCTGACAGAACGTGAAAAGAATAAGATTAAAGTTGTTCCTAACGATGTTAAGATGGGTCTTAAGATTATGATTTCTGCTTGGCATTTGGAACCTCAATTCACTGGTCAAGCTAAAGAAGTTCTATCTAATCAGGACTTTAAGCCTTTTGCTAAAGAGACTATTATGAATGGTCTTGATGGTTGGGCTAAAGCAAAACCTCAAGATCTTCTGAAAGTTTGTAAGTTCCTGAAAGATATTGCTCTTGCTAGAATTAAGGCAGATACTGAGAAGGTTAAAATTACTGCAAAGTATGCTACCAGTGCTACTACTGGTCTACCTGCAAAGTATGTTAAACCTTCTACAAAAGATCCTAATAAGATTGAACTCTTTATTGTTGAGGGTGATTCTGCATTGGGATCTGCAAGATCTGCACGTAATGTTGAAACTCAAGGTATTTTTCCGATTCGAGGTAAGATTCTAAATGTTTTTCAAGCAAGTCCGCAAAAAATTGCTGCGAATAATGAAGTCATGGCAATTACACAAATTCTTGGAGCCGGGTATGGTAAGCACTTCGATATCTCGAAACTTAAGGTATCGAAAGTAATATTTATGACGGATGAACTAACCGCGTCCAAAAATGCTTTTCGCACTCACTATGCGGGTTAATGATTAAATTCATTAGCTAACGGTAAGAGCTGAATAAGACTAGTGTATGAAGTCGAGAGAAGATATACACTTATATCCATAGACGAAGCAGCTCTCTAAGAAAGCCTAAGGTCCATTAGAACAGATGGATAGCTTGGTAATACCGTGGGAATCAACAATTATAATTGTTGAAGCCTGTAACGACTATTTCCATGAAGGAAAGTACAGACACTATTAGTACGTGTTTGGAAAGAGCATTCTAGGTTTAGAGAAGTATAGTATCTAAGCATAGTAACATATAGTCTGATCCCATATGAAAGTATAGGCAACAATCATAGCGGATAATGATGGTGCACATATTGCAGATCTTCTTCTGCTTGTGTGCCTGAAGATGTTCCCCGGCTTAGTAGATGCTGGCAAAGTATATAAGGCTGTTCCTCCTCTATATGGAATTCCTATGGGGAAGAATCGCATGAAATATTTTGCAGAGCGTGTTGACTTTGTGAGATATATGCAGAAGGAGTATTATAAGAAGAATTCTGTTACAGATCTTAATGGTAAACCAATTGATTCTGCTACGTTCACTAGAATCTTAATCGAGAATTCTGATTATATTTATGACTTCTCCACCATTGCTGAAAGATATAAGATTAATCCTATTCTATTGGAAATTGTCATTTCTTCCTATATTAAGAAGGAGAAATTTGAAACTCTTCGTAAGAGAATTACTTCTGAATTTAGATTTATGGAAAATGAAAATATTACCAAAATTGGTAATACCATCAGAATCAAAGGTCTAATTAATGGAAGAATCGAAACAATTTTCTATAATGATAGATTCATTGAGGATTGCAAACCTTTGATTGATCCTATCAAGAAAGCAATGAATGAAAATCATATGAGATTCATTGTTAATGGTAAGAAAGTTGGTTTGTATGATCTAGTATCTACAGCAATGAACACCATTGGTAGTGTTAACCGTTTTAAGGGATTAGGCGAGATGAATGCTGACCAGTTGGCTGAATCTACTATGAATCCTAATACACGTACACTGATTCAATATACGGTTGATGACATCAATGAGACCACTAAGATCATTCGTCAGTATGATTCAAATAAGCATATGATTCTTCAGGAAACTGGTGTTGTTGATCGTAGTGCATTGATCGGATTGTAATAAAATAAGAGACTAGTAAGCACCAGTTTACTAGTCTCTTATTATTTTATTTAAGGAGAAGATGATTATGTTCATAGAATATATGAATTATTCTTTATCTAAAACACCTACATCGATTATGACAGAAGATGTCTACAATGATCCTGATCTGTCTTTAAAACTTAGAGCTGAATATGGTACAGTAGTAGCATTTATCAAGACTCAATTGTCAGCTCTTCTTCATGAAGATTATTCTATTGAGATTAATAGAATTAGCGATGCAGAGTATTCTAGAAAAATTCTTGATCAGATTGCTGAAGAAGAATCATTTGACTTTGCATTTAGATCTGTTCATCTCAAGGGTAAAGCTCTTTGTGGAGAGATTAAGCTAGATGGAACATTTGTAACTAAATTCGAGATTGATAATGCATATTTATATTCTGAAATGTATACAAATATGCTTAACAGTCGTAAAGGAATTGATTCTTCATGCGAAGATTCTAAATCCAGCGGAACTGTGGTCGTAAGTGGAAACAAGAAAGTTGAAGGAACTACTTTAGATATTGGTAATACTAATGAATTTATGAAGACTATGAATGCAAAATTTACTAGGAGGACAAGCCATGATGAATAATACTCAATGGGTCACTGTTAATAGTGGCAAAGTAAGCGTTGCTATGTATTCCAATCCTAATGAACCTTATCTTAGATCCTGTATTAGTGATCTTTATTATAATCTTGTGAATTTTGGTGAAGTTCATTGGATTTTGAATATTAGACCTAATAATGGATTTAGTACTCTTGATACCCTTAAAGATCTTACGAAACTTTATGATGATAGAAATATATTGTTGTTTGCTCAAGCAGGTACTATCTGTCCCATGGCAGCATATGGATCTGTAGCAGAAGGCAAGGAAATGATCAAGAATCAGCAGGGAATTCTTTATAATGCTAATTTTGATCATGTCTTCTTCAATCGTTGCATGGATAGAACCTATGCTAATGATTGTATTTTTATCTATCATAACAAAGCAGAATCTGAATGGATTAAAAATAACACTGGAGATAACAAGATCGTTAAGTACTCAAATAGTAAAAGTGAATATATTGAAAGTCAGGTGTAAAAATAAATGGCCGAAGTAATTCGTCAAAATACAGCTCATAAACAATATATCGAAGATCTTGCTCTATATACTATTGCTACAAATCTAGTTCGTGCATTGCCTGATGTTCGAGATGGATTGAAGCCTGTTGCAAGACGTATTCTGTATACTCTAATGAATGATGAGAAAGCAGTAAGTCCTGCTACTCAGGTTAAATCTGCTGCTGTAGAAGGCACTGTTATGAAGAAATATCATCCTCATAGCGGTACCTATCCTACATTTAAAACCATGGTAAACTGGTTTGAAATTAAGCAGCCAATGATGATTGGACAAGGCTCTTTTGGCACGGTATCTGGAGAAGTAGCATCTGCACAAAGATATACAGAATGCTGTTTGAGTCCTTTTGGACTTGAATGTGTATGTGGAGCATTGTATTATAACAATGAAGTTGTTGATTGGAATCCCACATATGATAACAAGCATATGGAACCTCAATATCTTCCTGTTAAAGTTCCACTTCTTCTGATCAATGGTATTCTTGGCGGTATTGGCACTGGTATTAAAGCAGATCTTCCTTCTCATAATATGGGAGAAGTTATCGATGCTACACTGAGATTGATTGATGATCCGAATGCAGAAGTAATTCTAATTCCAGATCATTGTCTTCCTTGTGATATTATCGATACTGATTGGAAGAATATCTGTAATAAAGGTTATGGGTCTTATCGTGCAAGAGCAACTATGAGTGTATCTCATGATAAGAACGATTATCCTTATATTACCATTACCTCTCTTCCGATGTATGGTACCAACAATGTAGTCAATAAAATCGATGAAGGAATTGCTGCTGGTAAATTCCCTCAGATTATTGATGTCAATGATGAGTCTAAAAATGACTATGGTGTACGAATCGTAATTAAGTTAAAGAAGGGTACTGATGTAAACTTTGTTAAAGAAGCTTTGTATAAGTATACTCCTTGTGAACAATCTTTCAGAGTTAATTTTGAAGCAGTTTATGGTACTGAGCTTGTAAGATTGTCTTATAAAGCTTACCTTGAATTGTTTATCAAATTTGTTACTGATAATAAGATCAAGGAATATTCTGCAAGACATTATGTAGTATCTACAAAGCTTCATAAACTTGATGCATTTATCAAGATTGTAGGATCTCCTGATATTGATAAGATTATTAATCTTATTAAGAAAGGAAAGACTAGTTCTGATAATGAATTGATTGAGCTTTTGATTAGTAAATATAGATTGACTGATATTCAGGCATCTTATATTATTAATGCTCAGATCAAACAGTTGTCTAGAGGATATCTTGATAGATACAAAGAAGAGTTTAATAAGCTGAGTAAGGAAGAATCTTGGCTTGAAGGAAGAATTGCTAATGATAAACTTATTAAGGAAGATGTCAAAAATGAATTGATCATGCTTCGTAATAAGTATGCTACCCCCAGAATCTGTAAGGTTATTAAGGTTAGTAATTTGGGTAATATCCCTGAAGGTACATTCAAGATCATTATCACTGAGAATAACTATATCCGTAAGATTGGTGAAAATGAGAATGTTAATGTAATCAAGGGAGATAGACCTAAGTTTGTATTGACAGTAAGTAATCTGGAGAATGTACTTCTCTTTGATAATAAGGGTAGAGTATTCAAGCTTCCGATTCACAGAATTCCCATTATGGCTAAGAATGAGCCTGGTATTGATGTTAAGGGTGTTATTAAAGGCCTTACTGCAGATATTATTTCTGTAATTTATGAGCCTATGGTTACTAAACTTGCAGCTTTAAAGCAGAAGGTATATGTAGCAATTTTGTCTAAGAATAATACTATCAAGAAACTTGATATTCAGGATTTCATCAATGTCCCTCCTTCTGGTATTATATATTCTAAGATTAATCATGATGATGACATTGTTGATACTCAACTTGTGTCTGATAATATGGATCTGATTCTGTATAGTGATTCTAAAGCATTGCGAATTGCTTCTACTGATATCGCATTGCTTAAGAGAAATACAATTGGTACACTTGGTATGGGAGGTCAGCATGGACCTATGGAAGGTATGAGTATTATTTATACTGACCATAAGAATCCTACTAAGTATGTCATTGTATTAACAGAATCTGGTAAGGTTAATAAATTCTCTGCTGCAGGTTTTGAAAGAAGCCAAAGAAATAAAGCCGGTAGTAGAGTTATTGATCTTGGAAGAGGAGATCGTATTAAAACTATCTTTGGAGCTTCTGATAATAATACACTTAATATTATTACTACAGGATCCAATATAAGTCTGCCGATTTCTCAGATCCAGATGATGAGTTCTGTAAGCAAGGGTATTAGGGTAACACAGAATAAGACTGATGTTGTAATTAGAGCTTCTATTGTTTGATAAATTAAATGGGTAAGGGATTAACTCCCTTACCCATTATTTTTTATCTAATGAAAATTAACGAGGCATCTTCTTGATATCTTCTGCCTGCTTAGCAGTGATCCAATGCTTCTTCACAGCATTGTCAACACCACTTTCATCAATCATATGATTCTTCCACATACGAACGACAAACTTATACATTGTCATTTACCTCCTAATTTTAATTAATCAGCAACAACATTGGATTCAGGTGCTGTGTCATTACCATCAGAGGAGTCAGTATCATCTCCACCCATAGACAGCAGAGAAGCACCAATCTCAGTGATAGCACTCTCAACATCATTCAGACGGTCATTGACATCAGGTGTAGTGACATTCAGAATAAAGATGGTATCAGTCTCCTCAGAAATCGTAGGAGCATCGAAAGTAGCATTGCACTTTGCACAAGTAGTAGCAGTGCTCTCTACAGGCTCACTGCACTCAGGACAAACATACTTGGTGTTAACGACATAGTTAGGAACCAGTCTAACGTCCTTAACCTTAGTGTAATTGGTGAAGATACGAATAGCAGTATCATCAATCTTAGCAGTAATGGTATCATTACCAGTGAAATCTGCCAGGACCTCTTCAGCAGTCTTGGTAGCACCTTCCATCGGACGAACCTTTAGGGTTAGAACACCATTGTACTCATTTACACCATCAGTAACCAGACGATACTCAGCACCGTTAGATAGAACTAGCTTTTCCATTTGAAAAGTCCTCCTTAATGTACATTAATTGTGATTGGAGATATAGCGATGACTAATATAGAGATGATCCTAAAATTGATGGGACCAGAACTAAATGAAATTCAACTAGCTAAATTGAAGAACGTTCTGGATACAATTCTAAGAACATCTAGAACCGCTCTACCAAATGAAGAGTTGATAGAACGCTTCATACAACAGAAAAGTTTAGTAGGATTAAAACCATCTTCTTTGACTGGATATGTAACAGAAGTTAGAGCAATGGCTAAGTATTATAATGGAAAGAGTTACTTAGACATTACTACTGCTGATATGAAGGATTATCTTGCTTATATGGTTAAAGCAAGAAATCTTCAAGCTGCTACATTACAGACTAAGATTAGAGCTATTAGTTCTTTTTATGAATTTCTTGTAAATGAAGAATTCATTGAGAAGAATCCTACTAATAAAATTGAAAGAGTATTGTGTGAAAAGAAAATCAAGAAAGCTTTCTCTAATGCTGAGATGGATGCTCTTAGAGCAGAATGCACCAATAAAAGAGATAAAGCATTTGTTGAATTTCTATATTCTACTGGAACTAGACTTGCTGAAGTTATTGGTCTTAATGTAAAAGACATTAACTTCAATGAAGGTGAAGTTATAGTATTTGGTAAAGGCCATAAGGAGAGAGTTGTTTATCTAAGTAATAATTGCATGAAATATTTACAAGAATACTTAGAAGAACGTTATGCTCAACCAGATCAACCTTTATTCACACATCTTTCAAATGGTCATAGATTGACTCCAAGAGGTGCAGAATTAATTCTTAAAGATATTGGTGATAGAGCTGGAGTAGAAAATGTGCATCCTCACCGATTCCGTAGAACTTGTGCAACTCATCTAATGGATAGAGGAATGCCTGTTGAACAGATTAAAGAAGTTCTTGGGCATGCCAAATTAGAGACTACTATGATTTATTGTAATGTGAATAGCAGTAAAGTTAAAGCAAGTTTTAAGGAAGCTTTTAATAGAGATATTTACTTTTAATATGAAATGAATATATATTATAATTATGGTAGGAAGAAATTGTCCTATCATATAATTTAAAAAAGGAGTAGTTAAAATGATTGACAAGAAAAAGGTTATCGAGTATATGGAAAGCATCTATAGGTCTTTTCCACATGCTACATTCATTGGAGTTGGTTTAAATGGAGAAATGATATTTACCGTAAAAGCAAAAGGACATTGCTTTATTACAAGTGATAAATACATCAATCTCTATAATAACGCATACGATTCTGATGTATTTGGCAGCACTGATGAGGTATTCGATACTATGCTTGAAGCTAGTAAGTCTAATACATTCATCGTTAAAGAAGAATGCGACAATATATTTGATCCCAATGAGTATATAGGTTATATCTGGGCTCAAGATCATCAGGCATTTGGATGGTGCCAGATTGTCGGAAATCTCTCTAGTGATGATAGGAGATATGATAAGGTAGAATGTGAATTTACTAGTGACAACATCATTAGATTGATGAATACCACATATGTTTATACAGTTCATTCTTGTGGTGAAGTTAATCATATTACACTGAATAATGCACTATCTGTATATCCTAATTGTACTAAGTGTGATGAGTTAATGGGAATTCAATGCAAGATGGATCTTGAACGTCGCATTTCAAGACTTAAACTTATCAATGTTACGGAAGATCTTGATAAGTGCATATTTAAATGCATTAAATGTGGTAATACATATACTGATTGTAAAGATGTAGTCTTTGCATGGAATAGAAAATATGGTGAATGTGTATACTGTTATGCAAAAGAATATACACCTAAATTGATTGGAAGGAAGTATGGAAAACTTAGAATCGTACAAGCAGTTCCTGTAATTAGTGGATATAATCATACGATTTCTCATTTCAATGTGATATGTCAATGTGATTGCGGAGGATATGTATCCACAAAATTAGCAAGTGATAAATTACAGAGAACTACTTGCAAAAACTGTGGCAGGAAATATCAGAAATCTACTCCGTCTGCTGTTGATAAAATTTATAAAGGTGAGCACCATGGAAAGCTTACTATAATCAAAGCAGCATATATATATGATCCAGAAGATATAACCATTGATAAGCCAAGCTTATACCAACGAGTAATTTGCCAATGCGATTGTGGCAATTTCATTATCCATAGATTATCCACAGTGCTAAATGGAAAATCCAAATCTTGTGGATGCTGTGATAAAGATCGTAAACCAAAAGTTCCATATCCGTATGATTTGAGTTTCTACGAAATGGAATATAAGAAATAATTTAGAAGGAGTGAAGAGTAAAATCTTCACTCCTTTTATTTTTTAATAATCTGACGCTTCTAATAAACTTGGAATACAGATTTATAATACTAGATATGCAGTCGGAGGAATTCCTGTCAGATCACAGTTTTCTGCAACTGATACTGTTCAATCTATTATTATTAAAATGCTAGGTGATATTGGTAATAACATTGATACTACTCCTCCTAATACTAGATATAAATCTCAAAATCTTGGTACTTGGTCTAGTATAGAAGATGTAGATGACTTTCTTTACAGTTGTTGTCATGATACTGGATATTATGGCGCTACTATTGGTAGTTATGTAACTATTAAAGATGGTGTATATAATAAGGCATGGATCATTGCTGGGTTTGATATGGAGCATAATCATAAAGCATCTGATGACACTATTAAGGATAATGGATATGGCATATGCTTAATACCTAAAGCAAGTCTTGGAAAAGTATCATGGGATGATAATGATGGCAATTATTATGGCGGAGATAGTTATAATAATTCAAACTACATTACCTACAGTTGCAACAAATCTTAAGAAAGTATTAGGAAACCATCTAATAGAACGTAAAGTTCTTTTGAGTAATTCTACTAATGGTGATTATTATGCTAACAGTTATGTTTGGACTACTGCATATTGTACTCTTATGAGTATGGGTCAAGTAACAGGTAAATTTGCTTCTAATAACAACAAATATGATGATGGAGAAGCTAATTATAAACTTCCTTTATTTAATTATGAAAAATGGAGTTTTGATACTTGGGCTTGGCTGCGTGGGGTGAATGGAAGATACTACGGCAATGATAACCACTACCACTACAGGATATATGGGCTTACAACTTCTGGTGAATCAGACTATAACAATTGTGGTAATAGTTATGGTCTTCGTCCACTCATTTATATTAGGTAATGAAAAACAAATAATTATCCAATTATGAAATTTTTAAAATACTAGGTAAGGAAT
>ERZ1034952.2308-NODE-2308-length-14243-cov-7.391739_pt1 | contig 14243 bp, 13 predicted proteins | sample MGYA00520625_ERZ1034952 | MGnify/ENA primary metagenome ERZ1034952 (study PRJEB33766, sample SAMN09781773) | gut metagenome | biome: gut microbiome | host: Homo sapiens | place: Madagascar | study: EMG produced TPA metagenomics assembly of the PRJNA485056 data... | reverse complement strand
TAGTAGGGGTCGACGAGCAGTCGACCCGGCACACAAGCACCCCGAAGGGGCGCTTGTGCTGCGGGCGGATGCTATCCGCCCCTACAGTCGGCAGGTGCCATTCACCGCAATCCCAGGATGTTCGGGCGGCTGCCAGCCGCCCCCACAGATAAAAACAACAAGGAGGAACCTGTATGAATGAAGTAAAAAGCCCCAAGAAGCCACTGATTTTCTACTATGCCGTGGTGCTGCTGGCTGTGGTGCTGTTCAACACCCTGGCAATGCCCTGGCTGGCAGAACACGCCATCCGGGACGTGGACTACAACACCTTCGTGTCCATGGTGCAGGAAGGCAAGGTCGGCCAGGTGGAAATTCAGGAGCAGAACAACCGGATTCTGTTCACCGGCAAGGATGAGCGCACCGTCTACAAAACCGCCATGGTGCCGGACAGCGACCTGATTTCCCGGCTGCTGGAAGCCGGGGTATCCACCAGCGGTGAAGAAATTGAACAAACTTCCCTCCTGGTAGACATCCTCAGCTGGATTCTGCCCCTGGTGGTGTTCATCGCCCTGGGCAATTTCATGTCCAAAAAGATGATGGAAAAAATGGGCGGCAGCAATTCCATGATGTTCAACATGGGAAAGTCCAACGCCAAGGTGTATGTGAAATCCTCCGAGGGCATCAAGTTCGCCGATGTGGCAGGCGAGGATGAAGCCAAGGAAAATCTGGCGGAAATCGTGGAATACCTGCATAATCCCGCCAAATACCAGGAAATCGGCGCTTCCATGCCCAAGGGCATCCTGCTGGTTGGCCCTCCGGGCACCGGCAAAACCATGCTGGCAAAGGCTGTCGCCGGTGAGGCAAACGTGCCCTTCTTCTCCATGTCCGGCTCGGAATTTGTGGAGATGTTCGTGGGCATGGGTGCTTCCAAAGTGCGTGACCTGTTCAGCCAGGCCAAGGAAAAGGCCCCCTGCATCGTGTTCATCGATGAAATTGATGCCATCGGCCAGAAGCGAAACTCCGGCGCTTACGGCGGCAATGATGAGCGGGAGCAGACCCTGAATCAGCTGCTGACGGAAATGGACGGCTTTGAGAGCAACAACGGCGTCATCATTCTGGCAGCCACCAACCGGCCGGAGTCCCTGGATCCCGCCCTCACCCGCCCCGGTCGGTTTGACCGCCGGGTTCCCGTGGAGCTGCCCGACCTGAAGGGACGGGAAGCCATCCTGAAGGTTCACGCCAAAAAGGTGAAGATTGCCGACAACGTGGACTTCACCCAGATTGCCCGGATGGCTGCCGGTGCTTCCGGCGCAGAGCTGGCAAACATCGTCAACGAAGCTGCCCTGCGGGCTGTGCGGGATGGCCGCCCCTGCGTCAATCAGGCGGATCTGGAGGAGAGCATTGAGGTGGTCATCGCCGGTTATCAGAAGAAGAACGCCATCCTCACCGACCATGAGAAGCGGGTGGTCTCCTATCACGAAATCGGCCACGCCCTGGTTGCCGCCCTGCAAAGCCACTCCGCACCGGTGCAGAAGATTACCATTGTCCCCCGCACCTCCGGCGCTCTGGGCTATACCATGCAGGTGGACGAAGGCAACCACTACCTGATGACCAAGGAGGAGCTGGAAAACAAGATTGCCACCTACACCGGCGGACGTGCCGCCGAGGAGGTGGTGTTCCAGTCCGTGACCACCGGTGCCTCCAACGACATCGAGCAAGCCACCAAACTGGCCCGTGCCATGATTACCCAGTACGGCATGAGCGACGAATTTGGCATGGTGGCGCTGGAAACCGTGAACAACCAATATCTGGGCGGCGATGCCTCCCTGGCCTGCTCCGCTCAGATGCAGGCAAAGATTGACGACCGGGTAATTGCGCTGGTGAAGCAGCAGCATGAAAAGGCCACCAAAATCTTGGAGGAAAACCGCCAGAAGCTGGACGAGCTGGCAAAGTACCTCTATGAGCAGGAAACCATCACCGGCGAGGAATTTATGAAGATTCTGGGCGAGAAATAACCAAACAGCCAAGAACCCGGGCGTGCCAGAAGTGACACGCCCGGGTTCTTGGCTATCTTATTTGCTATAACTTGCTATAACTTATTGTTTTTCCGGTTTTTCGGAACACTCTTTTTTCCGCGCCGCATCATAGATGCAGCCGGTACCCTGGTGTGCCATCAAGCCGCCCAGGCACTTCTTATTGCAGCGGATGCAGCGATGGATGCTCTTTTCCTGACCGTTTTTCAGCTTGTTCACCCAATCCGGGTCAGCCAGGAGCTGACGGCTCATGGCTGCGCACTGGATGCGCCCGCCGGCAAGCTGCTGCTCCACAAAATCCGGGTCATTCAGGCCGCCCACACCGCACAGGGGCAGGGCAGTATATTTCCGCACTTCATCACAGAATTTCAGGAAGCAGCCCGGCTCGCTGAAATAGGGATGCTTGGCAGAGGGAATGGTGTTTTCCAGCGCGGAATGGTTGGCAAGGGTCACATGGAAGCTGGTCACGCCTGCCTTTTCCAGCAGCGGCACAAACACAGGCAGCTCCTCCACCAGCACACCGGCGTTGCCGTAATGGGGGTTCTCCTGACGGACTGCCAGCTTATAGTCAATGGGCATCTCCGGCACGGCTGCACGAACCGCCTTCACCGCCTCCACCGCGAAGCGGGCACGGTTTTCCGCACTGCCGCCATATTCATCGGTGCGGTGGTTGAAAACGCCGGAGCTGAAGCTGCCGCACATCCGGTCGCCGTGTACCTGCACCATGTCAAAGCCTGCCTGCTTTGCCAGCAAAGCCGCCTTGCCGAACCCAGCAATAATCTTCTGAATCTTCTCCTGAGACAGCCCGGTGATGTAGGGCGCAACCTCCTCGTTCAGCTTTTCCCGCAGCTGATCGGGGGTCATTTTCTTCATCAGCACCCCGGGAATATACTTGAGCATTGCCATCATGTTGGAATCGGTCTGGTGCAGCTGGGCGCAAATCTTGCAGTCTGCATCATGGGCAATTTTCGTCAGCTCCTGGTAGAAGGCAAAGCCCTTGTGGTCAAACAGGGACTTTTCAAATTTGCTCTTGCCCACCGGCACGTCGCCAATAATAATCATGGCGCAGCCACCCTGGGCAATGGAACGGATTTTTGCAAAATAATCCTCGTCCGACAGGCCAAAGGTGGTAGGCGAAAAAATAATGCGGTTTTTCAGCTGCATTCCGCCATAATCAACCGGGCTTAAAATTGTTTCGTACATTGTTTACACCCTTTCTATCGCCGCCGCTTTTCGCAGCAAATTCAACAGTTGCATTTTTTCCTCATCATTCAGCCCTTGCAGGTGCTGCGCATCCCAGTCAAACAGCACCTGATGGCAAACCGCAAAGGCTGCATCCCCTTTTTCCGTCAGGTGCAGATGATAGCTGCGCCCCTGCTTTTCCCTGGTCAGGAAGCCGTCCTCCGCCAGCTTACTCAGGCTGCGGTGGCTGTGCCCCCAATCGAGATGCAGGTCGCCGGTCAGCACCGCGGGAGAACAATCAGGATGCTTGCCCACATAGATGATGAAATAAATCTGCCCAAAGTTCAGGCCAAACTCCTGCAGCCGCCGGGCTGCATAGTCCGAAAAATCCCTGTCCAGCGACAGGATGCACGCTGAGATGGTCAACGCCTCCATAAAATCGGCTCCTCACTTCAATTCACCCACAGTATAGCGCCGTTACTTGACTTTGTCAAGTAACAAGCCGGTATTCATAAAAAATTCACAACCGGAACTTCCCCGAATCGGCGGATTCATGGTACAATGTCCGCAACAATCTCTTAACCTGGAGGATTTGCACCATGAATGACGAAGAATTCATGCTCCGCCTGCTGGAAGGAAAACCGGTCTGCCCCTTTCTTGTCGCCATTGATGGCCGCTGTACCGCCGGGAAGACAACCCTCGCCGGGCTTTTGCAAGGAAAGCGAAGCTGCAATGTTGTCCACATGGATGACTTCTATCTTCCCTTTGCCAAGCGGACACCGGAGAGAATGGCGCAGCCCGGCGGAAACATGGACTTTGAGCGGCTGCTTTCGGAAGTACTGCTTCCGCTGAAAAGCGGCGCAGAGGCACTGTACCGTCCCTACAACTGCCATGCAGATTATTTCCTGCCCACGCAACCCCTCAGCGCCGCCATTCCCACCGTCATCGAGGGGTCGTACAGCTGCCATCCCCTGCTGCGGGAACATTACAGTCTGCGGGTTTTCCTGGACATCTCCCCGGAGCTGCAAGCAAAGCGCCTGATGGCGCGGAATCCCGCCGCCTTTGAGGCGTTCCAGACAATGTGGATTCCCCGGGAGGAAGCTTATTTTTCCGCCTGCCAGGTGCGGGAACATTGCGATCTTGTCCTCAATGGCAGTGCCGCCGAATAATGCGCAACGCCCCGCCCAGAAACGGGCGGGGCGTTTGATACTGTTCCCTAATTAAAATAGCGATTTTAATTAGGGAGGCATCGCTTCGCAGCGCTGCCAGTTTTGCGATTTATAAGGAAAGAAATCGCAAAACACGTCTCATGCAAACTCTGTGCCCTGCGGGCAAATAAAATATCTTTGTGGATATTTTATTTAGAGTTTGGTATGGGTGCATGATAAAAGGATAATCGTTTCCTCCTCTTGGCTCCCCTCCGAAGCAGGGTCACGTCTGCTCATCCGGTATCAGCACGCAGGCGCAGAAATTTGCCTCCGGCTGGTAGCAGTGGATGGTCAGGTTCTTGCCGATTTCGGGGCTGTAGTCATGCAGCGTGTGGGGGGTGCCGTTCAGGGCGGTGTCCGCATAGGTCACCAGCCATTTTTTGTCGCCGTTTTTGAATACTTCATAAAAGGAGCGGTTCAGCATCTGCTGGATGGGAATGCCCTCCACCTGCTCCATTTGGTGGTTGCAGTAGCGGAAAATAAAGTCAATGCCATGACCGTTTTCGTCAAAAAGCAGCTCGATAATGCAGTATGCCACGGGCATTTTATCCAGAATGCTGTACTTATCATAAAAGTCCGCCGCCGGAAGGAACAATGTGCCGCCGCTGCTGCGCGTTTCCAGCTCCCTTTTCAGCTTTCGGTGGGTGCTGAGATAGCGTGTCCTTCCCTGAAAGGTCTTTCCGTCCGCCATGGTGTACACGCCGCTGCTGCTGATGTGCACAATTTTATCCCGCCGGACAATGGCACTTCTGGAAATGGAAAGAAAATCCTCTGCCGGCAGTGCTTCCAGCACCTGATGCATGGGGTTTGTACAATAAATCTCCGCACCGGACTGGCAGCACAGCACCGTGTGCCGCCCCTGACGGTAAACGGAAAGAATTTCGTCAGGAGTAACCTGATGGCGCTCCCAAAAGCGCTGTATCTGCTCTATAAAAACGCGCCTCCTTGTTTCATCTGCGTTTATTGTACCAAAAGCTTGCTCAAAATGCAAGGATAATTGCCGTTTGATGTATTAACAGCAAACGATATGTTAATTTTATACAACTCGCCCCATGCTAAATTGTTGAAATGTACGAATTGCAAATTTATATTGTAATTCAAGCACCCCTGTGATATGATGTCCTTGACCGAAATACAAAATCGGCATCAAAGGAGGATTTGCAGATGAATATCAAACGATTGGCGGCGACTGGCGTTATGCTGGCCATGCTTCTGACCGGGGCTGTTATGGCTCACGGCGAGACGGCGGATTTTGGTAATCCCGCAGACTTTAAGACGGGCATGGAGGAAAACTTCTATGTCCAGGAAGGCAGCTTTCAGGAATTAGACACCATCAAGATGGCCTCCCAGGGCAAGCTCATGAGCTGCTTCGGCAACAATGCAGGCTCTGTATACACCGTGTTTTTCCTGCCCCCGGCACCGGAGCAGGACTATGCCATCGGCAACCCCCAGCGGGGATGGGCGGACGAAGCCCCCACCGCCATCGATGACCCGGAAATCGAAAACTATCCCGCCAACCCCTTCTTCTCCCCGGCGGGCTGGCAGTATAAGCTGCGGCAGGATGAGGCGCTGGTGCTGTTTACCGGACTTCCGCCCCAGTGCAAGTATTATTCCTTCATCAACTACATTCTCTTTACCCAGGAGAAGGAACTCAAGGATTATACCGGCGAAAAAGCCTATTTCCGGGTGGGCAATCAGGACATTGGCCTGTATCACCCCGTCTTCGGCTCCATCGGCTCATCCATCCACGCCGGGAATGTGAAGTCCACCGACGGCAGCCCCTATGGCAGCCAGGCGGTGATTGTCATCAGTGCCAACCAGACGGTGACGGACACCGTGCTGGCACAGCTCAAGGCCAGCGGCTTTTCGGAGGATGTAATCAACGTGATGACCATCCCGGCGGAAACCTACCGCATGGGTCTGGAAAAGGGGAAGGACACCTTTGCCTTCCTGGGCAGAATCTCCCAGCCGGAAAGCCAGGAGGACTATGATGCCTACATTGCAAATCTGAAAGAGACTTCCACGGTTTACCGGGTGACTCCCAAGGAAGAAGTTGCAGACGCGCCCTATGAAAACGAGACGCTGATTCCCCGCGGCACCGGCGTTCACGAGGCGGCCAGCCTGCCCCGGGTGGAAGAACACCTGGACGAAATGCGCAAGGCCATCATCGCCCAGTATGCAGACGAATACGACTATGAGGAACTCACCGGCGACATCGCCGTGCCGGAGGGGCTGACCGCCTACACCAAGGACATCAATTCCCTGGGCGACAACCGGGACACCTCCTACCTCATGACCCGGGACTTCACATTGAACAGCGACGAGGATTTCATCGTGGTGTACGGTGTCAACCACACCGCCACCGGCAAGGCGCAGTACTCCAACGCCGTGCTCTATTCCCGCCCCATGCTCAACGGCATTTGCAGCGTGTATGATTCCCTGTTCACCGGCTCGGCAGAAGATTACCTGCCGGAGGACTGCGCGGAGGCGGACAGCTACTATGTATACAAGATGGCCCGGACGCAGATGGATGACTATACCGGGGTGATTGAATACTCCACCGGCAACGAAAAGGGAAAATTCTACGGAGCGGACAATGGGGCTACCCTTCTGATGGCCTTCCGCGCCTATATGGATGAAACCGGGGTCGGCCCGTCCTACTACGAGATTGTGTACGACAGAACCATCGTGTTCCATAAGAAGTAAGGAGAGCATCATCGTGAACAGCAAACGCTTTTTCAGCCTGCTGTGTGCCGGTGCATTGACCCTTGGCTGCTGTGTCGGAGCTTCGGCGGAGGACATGACCCAAAAGCTGGGTCTGACCCCCGAGCAGAAGGCCGCCACCCAATTCACTGCGGATGCCAACGAGCAGGTGTATGCCCTGCTGGACTTTGAGGACAAATCGGAATTTGACAACGCCACCCGCGGCCTGATTGCCAGCCCGGAAGCTCTGGAAATCCGAAATGAAGAGGGTAGGCTGATTTGGAGCCAAAAGGCCTATGATTTCCTGGACGGCGATGCGCCCTCCACAGCCAACCCCAGTCTGTGGAGAAACACCCAGCTTAACCACATCTACGGTCTGTTTGAGGTATGCGACGGCATCTATCAGGTGCGGGGCTATGATCTGTCCAATATCACCTTCATCAAGGGTGACACCGGCTGGATTGTCTTTGACCCGCTGATGACCACGGAATGCGCCCAGGCGGCGCTGGAGCTGGTCAACGAAAATCTGGGCGTTTTGCCCATTAAGGCTGTGGTATACAGCCACTCCCATGTAGACCACTTCGGCGGTGTGCTGGGCATTGTCACCCCGGAGCAGGTACAGTCAGAGGGGATCGCAATCATTGCCCCGGAGCACTTTGAGGAGCACGCCATCAGCGAAAATGTCTACGCCGGAACGGCCATGGCAAGACGCGCCACCTATCAGTACGGCAGTCTGCTGGAAAAGGACGCGCAGGGCGCTCTGGCGCTGGGCATCGGCATGAGCCAGTCCAAGGGCACGGTTGAATTTCTCTCCCCCAACACAGACATCACCCACACCGGTCAGGAGCTGGAAATTGACGGCGTAAAGATGGTGTTCCAGCTGACCCCCGGCACGGAAGCTCCCGCAGAAATGAACACCTGGTTCCCTCAGAAGCAGGCGCTCTGGCTGGCAGAAAACTGCACCGGCACGCTGCACAATCTGTATACCCTCCGGGGGGCACAGGTGCGGGACGGCAACGCCTGGGCAGAGTATATCATGGAATCGCTGGCGCTGTATGGCCAGCAGGCGCAGGTGGTATTCCAGTCGCACAACTGGCCGCACTGGGGGAACGAGAACATTCAGCAGTACATGACCAACACGGCAGCCGTCTATAAATTCATCAATGACCAGACCTTGCTTTACATCAACCAGGGCTACACCGAGGCGGAGGTTGCCAACATGATTCGGCTTCCTGAGGCCATGGAAAAGGTATGGTATACCCGGCAGTACTACGGCACGGTGTCCCACAACGCAAAGGCAGTCTACGCAAAGTATATGGGCTGGTACGATGCCAACCCTGTTCACCTGCTGGAGCTGACTCCCACCGAGGAGGCCAAAAAGCTGGTGCAGTACCTGGGTGACACCGACCGCGTGCTGGAAATGGCAAAGCAGGACTATGACAACGGCGAATATCAGTGGGTGGCGCAGATTACAAACACACTGGTGTTTGCCGACCCGGAAAATCTGGCCGCCAGATACCTGTGTGCCGATGCCTTGGAGCAGCTGGGCTATCAGGCAGAATCCGGCACCTGGAGATGCGCCTACCTGTGTGCCGCCCAGGAGCTGCGTCAGGGGACCAACACCGACCCGGCCAGCCGCGCCGCCAGCGTGAACATCGTAAGCAAGATGACCCCCGCCATGATTTTCGAGTACATGGGAATCCGGCTGGACACCATGGCCGTCCCCGACCTGAGCTTCGTGGCCGTGGCCAATCTGCCGGAAGGCTCCTACACCGTCCGGGTGCACAACGGCGTTCTCCTCTATCAGGCGGGCATCACCTGTGACAATCCCGATGTGGTGTGGAACACCAACACCGCCGGTCTGTCGGCTATTGCCGCCAATAAACCAGCCGGTATTGAAAAGCTGGTTCAGCAGGAGGGCGACACAAGCCTGACAACCCGGCTGGCAGAGGCAATGGTGGAATTGAGCCAGTATAAGTTCTTTCACATCGTTGAGCCGTAAAGCTTGACAGCGCAGCAGCCACCGCGGATTTCCCCGCGGTGGCTTTTTTCGCCGCTGCAAGTTCTGCTTTCCCACTTTGTAATTCTACCACTTACCTTCCTATCACGACCACCCATCGAAAATCACTGGAAATTCTCCCCCCGTGGGGCTATCATATTCCCACAGAAGGGAGGAAACCGGATGAAAATCGAAATCCAACTGGAACCGGAATGCACCGAGCCAAAAGTCATCGTGGTGACGGACAAGGTCACCGATGAAATCAACGAGCTTATCAAGCGCCTTTCGGCGGAGCAGTCCCCCATGCTTGCGGGCTTTCAGGGGGAGCAGGTGACCGCGTTGGAGCCAAGCCGGCTCTACCGCGTCTACGCTTCCGGCGGCAAGGTGTACGCCGAGGCGGAGGGCGGAACGTACCTGCTGCGGCTGCGGCTGTATGAAGCGGAGCAGCGCCTCGCCAGCTGCTCCTTCGTGCGCATCTCCAACGGCGAAATCATCAACCTGAAAAAGGTCAGAGGGTTTGACCTGAGCTTCGTGGGCACAATTTGCGTCACGCTCTCCAACGGAACGGTCACCTATGTCTCACGGCGGTATGTTTCCAAAATCAAGCAGTTATTCGGAATTTGAGGTGGTATTATGAAGAAAAAAATGTTAAAGCGGGGGCTTCTGGGCCTGCCCATCGGCATTGCCATCGGGCATATCATCACCCTGATAATTTCCGCCGGGTTTGGGGACGGCGGTTATTACCCCGTCACGCCGGAACTCATCGACGCAATGGGGGGCGCGCTGAACGCGGTCATTCTGCAAACCGTCCTGTGCGGCATCATGGGGGCGGGGTTCGCGGCAGCATCCGTCATCTGGGAGCTGGATTCCTGGAGCCTGGCAAAGCAAAGCGGCGTGTATTTTCTGACCGCAAGCCTCCTCATGCTGCCCATTGCCTATGCCGCCAACTGGATGGAGCACTCCCCGGCGGGCTTTCTCTCCTATGCGGGCATCTTCGCGGCGATTTTCGTTGCCGTCTGGCTGACCCAGTATTTCAGCTGGAAGCAGAAAATCAAAAAGATGAATGCCGTGGTGCGTGACAAGGAAAAAAAGGAATAATTCAGCCATTTTCGCCCCATTCGCTGTTTGTGGGGAAGCATTCTCGCAGGAAATGTGCTATATTCTTTTCGGAGGGATGAACATGGATCAAGTCAAAATCGGAAAATTTATTGCCGCCCTGCGCAAAGAAAAAGCCATGACCCAGGAGCAGCTGGGGGAAAAGCTGGGCGTGACCAACAAAACCGTGTCCCGCTGGGAAACCGGAACCTACCTGCCCGATGTGGAGATGCTGTCGCTGCTGTCAAAAGAATTCGGTGTCAGCATCAACGAACTTGTAAGCGGAGAACGGCTTGCCACAGAGGACTTCAAGAAAGTTGCCGACAGTAATCTTGTGACTGCACTGGATAACAGTACATTTACGCTGAAAGAAAAGATAGCGTTTTTCAAGAAAAAATGGCTGAAAGAACATATTGCAACGATTGCCCTGTGCGTTGTGGCGTGGATTGGTATTATCGTATGGACAGCGCAAAAATTGCGAGGAAGCGATGCATATCAGCTTCTAGGTGCAATCGGCAGTATGCTTGCCATACTTTTCTATGTGGTACTGCGCAACCGCATGATGGCCTATGTGGAGCGGAACGCCTATCGCCCGGACCCGGAGAAGGACGGCAGGCGATGATGCTTTGTATACCCCTTTGTCTGCGCACTTGAACTCCTTGGATTATAAAAAGCCCCGTGGCTGTTCCAATCGGTAAACAGCCACGGGGCGAAACATTTTGCACATGGCACCCGTAGGAGCGGATAGCATCCGCCCGTAACCCCGGGTTTTCGCTAGTACCCAGATGAACGCACGCACCCCTGTAGGGGTTGCCAATTTGGTGACCCGAAACTCACGGAATTGAGCTGTCCATTGAATGGTATCGTGTAAAAAAGGCAGGGTATCGTTTTAAGATGCCCTGCCTTTTTGATTGTTATTTCCCTGTCTTGACGGTCACAATGTCATCGCAGTATTTGAAAAGCGGAAGGTTATTTCCATCCGAAACCAAATAATCGAAATCCTTTGTAAAACCCATTTGAATTTGGCATTTGGTAAATTTATCCAACAACTCTTGAGGAACCGCAGTGTAGATATAATACTCCACTGTTGAAAGCGGCGCAACATCCGTAATGAAGTCCGTGTATCCGCTGCTTACCCCGTCAACCTCTCCGCGATAATTGTATTCATCGTCAAAGCAAAATTGAACGGCAATGTGCCGAATATCAACCGGCTTATTTCCCGTGTTTTTGAAAGTTCCGTGGATGTAATAAAAGGGGTTTCCATTTTCAGATTCTCGGTAAGAGTAAGTACCGTATTGAGAGCTGCCCGTGCGTATCTCTTTGTCAACGCCAGCATCATCCAGCGTCAGCGTACAGTAGCCCAGCTCAATTTTATCCCCGATTTCCAGTGCTTGCGCTTTTTCTTCTGTCTGTTTTTCTACGATTCCAAGGACAGAAGCATCCAGCTTTTCATTTCCAGGGACGATATCAAACTGGATGGCGCGATTCTTGACCTCCGCCGTTGCCAGTTTTGTTGAACCCGCATACAAGTCGCTGCTTCCTCCATTGCCTTTCACTGTAAAACCAAGTGCCTGAAGGTGTGCGAGGTAATCATCGAAGCATTCATTCAAATCATCGTTTCTTCCGAACAAGACGCTGTAAGAATAGCGGATAGACGACACTTTCCCATTAAACGAAGATGAGCCAGAGGAGGATTGGAATACCGGTTCAAAGTTTTCCGGCGTGGGCAAAATCGGGCATTCTTCAAAAAACAGATTGGGAGAACTTACATCCAAAGCGAGGTCACAGGCTTTTTCGTCAAGATCAACCTCATATAGATATGTGCCAGCGTCAACCGTCCGGGGAGCAGTTGCACAATTCTCATTGAGTGAGAATCGTACAACGCAGGTTTCAATCTTGTCAATCAGCGTCTCCGGGATTTCTGCACCAATCCAAAAGCCATTTTTCACCAGCGGATCCAGAGAAGCCGGATAACGCATACTGTCAATCATGATACCTTTGGCAGAATAGGTATACTGCCCGTTAAATATCATCTCTGCACATACATTTTCAATCGGCAGCGGCTTATTGCCTGTGTTTTCTGCAACACCTACCAGGCTAAAGAAGCGCTTGCCATCGCCAGCCATCGAAGAAAAGCCGCTTCCTCCAACGCTATAGGTCAGCGTGGCCGATGAGAACTCCAACGAGACAAAGCCAAGCTCCACTTTTTCTTCCAGGTGCAGCTTTTGGTATTCCGAAGCCGTCTCAACTGTCTGTTCTTCCTGCACAGCCGTGCCATAGGCAACCGGCGACAGGCACATCACCACAGCCAGGAAAATTGCCATCATTTTCTTCATCCTGCAAAAAATCATTTCTCGCGCCATTATAGCCCCTCCTTCAAAAATGTGAAATACCTGCCTGATAACCCATTGATAAAATTCAGAAACTCAATCTGTGTTTCCAGCATATCCATTGCGAGCTTTTTCTCCTGATAGGCTGCATCTGGTTTTCTCGTCTTTATTTATTCCAAAATTGACGATATGCAACATCAAAACCCGTTGCATCATCAATCGAAATAACATATTTTGTCAGCGGATCATCTTTTTCCGTGATGGCAAAGCGGACAGCTCCTCCTTTCTTAAGGGCGTCCAAAATTGGTTGCTCATCGGTAACATACACATCATACGAATTAGAGAACATTGTCCCCTTCACATGAGATTTATTTCCATCCGAATCCATGACAACAATATTGTAATCTCGTGACATCGAATAGGGATTATTGACCCTGTAATTCCCATATTCCAGAAGGCGGATTCTCACTATATCATATTTTCCTGTCCCTTCATAAAAGAGATAAGCTTTCAGGCTGGAATTTGTCGTTGCGCTGTTGCTGAACGTGCCGTCAAAAGCCGTATCATTAACAATATAATGGTCATTCGTTGGAAGATTAAATTCATCCACATAGGCCGCTTCTGTCCATATGCCTGTATCTTGAGACACGTCATCTTCCTCTTCACTCAGAACATATTGGGTTGGAATTTGGAGTTTACGGCCTTGCAAAGCGTTTTCAATGGTATCTTCAAGCTGCCGACTGGTGCATTTCAACGTACCGTCAGGTGAAATATACATTGTAGTATTATGCCATCCGCTAAATGCTGCATCCACACCAACCGGAGTGGAGTTAATCCGATTGTTAAGGCTCAATATCGTACCATCCGCCCTAATTCCGAAAACATCGGTATCTTGATATGCCTTGATTGCAACAACATCAGTCCAACGCTTTACCAAATCCAGTTCCGATTTATCTTGGGAATCCGCTCCTCCCGCATAGATAACTGTGCCATCCTTTTTCAATCCAACAGTTGCCCAGTTGTTTCCATCAACTGCAATAATATCCTTCCAGCTTTCAACATTGCACTGACCGTTTTTGTTATAGCCTGTCGCAACAACTGTTCCGTCCTTTTTGATTCCGAATGTGTTCCAGCTTCCAGTCGCCACGGACACAATGTCTGTCCAATCAGATACGTTCGTTTGACCATAGTCGTTTAACCCAGTAGCAACAACCGTTCCGTCTTCTCGGAGCCCGACAGTATGCTGATACCCACAGGCTACATCAATAATATTCGTCCAGTCCTCAATTCCAGAAAAATAATCTGAATCGCCCACCCCAACAACGGTGCCATCCTTTTTCAATCCAACAATACAACCTCCGGCAGATACCGATACAATATCTTCCCACTCTGATATCTCAAATGTATTATTGGCGTTCACGTCGTTTATGGCAATAACATGCCCGTCTTCAAGAACTGCGGCAAAAAAGTCATAGCCTGCGTCAAGTGTATTTCGGCGCAATCCGTTTGCGTCAATTGCTAGCTCTTCTGACACATTACTAGCTGCAACAGAAGTTATAAACACTGAACATATCAACAAAAAAGTTATAAATCGCTTCATAATAAAACCCATCCATTTCGTTTTTCTCATTGTAAATACGCCCTGCTAAATTGCTTTAAAATATGGAAGGAAAAAGCGACACTGCTTCCCCTTCGCCTGTTCAATCCTTGGGTC
>ERZ1034952.2306-NODE-2306-length-14252-cov-6.441995_pt1 | contig 14252 bp, 11 predicted proteins | sample MGYA00520625_ERZ1034952 | MGnify/ENA primary metagenome ERZ1034952 (study PRJEB33766, sample SAMN09781773) | gut metagenome | biome: gut microbiome | host: Homo sapiens | place: Madagascar | study: EMG produced TPA metagenomics assembly of the PRJNA485056 data... | reverse complement strand
GATATATGTTAAAATTATATCAAAAGAATTATAAAGGAGAGGTTTATTATGCCACTTGTTACATCAACAGAAATGTTTAAAAAAGCTTATGACGGAGGATATGCCATAGGTGCTTTCAATGTTAATAACATGGAAATCATCCAGGGTATCACAGAGGCTGCAAAAGAAGAAAATGCTCCTCTTATTCTCCAGGTTTCGGCTGGCGCACGTAAGTATGCAAATCACACATACCTTATGAAGCTTATCGAAGCCGCTTTGATCGAAACAGATCTTCCTATCTGTGTTCACCTTGATCACGGCGATACATTTGAACTTTGCAAATCATGTATTGACGGCGGATTTACTTCGGTTATGATAGACGGAAGCCATTATAGCTTTGAGGACAACATCGCTATCACAAAGCAGGTTGTTGACTATGCTCACGCTCACGGCGTTGTTGTTGAAGGTGAGCTCGGTCGTCTCGAAGGCGTTGAGGATGAAGTTAAGGTTGCAGCCGGCGAAGGTTCTTATACAGACCCCGGTCAAGTTGAAGAGTTTGTTGCAAGAACAGGCGTTGACAGCCTTGCAATTTCTATCGGTACAAGCCACGGTGCATACAAATTCAAACCCGGTCAGAAGCCGCAGCTTCAGTTTGACATTCTTGAAGAAGTTTCCAAGAGACTTCCCGGTTTCCCGATTGTTCTCCATGGTGCTTCATCTGTTATCCCTGAGTTTGTAAAGATGATCAACGACAACGGCGGTAAAATGCCCGATGCTATCGGTATACCGGAAGACATGCTCAGAAAGGCAGCTTCAATGGCAGTTTGCAAAATCAACATAGATTCCGATCTTCGTCTTGCTATGACAGGTTCCATCCGTGAGCACTTTGCACAGTATCCGGATCATTTTGACCCCCGTCAGTATCTCAAACCCGCAAGAGAAAACATCAAACGTCTTGTTAAACATAAACTCGTTGATGTTTTGGGTTGCAACGGCAAAGCGTGATTATCTAAAAGTTAATTACTGTATTGTCAGATAACAAGTAACATGCGACCGCCAAAAGCTGAGCGTATATTTCAGTGATTGACGGTCGTATTACTGTATTTTAAATTTTTTTAAAATTACAAAAGCGCAGCGGATTACAAAAACCGCTGCGCTTTGTAATTTTGCTCCAAGCAAAACCTTATATTTACTTTTTAAGATAATTATAAATCATTTGTGCCGCTTCACCACGTGTGATATTTGCCTTGGGCGAGAATGTTCCGTTGCTGCCCGATATCACGCCGAGTCCTTTTGCTATTGCAACATATCCGACAAGAGAATCGTCTATTTCATTTTCATCAGAAAAACCTGTGTTGAATATGCCGTAAATTTTGGCAGCGTCAGAATAATTGCCAAGTACATCAATTAAGTATTTTACTGCCTTTTCTCTTGCCAAAGGATCATTTTCCTTATAATCTTCCATATTTATTCTGTTTGCAGCGTAAAACGCTGTTTTGCTTACGTCAATACTGCGTCCGTCATAAACTACATATTCAAAAATACTCTGTGACAGCAAGGCGGCAAAATCTTTCTGTGTAATTATTTCATCCGGTCTGAAGAGTCCGCCTTCAAAACCAACGCCGATATCCGCCAAAGTTTTTATTGCTTTTTCTGCATAATGACCGTCAATATCAGTATACTTATAGTCCGGGGCATCGCCGGTTTCGGAAACAACACCGGAATAATCAAGTGTCTTACCGTTTTTTGCATCTATTCCGTAAAACCAGATGTTATCAAGCTGATAGACAAGTCTTGCTTCCTTTTGACCAAGATTCCAAACATATTCCAATGTCGGTTCACATTTGTCAAAGAAAATTTTGTACGCATCGGCGTCCGTTATAATTCCGTCCGGATTTTCAAATGTAACGTCTTCTGAAAATCTGATTCCGAATCTTGTGATTCTGCCGTTTTTCTTATCTTTCTGAGCTAAAATGCTGTCATTGTAAAAAGGTATTCCGTTTACAAAGCGAACTCTTTCGCCATCAAGCAGTTGTGTCTGCCCGGCATATTCTGAATAATATTTTGTTATAAATGCATCGTCATATTCAGTTTCTGCAACTGTATCGTCAAATGACCAGAAAGAAACAACCATACCCGACTTTGCATTTACCGTAGCATGAGCTGTAAGCTTATCGCCTCTAAAATACATGTTGATATAGTATTTATCCGATTCTTTGCTTACGGAAGTATTTTCACGCGTCAAATTCTCAACTCCGAATTCCGGAATACTTTTTACACGTTTTTCCGCTTCATCAAAACTGAGCAGACCTTCAATGTTTTTAAGTTCTCTCATTTCGGCATCGGAAAGTGTTGCCCTTGTTCCGTCAGCGTCAGACATTAACTCACCTTTTGCAGATGTCTCATTTTTGGGCATCGGACCTTCTTCCTCTATGAATTTAAATCTATCACCGCTGAAAGCGTCAATCATATCAAAGCCTGTCGGAACATAAACAATCTTAGCTTCCTTATTTTCACCGAAAACTCTGTAAACTTTCTCGAGAGCACCGTTTTCGAAAGATTTTTTTGCTTTGTCAGTTGATATGGCATTCTCAGGTGCCGGAAAAGATGCGTTCTCCGTAAAAGAAAGAGAATACATATATATTTCACCGCTTACCGCCTTTACGGACACCGTAAGCTCGTCCGTGGTTTTTATATTATTTGCAAATCTTCTTGCATGAACATAATAGGTATCGCCGCGAAGATCCGTTTTATCATCAAAAACAAATTCGGAAACAATCGAAGGGTTTGCTTTCTCATTAAAAGCAACCGCAAGATTTTTCGCTTCTTCGGCGGAAATTTTGGGAATGGTTTTTCCGATGCGCCATGCCAAATCACTGTAAGATGACTTGTATATGGATTCAATAATACCGGAGCTCCTTACAGAAACATTCAAATACTTTTGATTTTTACTGTCACTCCAATCGAATGAATAAACCGTCATGTTTTTGTCTTCTGATGTAGAACTTGAAAATTCAGGGTATTCATCTCCGATTCCAAGTCTTTCCTTGACAGACAAAAGTACTGCAGACATATCATCGTTTTGTGCAAGTACGGAAGTGAACGACAAAAGCATGCAAATAGCAAGAAATAAAGCTGTTTTTTTCAATTATACCAATCCTTTCATCTATAGAATTTCGCCTTATTCTGTAATTTAGACGAGACTCATTCCGAAAATGTTCCGGATTCTATAAATTTTTCTTAAGAATTAAAATTCTTCATATTTTGCGCCGATTTCCTGCGCCATTTCTTTGATTTCATCCTTTGTTTTACCATTTGAAACCGAAAATGCACCCTTGGCGGCATAGAACGAAACATCGCATCCGTCGCGCTTTACTTCCGTGCATGAACCTGAATTCTCCTCAAAAGAAGCTTTGGCTTTTTCGGCCTCATCTTCGTTTTTATAAGTGTTTACGGTTTTTACGGAAACAATTTTATCATCTTTGTAATAATAGTTTAAAACTGTTTTAAGAGGTGAGCCCTCTGCCGCAGTGTCTCCGTTTTCAACTATTACCCTGACACCGCTGTCTGCCTTCTTTTCACCCTTTGAGGCAATATCCTCGTTTGATTTAACCTCTGTTTTCGGAGCTTGTGTTTCTTCCGATGAAATATTTTCCGAAACATCCGAACTGTTATTTTCGTCAACCGTTGCTTTTTTGCCGCATCCGAAAAGAGCGAAAGACAAAGCAAAAAGTATGCACAGTATTTTTTTCATAATTAAACTACTCTCCTTTAAACATTAAATTTTCTTAAAAGTGAGCGTCTTGCGCTCTGTTCAAATTCATCGTCAAGCGGGCTTAATGACACAGTACCGTATTTTTTTTCAAGAGCTTTTCTGAGAAGTTCATCGGCAACGGCTGGATTTTTGGAAAGAAACGGTCCGTGCATATATGTGCAGTATGTGTTTTTATAACGCAGCCCTTCTGTCCCGTCCTCGCCGTTATTGCCATGCCCTTTCAGAACTTTGCCGAGAGGCGTAAGTGAATCAATATACGTTCTGCCCGCGTGGTTTTCAAATCCTATCGCTTTATAACCGTTTATATCGGTTACTATATTTCCAATAAGTCTTTTTTCGCCTCCTTCGGTATAGTGAGGCAGTATTCCGAGCCCATCGATTTTTTCTCCGCCCGGTGTAACATAATACTGTCCGAGCATTTGATATCCGCCGCATATTGCAAGCATAACCCCGTTGTTTTCAATAAAATCACGTATGCCCTCAATAATGTTTTCACGTATATCTTTTTCAACGACACTCATCTCAAAATCCTGACCGCCGCCAAAAAAAACAATGTCATAATCGGACGGAGTAAATCTATCTCCCGCAGAATAATTTATAACTTTTGCATTTATTCCCCTCTGTCCGGCTCTGCTTTTTAAAATCGTAACATTGCCGATATCACCGTACATATTCAAAAGCTCCGGATACAAGTGACAAATTGTAAGTTCCATTATCTCAAATCCTTTCAGCCGGAATTATTTCCAAACGTTTTTGATATATTTTTTCTTATGCAAAAATCTTCTGAACGATGTCATTGCAGTATACGTGGCAAAAAGATACAGCCTTCCCGTTATGTTTGTACGAACCGTATATAAAAGACCGTCAAAGTCATCACAAACATGGAATCTTCCCGTATCAAAACCTGCATACTTAAGCCTTATTGCCATATCGTACTGTCTTATTCCGCCGACAAGAATTTTCTCATATTGCATTTTAATAAGATTTTCAAAATGAACATCGTAAATCCATGAAACATCGGTTCCGTCGGCATATCTGTCATTCAAAAGAAATCCGAGATTAACTTTTCCGTCATCCGGCAAAACTGAATTAATTGCTTCGTTAAAACCGGCAGGGTTTTTAACGAGTATAAGGCGAACTTCACGCCCGTCTATCATGATTGTTTCTTGTCTTCCGAAGCGGCTGCCCTGGTTTTCAATACCGTTTTTTATATCTTCGGGGCAAACACCCAAAGCCCCCGCAACTGTTGCGGCGCAAAGAGCGTTATAAACATTGTATGCACCGGGAAGCGGTATTTTTATTTCAAGGTCATCAAAAGACACCTCCGAGCCGTCCGCTGTAAACACAGGAACTTTATTTACGCCGAGAGAAAGCTGCGGTCTTTGTTTGCCGCATGACGGACAAGCATAATGTCCGAGATGATTAAAAGTTGTAAATCTGTATTGAAGCGGATTTTTGCAGTCTTTGCAAAATCTGCCTTCTGCATTTATTTCTTCTTCCAAAACAAGATTCGGATTTACTCTGAACCCAAAATAATACTTCTTGCTTTCAGGCATAAAATCACAAAGCAGCGGTTCATCGCCGTTTAAAACCAGCGTAGCATCGGGAGCATTTTTGCACCCTTCGGTAATCAGTTTAAGTGTTGTATCAACCTCGCCGTATCTGTCAAGCTGGTCACGGAAAATATTTGTAACCGCTATTACGTCTGGCGTGATATCTTCTGTTATAAATCTTAAATATGCTTCATCCGCTTCAAGCACAGCAAACGTTTTCTTTTTTGAAGGAATTAAGCTCATCTGTCTGATAAGGCAGGATGTTATTCCGTCTTTCATGTTTGCTCCGCTTGTGTTATTTATTACGCAGCTTCCGGTTTCCTTTAATATTGACACGAGCTCGGCACATGTTGTTGTTTTGCCGTTTGTTCCCGTGACAAGCACTATATTCATATTTTTCAAAAGGGTTTTAAGCAGTTTCGGTCTCATTTTCAAAGCAAGTTTTCCCGGCAGACTCGTACCGCCGCCGAAAATACCTGTAATGTATGAAACTATTTTACATAAAATTATAACTACATAATCCAAAATTTATCCCGCCTTTCATTAATGCGCCAGTTCATGGGCAGCATTTACAACGCTATCAATGTCAATCTCAGCATTATCACCTTGAAGTTTTCCGTAAAGCAGATATTCAATATTCCCTTTCGGACCTTTAATCGGAGAAAAATCAAGTCCCAAAACCCCGAATCCGTTCTCCGCTGCATATGATAAAACCGAATTAATAACATTTTTGTGCGTTTCTTTGTCTCTCACCACACCGTTTTTCCCGACTGATTCTTTCCCCGCCTCAAACTGAGGTTTAATTAAGCAGACGCATTCTCCGCCGCTTTTCATAAGCTTTGCCATAACGGGAAAAATCAGTTTAAGCGAAATAAACGAAACATCCACACTTGCAAAATCCAGACTGCATCCTATATCCTCAGGTGTTACGTAACGTATATTTGTTCTCTCCATATTGATAACTTTATCGTTTGTACGAAGGCTCCACGCAAGCTGACCGTATCCCACATCGACACTGAATACACGCTCGGCTCCGTTTTGCAGCATACAATCCGTAAAGCCGCCCGTAGATGCGCCTATATCCATACAAACCTTATTTTGAAGGATTATCGGAAAAGACGCCATTGCTTTTTCAAGTTTTAATCCTCCGCGGCTTACATATTTTAAATGTTCACGTACTTCAATTTTATCGTCCGGCGTAACAAACGTTCCTGCCTTATCGGCTTTCTGTTCATTTACATAAACATTGCCGCTCATAATAAGAGCCTGAGCCTTGCTTCGTCCATCCGCAAGACCGTTTTCTGCCATATATACATCAAGTCTCTGCTTCATTTTTTAACATATCCTTTATCTTTTCGGCTATTTTTGACGCCGATAATCCGTATTTTACAAAAAGCTGCGTCTGTGTTCCCGCCGGAATAAACTCATCCGGGAAAGACAACGTCTTTATTTTGAATTCACAGCCGTTTTCAGCAGCATAAGCAAGTATTTTTTCTCCTACTCCTCCGCTTTTTATATTATCTTCAACAGTAATAAGCAACCCCGTTTTATCAGCGCTTTCAAAAATCAAATCAAAATCAATCGGCTTTGCCGATCTTATATCTATAATTTCAGCTGAAATATTGCTTTTTTTAAGCTCATCTGCCGCCGAAATGGCATGTGATGTCATGGAACCCAAAGATGCTATGGTAACACTGTCACCACTTCGCAGAAGCGCCGCGTGTCCGAATTCAAAGTTCGGCGCATCAATTTCACCTGCCGCCCGTTTCGGATATCGCACAGCTATAGGTCCGTCATGGTCATTTACAGCATAACGAATCATCGCATCAAGAGTTTTGCTATCCGACGGAGCAAGTACCGTCATGTTCGGAATGTGTGTAAGATATGACAAATCATAAATTCCCTGATGTGTCTCACCGTCCGCTCCCACAATTCCCGCTCTGTCTACAGCAAAAACAACATGCCTGTTGCCAAGTGCAACATCATGCATAATGCTGTCATACGCTCTTTGAAGAAAAGAAGAATATATTGCCGCAACAGGCGTAAATCCATTTTGGGCAAGACCCGCCGCAAAAGTAACTGCGTGCGCTTCCGCTATACCGGTATCAAAAATTCTGTCCGGAAAATTCTTAGCAAAGTCATCCAAACCGCACGATGAAATCATTGACGGACAAATGCACAAAACTTTGTCGTTTTCACGTGCCGCATCGCATATGGTTTCCCCAAACTGTTTTGTAAATGTCAGCTCTTTGCACTTTGAAGGCGATACTCCGTGATATTTATCCGGCGAAAGCTCCGCCTCTTTATATCCTTTACCTTTTGTGGTACAGACATGCACTATAACAGGACCTTGTATTTTTCGTGCCTCATCAAATGTATTGCAAAGCTTTTCAATATTATGCCCGTCCACCGGTCCGAGATATTTATAACCCAGCTGTTCAAAAACAACTCCGGGAGTAATCATGTATTTTATATAACCCTTTGTTTTTCTTATAACATTTTCAAGCTGCTTGCCCAAAAGCGGTATACTGTCCAAAACATTTACAGCTTCGCGCTTTACATTATAATATGAAGGTTTTGTTCTGACTTCGTTAAGATACTTGGCAAGCGCGCCCATGTTCTTTCCGATAGACATCTGGTTGTCGTTTAAAACAATTATTATTTTCTTTTTTGACTGCGAAATGCAGTTGATAGCTTCCATAGGCATACCGCCGGAAAAAGCCGCATCACCTATAACCGCTATCACTTCATTTTTTTCTCCGCGCAAATCTCTCGCACATGCGAACCCAAAGGCAACCGACAGCGATGTACCGCTGTGTCCCGTTTCAAAACAGTCGTAAATGCTTTCGGAAGGTTTTGGAAAACCGCTTATTCCGCCAAATGTTCTCAGAGTGTCAAATGCATCGCGCCGTCCCGTCAGGATTTTATGAGTGTAGCTCTGATGCCCGACATCCCAGATAATTTTATCGGTCGGCGCATCAAAAACCTTGTGCAGCGCACAGGTAAGCTCAACCGTGCCGAGATTTGACGCCAAATGCCCTCCAGTTTTTAAAACGCTATCAATTAAAAACTCTCTTATTTCGCCCGAAAGCTCATAAAGAGAGTTGAAATTCAGTCTTTTTATATCTTCGGGGCTGCTGATAGAGGATAAAATATCACCCATTCCCTTTATCCTTTCCGTTTATCGTGATTTTCTTCCGAAAAAACCAAAAATTCTCCCGACCAGATAAACTATATTATTGCAATTGTTTATCGCAAAGGTCTTGCCGGCCGCTTTGCCGCCGACCGTTAACGCAGAAATTAAACCCGTAGCCAGAAGGCTTGAAAGAAGTGCGTTAAAATTATGTACGCTGACAAGCTCTGCGACAATAAACGTTCCCATTCCGCCGCTGACAATACCGCATATATCGCCTACAATATCATTGCATATATTTGCCACCTTCTCGGAATGTCTGATAAGCCTCACCGTGCTTGAGGCGCCGAAAACGCGGTTTGCCGACATTGAATGAAACGGCACATCCGAGGCGGCGGTTATCGCCGTTCCTATTATATCAAAAATTATTCCTATAAAAATAATCAGAAAAAGCAGAAAAAAAGCTACCCCAAGCTCCACATCGTTCAGTCTGGACGATGTGAGAAAGCTTATAAACACCGACAAAAGAAACGTAGTCACTATAGTTACGATAAGCCATGCGGGATTAAATTTTTTGTTTCCGGTGTGTGAACTTTTAACCTTTAATTTCTTTTTTGGTTTTATTTCTCCCATTAATCAAGTCTCCGTAAAAAATAAAAAAGGGGGCAAAGCGTGAAGTAAAATCTGCGGCATAGGTCCGGTAGGCTTTCCCGCATTTGTGCCCGCGCGTTGCCGCTCCGGGAGGTTTCCCATTAAACAATGCCCGGCATTTCTGCCGAAACCGGATCGCCACTTAGTCCGCACTGCAATCCTCCGCGCTTCTCATTTAGTGAACAGCCTAGGAGATTTCCTCGGCGGTATAATTGATTCTTATCCTCTTTTGCAGACATGGTTTCAAGCAGCAATAACTTTCAAATGTCGGCCAACATAGGAAAGTCTGATCCGCTATCCTTCATGCCCACTCAAGGCAGGCTACTCTGCAAACAGCGCAAATGTGCACCGCTACACAGGTTTAATCCTAAGCCGTACCGCCCTGTGTCGCATATTGCAAGCACTGTCACGGCACGAGAATAGGTCTCCGCGGAAAAGGGGTCGGGCACTGCATGCCATTGCAGTCCGCCCCTAAACCTTAACCCCCAGCACAAACCCCCGACTGGGCGTCGGAAGCCAGCACCAGGGACTTCATCGATGTGCCCTTTAACGGATTTTTAGGCCCGTCCTGGGAATCAATCGTTCCGACTAGGATACTGCGCCACCCTTATCGGTATTATAACACAGCTTGCCTGCCTTGTAAAGATTTTTTTTGTTTTTTGACTTATTTTACATTCTGTTTACATTTTTCAAACATACTTTCTTGTGTATCTTACGTATTCACCGTACACTTTTTCAACCACATCGTCCCATGTGACATACAAATCGCGTTTTGCCCCTTCCGAGAGTGTTTTATGAAGAGACGAATCCGAAAGAGTTTTAAGAACGCTATCGGCATAATCCTTTTCATCCGCAACTATGGCATTAACCCCGTCCGTAACGGTTGCTGCCGTTGCCGCTCCGCTTAAAAATGCCGTCGGCAGCCCTTGCGATGCCGCCTCAATCTGAACCAACGAGCTTGCGTCATAAAGTGACGGGAAAAGGAATATATCAGATGCCGCATAAATTTTTGCAAGCTTTTCTCTTTCTGATATTTTGCCGCAGAAAATAACACAGTTCTCTAATCCGAGCATATGTATTTTGTTCTTGAGCTCAAGTTCGTCCTCGCCGGTTCCGACAAAAAGCATTTTGAATTTTAACCCTTTCTTTTTTAAAACCGCAAGTGTGTCTGCAATAAACATAATATTTTTAAGTTTATTGATCCTGCCGACAAATACAAGCACCTTTTCGTCTTCATTTATTTTATATTCCCCGTGTATCTCTCGGCAGGCATTTTCTTTGTCGCACGGAAGCATATCCGTTGCATTTCCTATAACACCGGGCAATTCGCGGCAGCCGTATTCTTCATAAAAAATTTTTGCTACAGCGGCGTTTACCGCATAGCATCTGTCACATTTATCAAAACAGTTTGCCACTATATCCGTAAGTGCTGACGCGGCAGCATCAACCTTCAGCCTGCGCTGAAAATCTTTTTTGTACTGGCTGTGCATTGTACCGAGTACCGGAATATTTTTTTTGTAAGCGTATCTTATTCCCATTCTGCCTATGGTAAACGGAGAATGAATATGTACAATGTCGAGCGCCGACTTATTAAGTTCATTTCTGAAAGCAATATCTACATCGGGGTTCGGCAATGAATACTCAAAAAACGGTACAGGCAATGACATTGATCTTATAACTTTATAATCAAATGTATCTTTATAAAACAAGTCAACTTTAGGCGCGAAAACCGTAACATCGGCATATTTTTGCATACGTTTTGCATAGTTATCAACAACCATTATAACTCCGTCAACCATAGGAAAGAAGGTGTCTATAAAATATCCTACTTTAAGCCTTTTCATTCTAACCTCCGCTTACTCTAATTAATTTTAATATCTATCCCATTGACGGAAACATTTTCATCCGCTTTAATAAGAATATATTTTGCACCATTAATAATCTGCGTAGAAACAAGGTCGCGTCTTTTGGGATTTACCTTTATTGTAACATCGGGCATTTTAACTTCAAGTTTTTTAACATCAACAATGTTTTGCGGAGCAACCTCGGTTTTTTCTCCGAATTGTTCGTCATAAAGTTTGTCAAATTCCTCAAGTTTTTCTTCTTCAATTCCGCAGTATTTAAGAGTATTTTTTATTTCGTTTTTGGAAACACGGAGCGGTTCTGCACTCTTTTCTTCTTTATGTTCTTCTATCATCTCGCTTATTTGTTCCTGTACCGAACAAAGCAGTTCAAAATCGCATCCGCCGCTCATGGTTTCGGACAGACATTCGTCAAAGGTTTCTTTTTGTACCGCCGCAGGCATCGGCAATTCCAAATCGAATATTCTTTTTACAAAATCAGTATGATTTTTTGTTATATCATGCGTGTAGTATAGTGAACCGTAAATATTTTCCTGTCTATCCTCAAAAGCCGGAAAAATAAATCCGAGCTCCGGAGCCCCTATAAGAGAATCCGATGACAAAGTGTGAAACGTATTGTCATATGCATGAAATGAAACTGCTGACTTCATGTGCTTTATCGGACAAATACTGCAAACAAAAAAGTTGTATACACCGAAGGAATCTTCGTTTTTTTCACCGTCTTTTCCGTACTCAAAATAATCGTATTTATCGAATGCGAGAAGTATTACGTAATTTCCGCCGAGTGTTACGTTTTCTTTTATTCTGAAAAAAAGTTCATGAACCGCGTCATCGTCCGAAAGTTCCGAACGTTTAAGTGCCATCAGAAGTGCATGCTCATCACTTTCACGCACCTGCTCGGTGCGAAATTTAAGATCTATAAGATTAGTTCCGAGTGAACCTGAAAGAGTTTTTTTCATTATTGCAAGCAAACTCTCCGTTTCCTCCTGGGGACAAAGTGCAAGCGACTCGTTAAATTCCGTAACAATTTCCTTTTTTTCGTTTACAAAGCAACCGCGTATATGTGATATATTATTTTGGTCGGGTCTGAATCTTTTTCTGACCTCTCTTAATTCCTTATCGTTCAAATGTAAAAACCTCCGTAATTTTTATATTTATATTATATTACAAAACCCCAAAAAAATCAAGACAAGTCAAAATTTAATATTAAAAGCGGGCATTCTCCGGCAGTTGCCGAAAAATGCCCGCTTGGCGTGTATGATTAAACTTTGTTTATAGGCTAAATTCCCAGAGACTTTAGGTAATCTATGCTCTTTTTTACATCATCCATTGTAGCCGGCTTGGGATTTTTGGAGAAGCTGTCATGCAAATCTTGTTCTACTATCAAATATTCTATGCCGCATTTCCCGGCCGCTTCAATAATCTCCGGAATATTTTGAATTCCGTGACCAACCGGACGAAATTCAAAACTATTATCTTCTTTAATGTCTTTCTCTTTTTCCTGTCCTTCATTATCAATAAGAGCATAAGCCGGTCCTTTTGCAAGTTCTTTGCAGCTAAAATCTTTGAGATGAAGAATATTTACTTTACCGCTGTATTTTTTCATTATGTCAGTAGGTTCGAATCCTGCATATTTAACCCAGCATGTATCAATTTCAGGCTTAATGGTATCAAGTCCCAGGTCTTCGAAAATCATGTCATGAATCAGTCTTCCGTTTGTTTTTACAAACTCAAAATCATGATTATGATAATAAAGGTCTATTCCGTATTTTTTTAAAATTTCACTTGATTTTTTAAATTTAGCTTTTGTAGTTTCCCAGCCATCGGTAAAATGTTCAACTTCATACCACGGTATGGCACAATATTTAACGCCAATTGATTTCAGAAATCCGGCTGCTTCCTCGGGCTTTAAAACCTCGTCATCTTTAATACCTACAGTCTGATGAGTCGACACTGCCTCAAGGCCGTATTTATCAAGCATTTTATTTATTTCTTCTGCAGTTTTTCCGAAAAAACCCGCAAACTCAACGCAGTCATAGCCCATTTCGCTGATTGCTTTGAGTGATGCTTCCATGTCTTTTTCTACTTCGTCACGAATCGAATAAAGCTGCAAACCTATTTTAAAATTTTTCACTTCTTTGCCAAGCTTGCTTGATCTTACTATACCGTCTATAATAGCCTGGTTAATAATAATCTGGCTTGTGGGCACCGGTGCCTTGCCTCCTGTTTTTACAGCGTCAAGGAAAGATCTCATTTTTTTATAGAAATTGTTCTCACCCTGATCCGTAATTACCGGGATTTCGGTTTCAACCTGTTCCCCTGCCACTTCATGATATATCTTCATAGGACCTCCGATAGAACCGTTCCAGCACTCGGTTGACGGAATTCTGAGCGATCCTTTTGTTCCCATTATAATTGTATCTCCTGGTGTATCAAGATTCATTGCCCATGCTATTCTGAAATCAAGAATAATTCCGCCTTCAAGTCTTATAAAACCGGCACCGAAATCATCCACTCCGAAAAGCGATGCATACTCCGGATGTCCTTTCTGAACATAGTCGCAATAATTTGGATCTTTTCCGAAATAATCCGATACATAACCGCTTACGGTAAGCGGTTTCGGATATCCCACGGCATTTAAAACCATGTCGAGAGAATAACATCCGATATCGGCAAGTGCACCTATGCCGGCTGTTTCATTTTCGATGAACGTTGTTCCGAAAGGAGTTGGAATACCTCTTCTTCTCCCGCCTCCCGTCTGTATGTAATAAACTTTACCGAGTTGACCCGACTCAACAATTTTCTTAACCATCTTCATGTTTTCGTCAAACCTCGGCTGAAATCCTATTGATAAAACCTTTCCGCTTTTCTTTTCCGCCTTGCATATATCAACAGCTTCCTCAATTGTTACGCACATAGGCTTTTCCAAAATGACATTAACACCGTGCTCCAAAGCGTAAATTGTCGGTTCTGCGTGCTGTCTGTTGTATGTGCACACACAAACAGCGTCAAGTTCTTCGTTGTCAATAAGTTCTTTGTGGTTTTTATAGCAACGAACATCGGGAAGTTCACATTCTTCAAAAAACTTCTCGGCTTTACCTTCAATAAGATCCGCACCGCAAGTTATCTCAACATCAGGCATTTTTTTAAGTTCCGCCACATGAGCTCCGGCAATCCACCCTGTTCCTATTATACCTACTTTAAGTTTTTTGGAAGTATCAATTTCCGTTTTTTTCTGATTAAATTTAAACTGGTTCAAAATTTGATCTTCTGTCACTGTTTTTCAACTCCTTTTAAAT
>ERZ1034952.2305-NODE-2305-length-14253-cov-8.728553_pt1 | contig 14253 bp, 13 predicted proteins | sample MGYA00520625_ERZ1034952 | MGnify/ENA primary metagenome ERZ1034952 (study PRJEB33766, sample SAMN09781773) | gut metagenome | biome: gut microbiome | host: Homo sapiens | place: Madagascar | study: EMG produced TPA metagenomics assembly of the PRJNA485056 data... | reverse complement strand
TTCACATACCCGGTATTATACGCAATTGCGGTTATATATGTGACATATTCACCAACAGCTCGATCAGCGTGAAATATATCTTCTTTATAAAACCTCCTTAAATGTCGTATCATGGAAAAGAGTTAAGCCGGCGAGTGGACTCGGCTGCCGGATGTTTGTTTTTTCTGGTTGTTTCTCCTGCTTTTTTTATTTCGGGACAATTCGATATTCTGCCCGTGCGCGGAACACGTTCTTCCGGCGCGGAAAATGGTGACCGATTGATTCCGGTTTTACCGGGCGGCAATATTTCCGTGCGGAAACCCTTCCGGCCGTTTCCAGGGGATGACCGTTTCTCCGGCGGCGGAGCGCCGGGTGCTCTCCCGCAGCACCAGCGACGGCGCAATCAGAGTCTGACGGCCGGTCCGGCGTACCTGCGGGTCGTTGCGGCAGGCGTGGATGATCTTCTCGGCGGCGACGGCCCACTCGCCGAGGTTCTGGTCGATTGAAGAGAGTGCCGGGTGAAAAAATCCGCATTCCGGGATATTGTCGAAACCGATGATGCAGAGATCGTTCGGAACGGAGAGTTCGAGTTCATGGCAGGCGCGCATAACGCCGAGCGCGCCGAGGTCGGAGTCGCAGAAGAGGGCGGTGCAGTCGAAGGTTCCGCTGCGCCCGAGCTGCATCATTTTTTCGTAGGCGCGGGCGCTGGATTGCTCGCCGGGGCGGGTGTTGCAGTCGATGATCAGCGGAGTGATTCCGTTGACCATCAGGTATTTGGCAAATCCGTTCCGGCGTGAAACCGTACTGTCGAGCTGCGGCTGGGTCAGCATCATGCCGATTTTCGTGTGGCCGTTGTTCAGGAAATGGCCGGCCGCCATGGCGCCGCCGAGTTCGTTATCGGTGCTGACCGCATTGATGCCGAGTCCCTGCGGTGCGCTGTTGATCAGCACCACCGGATAGTCCAGTCGCGCCAGGTGTTCCCAGGTGTTGAGGTCGAAATCCCAGTGCCAGTAAACGATAAGGGCATCGCTTTCCGCCGGCAGCATTTCCGGCGTGACGCGTTCGATGCCGTAGTTGTGGTAGCACGGTTTCAATGTGTATCCGGAAGCCGTGAAATGGCGGGCGAATTCGGTGAGAATTGCGGCCGTGAAGCTGGACTGCCAGTCCGGCAACAGCAGGGACACCACGCCGTTCGGACAGTTCTCCCGGTTGTCGGCAGGCGCTTTGAAGGTGCCGCGGCCGACCTGCGACACGATGAGGCCGGCCTTCTTCATCTCGTTCATCGCCTGGGTGATGACGAGCTGGCTGACGCCGAAGCGCTTCATCAGCCGGCGTACGGAAGGCACCGTTGCTCCCGGCGGGAGGCTCTCGACCAGATCGCGGCACTCTTTGATGATGTTGTCGTATTTATCCATGAATTTCGTTTTCTTTTTATTGGTAATACACTTTGTATTTGGTGTATTTCTGTATTAATTATACCAGAAATAAAAAGAATGTCAATAGGAAAATGAAAAATAATTCAAAAATCGATGTCCCCGCGCCGCTGTGCGGTTTGGCCAGGGAGAAGGGCGATTCATTGATCGGGCATGTGCGGTGAGGTGTGCGGATGTCCCGGCCGCGGGGGGAACTGCGGGCCGCTGACGGAAGACTGTATGACAATGAAGTGATACACTTCGGAAAACAGCGCCGGACACGGAGGGCGGCGTGCGCTTATTTGCCGGAGGCTTCGCGGATCAGATCGGTGAACTCCTCGCGGGAGAGTTCGCCGAGTCGCTTGCCGCGTTTCGAGAGCTTTTCGTTGAATTTGACGGCGGTCTCAGTCATTTTCTCATGGGTTTCCTCGGAGCCGCCGACCAGGCAGAAGTTGTCGCCCCGGGTGATGCGGCGATGCTCATCCCGGCCGTCCAAGCCCATGCCCAGCAGCAGGGCGGTGTTGTTTTTCGATGCGTCAGCCATGCGAACAGCTCCTTTCCTGTCACTAATATAGTACCTTTTCTCAAAAAATCCAGCCGGAAAGATGCGGCAGCCGGTTTCAATACAGAATATCGTGCCAGTCGCCGTCGAAACCGAGGCTCCGCAAGAGGCGGATGTGCGGCTGCAGAAAACCGAAATCAGACAGGTGGTGCGCATCGCTTCCGAAACTGAGCTTCACTCCGGCCGCCAGCGCGCGCCGCGTGAATTCCGGGTGCGCGCTGTTATGGTGAAAATTGACTTCGGCCGCCATGCGGTATGTTTTCAGCAGCGCGATGATACGGTCGAAATACGGTTCCGGGTCGATGCCCCGCTTGCGGAGAATTCGCAGCGGATGGGCCAGTACCGGAATTCCGGCCCGGCCGTACGCTTCGATCATGCGGAGATGGAGCTCCCCGAGTTCTCCCGGCGGACAGTTCGGGTCAAGATGGTGAATTCCCCCGATCAGGGCTGCCGCATTTTCACGCAGTGCGGTTGTCATGACCGGTTCGCACTTCCGGGTGATATCGACTTCGAAGCCGGCCCGGAACCGTTCGTCGCCGAAACAGCGGCAATATGCGAGGAAGTCCGGGAGCCGGTTCACCGCATACGGTTCGCGCAACCCGTTGAAAAACCAGTCGAAACCGAAAAATCCGCGCTTGGTGAAGTAGAGCTGCCCGCTGTGTTCGGTCACGTCGCAGCCCGCGAGATTGAACATCTCCATCAACTCCTTTTCCGCCTCGAAATCCATATTTTCCCCGCAGTAGGCGTACGGCGTGTGCGTGTGGCGGTCGAACCATTCGAAACCGTCCGGAAGCCGGAATGAATCGGTTTCGTATCTGACTGTTCCGTTGTCGTCAAGTTCGATCCGGGCGAAAGAGAACGGCGACTCGCAGAGGGCCGGCGCGCAGAGAAACGTGGCCTTCCCATCGAAAACCGGTTCGCTCCCGGCATGATGGTGGCCGGAGATGGAGAGCACGCAGCCGGTCGCGTGCATTTTTGCGATGATTTCGTCCCGGTTCCGGTAGCCGTAAGGAGAGTTTCCGGTCCCGGCCGGAAAAACGGGTACGTGCTGCAGTGCCACGAGCTGTCCGTCGAAACCGGAACGCGCCCGGTCGAATTTCGCCAGCTCCTCCGGCAGCCGCTCGGCGTTCCAGCCGGGCCGCTCCGGGTCGAGGAACGGGATGATCCTGGTGCGCTTGATCTCAATATACTCCGGCGGCTTCGGAATGCATTCATAGAATGCGGCGGGCGGAAGATCGTGATTGCCGGGAATGGCGATGACCGGCACCGGCACTTCCCGCAGCAGGGCGCCGAGCTCGTTCAGGCGGCCGATTGCGGCGCGGTCCCCGGCCATTGCCGGGTCGATGAGGTCGCCGGCCGCAATGACCGCATCGGGCCAGCCTTCGATTTCAAGCAGTTTCAGGAACCGTTTCAGCAGCAGGGCCCCGTAAGCTCCCTTCCGGCCGGGATTCCTTCGGTTCGGGCCGCCGGAATAATGAATATCGGTGACGACTGCGAGGCGGATGCTCATGGTTTCCGCTCCTTCAGGGCTTTTTTCCGGCCGTCGGGACCGATTGCCACGAAGGTGCATTCGCCGCGGAGCGCTCGCTCACCGCCGACCCGGGCTTCGATCGAAAAGGTGACGCTGCTGCGGCCGAACTCCGGCTTGCCCGCATAAAAATCGAGGATTTCGCTGGCCTTGACCGGCCGCGTCAGGTAAAATTCGGAGAACCGGTAGCCGACCGGATGGGATTCCCCGGTACACCGGGCCGCGTGAATCGCCGCCTGTTCGGCTGTAAAATCGAGCATCCGGCCGCCGTAAAGATTGCCGCCGACGCCGAGGTCGAGCTCTTTTACCAGCCGGGAACCGAGAAAGAACGGTAGTTGTTCCGGTGATTGACTCATGGTGCTGCATCCTCCCTGTTTGCCGGATCAATATAATTCCATTGGGTGCCGCCGGCAAACCGGAAAGGGGAGAATATCGATAAAGTATATAAATATAGATATTTTTTTATCAAACGGCTTGAAAACCTGCGTTCGACAGTATATGTTGAATAGCGAAGAACGGATATTCCGCAGTTCCCGCGGAGGTTTGGATTCTTCGTTCCCTATTCCCTTTTTCCCGGGCCGGATGTTTTCCCTGCATCCGGCTTCTTTCTTTCCGGATGGCGGGCGCAGGTTTGCATTGCGCAGGTTGCCGATAAAGCTTCCCGGAATTTCGGGAACATGGGGTGCTGCGGCGGCAGAACGGATATGCCGCCGCCATGCCCGGGGGAATGGGATTGGGTAAGAAGAACCCTCCCGCGGATGCTGAAAATGCAGAAAAAGCATCCGGGGGAGGGCGGGGAAAAGAGTGCCCGTTTCTTTTCCGGAGAACACCATTACTATATCACCGCAAAAGCGGTTTGCAAGCACGCAAATTAGATTTGTCTAATTTTTTTGGAAAATTTTTCCCGCGTAAGGTGAATGAAGCCGGAAAGACGGTCAGGATTTGCCGTCGTCGCGGTGGCGGTACACGGATTGGATGAGTCCGCAGGCCGCCATCAGCATCAGGAAAAAGGAGCCGCCGTAGCTGACGAACGGCAGCGACAGGCCGGTCACCGGCGTGAGGCCGATGCTCATGCCGATGTTGATGAAGCAGTGTGTGAAGATGATTGCCGCAATGCCGATGCAGAGATAGCGCCCGAACGGATCATCGGTCAGGAACGCGGTCCGCAGGATCGAGTAGAGCAGCAGCAGGTAGGCGAGGAAAATCAGCGCGCAGCCGATGAAGCCGGTCTCTTCTGCGATGATCGAGAAGATGAAGTCGTTGTTGGCCGCCATCTGGGGCAGGAAGCCGAGGGAGTTCTGGGTCCCTTCGCCGATGCCTTTCCCGGTGAGTCCGCCCGAGGCGACCGCAAGGTAGGCCTGCCACGGCTGGTAGCCGGTGCTGGCGAGAAAGTCCTCCGGATGCAGGAACGCGAGGATGCGGTTCAGCTGGTAGCCCTTCAGGAAAGGCCGTATCTTCAGCACCTCGTTGGCGACGATGAGGCCGAATCCGACGGTCGAGGTGACGGAGACGAAAATGATGTACCGCCACTTGAGCCCCGCGCAGAACACGATGGCCAGATAAATCGGCAGCAGGATCAGGGCGCTGCCGAAGTCGGGCTCCTTCAGAATCAGCACAAGCGGAATCGCGACGGTGATGCCGGAGAGCAGCAGGCAGAAGAATTTGTTCACCGAGAACACCGCGGTTGAGAACATCGCCGCCAGCAGCATGATCAGCGAGAGCTTCGCAAATTCGGAGGGCTGGAGCCGGAAACCGACGCCGGGGATATTCAGCCAGCTGACCGCCCCGTTGACCTTCTGCCCGACGAAGGGCAGCAGCAGCAGCAGCACGAGGGTGAACAGATAGAAGAGCAGCGAAAGAACCTTGTATTCGGTCCGCCGCAGGTTCAGCATCGAACCGATGAGCCAGAGCAGCGTGCCGCTCCCGACCCACAGCAGCTGGCGGTTGAAGGCCTGCAGGGCGGTCGCCGTGCCGATCTGCACGCCGGTGGAGTAGATGAAAACGAGCCCGACGGCAATCAGAAACAGCAGCGCCGTGACCTGAACGAAATCGAAGCTGCCGAGGTAGTGCAGCAGACGCATCGGCAGGCCGTAATCCGGCTGTTGTTTCCTTTTCGCAGTCATGAACCGCTTTTCGCTGAAAAGGGGGACGAAACGGAATTTATTCCGCTTCGCCCCCCGGTGTTATCGTTAGTTTGCCGTTCAGATTTCGAAGGTCTGGTCGCGGCGGGGGCCGACGGAGACGATGGCGAGCTCGGAATCGACCAGCTCGGTAATGCGTTCAAGGTACTTCTTCGCGTTCTCCGGCAGCTCGTCGTAGCTTGAAACGCCGCTGATGTCCTGTTTCCAGCCCGGCAGCCACTCGAGCACCGGCCTGGCCGCTGCGAGTTCTTCGACCGAAGCGGGGAACTCCTTCGTGACCTTGCCGTCGATCTCATAGGCGACGCAGACGCCGATTTTGTCGAAGCTGTCGAGCACGTCGAGTTTGGTGACCGCGAGCTTGTTGACGCCGTCGACCATGCAGGCGTATCGCCCGGCGACCGCATCGAACCAGCCGCAGCGGCGCGGCCGCCCGGTGGTGGCTCCGAACTCATGGCCGACCTGGCGCAGCGTTTCGCCGTCCTGGTCGAAAAGCTCGGTCGGGAACGGGCCTTCGCCGACCCGGGTCGTGTAGGCTTTGATGACGCCCCAGACATCACGGATCTTCTGCGGCGCGATGCCGGCTCCGGTGCAGGCGCCGCCGGAGACCGTGTTGCTGCTCGTGACGAACGGATAGGTGCCGTGGTCGATATCGAGCAGCGCGGCCTGCGCGCCTTCGCAGAGGATCTTCCTGCCGGATTTGATCGCGTCGTTGATCAGATAAACGGTGTCGCAGACATAATCCTTCAGGTAGTCGGCCGCTTCGCGGACGCGCTCCCATTCGGCATCGATGTCGAGCGGCGCGATGCCGTGTTCGGCGAACTGCTTGTTGTATTTGGCCGCTTCGGCGCGGAACTGCTCTTCGAGCCGCTCCGGCCGGGTCAGGTCGATGCCGCGGATTCCGGTGCGGTTCATCTTGTCGGCATAGGCAGGGCCGATGCCGCGCTTGGTCGTGCCGATTTTTTTCGTGCCGGCGCTGGACTCCTTCAGCGCGTCGGCGCGCTTGTGATATTCGAAAATCAGCTGGGCGCGGTTCGACAGGCGGATGTTGTCGACCGGGAAGCCTTTGGCGGCGATGCCCTTCATCTCTTCGACCAGGCCGAGCACGTCGACGACGAGGCCGTTGCCGATGACGTTGACGACGTTCGGACGGAAGATTCCGGAGGGAATCAGGTGCAGCACATAGTGCTCGTCGCCGATTTCGACGGTGTGCCCCGCGTTGTTGCCGCCCTGGAAGCGGATCACCATATCCACATCGCGCGTCAAAACGTCGATGAGCTTGCCTTTCCCTTCGTCGCCCCACTGGGTTCCGACCAAAATGTCAACCGGCATATTTTTCCCCCGTATCAAGGTTTGGTTATCCTGTGAAAACAAGGAGAATAACATAGCTCCGTTTGCCGTAATTTCAAATCGGATGCGTCGTTTTCGGGATGATTTTTCCGGCTTCCGCGGAATCTGAGCGGAAGAACCGGTTTCCCGCCGGGACGGGGAATCCGTCCGGCCCATGTTTTTTCGGGAAAATCTCAATTTGCCGCCGAAATTCCGGCGCCGGAATTTGCAACTTGGCGGAAAGCGGGATATCTTAATACATATTTGCGGCAAAAGACGAATACAGGGAGATGGGTCAAGTGGCTGATTCGGTCGGAATCGAGACGATGGAACGGGTTTTGCGGGAAATGGGCGAGAAGGCGGTTGCTGCGTCACGTGCGCTGGCGGTCCTTCCGCCGGAAGAGAAGAACCGCTGCCTGTGCCGGATGGCCGAGCGGATCGAATCCTCCGCCGCTTCGATCAAAGCGGCCAACGGACAGGATCTCGCCGCGGCCCGCGCCTCCGGCCTCTCCGAAGCGATGATCGACCGGCTGGCCCTGAACGACCGCCGCATCGCTGAGATGGCCGAGGGGCTGCGCGTGGTCGCTTCCCAGGTTGACCCGGTCGGCCGCATCCTGTCGCAGACGACCCGTCCGAACGGGCTTGTCATCACGAAGGTCAGCGTGCCGCTCGGCGTCATCGGGATCATCTATGAATCGCGCCCGAATGTGACGGTCGATGCGGCCGGAATCTGCCTGAAGGCCGGCAATGCCGTGATTCTGCGCGGCGGCAGCGAGGCGTTCCATTCGAATATGATTCTTTCCCAGCTGCTCGACGAGGCGGCGGTCGAATGCGGGCTGCCGGCCGGCGCGGTGCAGCTGGTTCCCTGGACCGACCGTGCGGCGGTTTCGCTGCTGCTGAAGATGGATCGTTATCTGGATCTCATTATTCCGCGCGGCGGAGAGAAGCTGATCCGGCTGGTCTGCGCGGAAGCCACCATGCCGGTGCTGAAGCATTATAAAGGCGTCTGCCACCTCTATATCGACAGGGAGTGCGATGTGGCGAAGGCGGTCGCGATCGTGCGGAATGCGAAGTGCCAGCGCCCGAGCGCCTGCAATGCGCTTGAGACGCTGCTGGTCCACCGCGGGATCGCTGCGGAGTTCCTGCCGCCGTTCATCGCGGAGATGAGGAAGTGCGGCGTCGAACTGCGCGGCGACGAAGAGTTCCGGCGGTATGATTCCGAAGCGAAGGCCGCGGCCGAAGAGGATTGGTACGCCGAGTATCTCGATCTGGTTCTGGCCGTGAAGATGGTCGGTTCGGTCGAAGAGGCGGTGGCCCATATCAACCGGTACGGCTCCCGGCACAGCGACGGCATCGTGAGCTCGAATCAGGCCGATATCGATTATTTTTTCGCAAATGTCGATTCATCGACGCTTTACAGCAACGCCTCGACCCGGTTCACCGACGGCGGTGAGTTCGGCATGGGGGCGGAGATCGGCATCAGCACCGACAAGCTGCACGCCCGCGGGCCGATGGGTGCGGACGAGCTGACCAGTTACAAGTATCTCGTCCGCGGCGACGGGCAGATTCGTTCATAATACAAGCGGCAGAAAGAGCGGCAAACATGATTGTACCGATGAAAAAAGTCACGCTGCTGGCGCTGGGTTCCGAAGAGAATTCGGCGCTGACCGCCTTGCGGCGTCTCGGCGTGATGCAGGTGGAACTTGCAAAAGGGAACGAGTCCGGCAACACCCAGCAGCTGGCCGAGTCGTATGACACGGCGGTCCGGGTGATCGGGGCTTTGCAGAAATACCGGAAAGAGTGCGAAGAGGGCGGCCGTATTCCCCCGGAGGGCGGGAAAAAGCGTTCCGGCGCGGAAGTGATTGAGCTGGCATCGCAGCTGCTCGAATCCCGTGACCGGGTTCAGGCTGAACTCGCTTCGGTTCAGCAGAAGCTGCGCCATCTGGAGATCTGGGGCGATTTCGACCGGGACCGGATCGAAGAGCTGCGTGCGAAGGGAGTTTACGTCTACCTCTGCAGCGGGCGGGAGAGCGCGCTCGAAGCGGCGGAGGCGCTCGAAAATGCCGATACTCAGGTCATCGCAGTCGAAAGCGGGCGTTATTTCTTCGCGGTCATCTCGACGGTTGAGATCGAGCCGGGTGTGCTGCCGGAAGTCCGGCTCGGCGCTGACGACAATCCGCCCGCCCTGCGCCGGAGGGAGGAGGAGCTGCTCAACGAACGGCAGGCGCTTCAGGACGAAATCGAAGAACTGCTGGTATCCATTCCGGCCGCGATGCGCCGTGCGGCGCTGCTGGGAGGCGAACTGGAGTTTTCGCGCGTCAGCGATTCCCTGGCCGAATACGGCGAGGTGGTTTCGCTGAACGGCTTCGTTCCGGAGCCGGCTGTTCCGGAACTTGAAAAAGCGGCGGAGAAAAACGGCTGGGGGCTCCTGATTGAAGATCCGGCTCCGGGCGACCGGGTGCCGACGCTGCGCAAAAGCTCGAAACTGGTGCGGACGATCGAACCTCTGTTCCAATTCCTCGGGATTGAGCCGGGCTACGATGAGATCGATGTTTCGGCGGGTGTATTCATCTTTTTTACGATTTTCTATGCGATGATCGTCGGCGATGCCGGTTACGGTCTCGTTTTCCTGGCCGGTACGCTGCTGGCCGCCTGGAAATTCCGCGGCAATCCCGCGGCGAAGCTGCCGGTCCGTCTTTTCGGGCTGCTGTCGGCTGCCACGATTGTCTGGGGGGTGATGACCAGCAATATTTTCGGTATGCCGAACCCGTCATGGCTGCATTGGGCGGAGATTCCGCAGCTGACCGACGAGTCGCTCAAGAATGCCTATACGCAGCTGATCTGCTTTTCGCTGGCGCTGTTGCAGCTTTCCATGGGGCGGATCTGGAAGGCGCTGCATGACGGCACGGTGCGCAGCATCATCGGCAACGTGGGCTGGGTGTTCTTCCTGGTCGGCAACTATATCCTGACGATCCGGCTGCTCGTGTTTCCGGGGGATTTTCCGATGGCGATGTATGTCTGTTACGTGGTCGGCCTGCTGATGGTGGCGGCCTGCGATGTCCAGTGGACGGATGTGGCGCAGGTGTTCCAGTTCCCGTTCAGCATCATCAACAGCTTCGTCGATGTGCTCTCGTATATCCGGCTGTTTGCAGTGGGGCTGGCCGGCTATTATATCGCCTCGAGCTTCAACGATATGGGAAATACGGTGTTCGGGCTCGGTCCCGCCTGGCTGATGGTGATTCCGGCGGCGGTCGTGATTCTGTTCGGACATCTGCTGAACCTCGCCCTCTGCCTGATGAGCGTGATGGTCCACGGCGTGCGGTTGAACACGCTGGAGTTTTCCAATCATGTGGGCCTGACCTGGGCCGGATCGAAATTCAAACCTTTTGGAAATAGAAAGAAAATGGAGGAACAATAAGCATGGAACAGGAAATGATGATGGCGTTGGCGAAGGTCGGCGGATATGCTGCGGTCGGTCTGGCCGCCATGGGTTCGTCGATGGGGACCGGCATCGCCGGCGCCGCCGCGATCGGTGCGTGGAAGAAGTGCTATCAGCAGGATAAACCCGCGCCGTTCCTGCTGCTTGCCATGGCGGGCGCTCCGCTTTCCCAGACGATTTACGGTATGATCATGATGATTCTGATCAGCGGCGCCGCCGCCAAGACGCCGGGTATGTGGCCGCTTTATCTCGCGGTCGGTGTGTTCGGCGGTCTGGCCCAGATGTTCTCGGCCCTGTTCCAGGGCAGGGCGGCTGCGGGCGGCTGCAACTCGTTCGCCGAAACCAATCAGGGATTTGCAAACGACCTGATGATCCTCGGTGTTGTCGAGACCTGCGCGATTTTCGCGCTCGTGTTCTCGATCATGGTGATGGCGTAAACGTTTTCAGGACGGAAGCGGCACCCTTCGGGAACTCACCCGGAGGGTGTTTTTTTATGATGAACAGAACGGAATTTTATATTGTCCGCCACGGTGAGACGGCTGCGAACAGCCGGAACGTCGTGCAGGGGCAGAACGATGTCCCTCTGAACGAAACCGGGCTGGCGCAGGCCGCCCGGCTGGCGGAGCGGCTGAAGGCGGTGCATTTCGACGCGGTTTATGCGAGCGATCTCAGCCGGGCGGTGCGGACTGCACGGATCATTGCTCCCGGTGCGGCGGTCGTTCCGCTCCCGGAATTGCGGGAGTGGAATCTCGGCGACTGGGTCGGCCTCCCGTTCGGGGAGGTCGAGCGCCGCTATCCGGACGAAGTGGCGGCGCTTCGTGAGGACCGGGCGGATTTTCAGATTTCCGGCGGCGAGTCGAAGCGTCAGGTGTACGACCGGGTTTCCCGTTGTCTGGCAGAGCTGGCGGAACGGGAGCAGGGCAGGCGGGTTCTGGTGGTCACCCATTGCGGTGTGATCCGGGCCATGCTGCGGTTTGCGCTCGGCGGCGTACACTCGTTTCCGTGTGTGCCGGAGGTCGGCAATACGTCGCTCTCCCGGCTGATCTGTTTCGACGGCCGCTGGCAGCTCGGCACCTGGAACGATCTCAGCCACCTGACAATGCCCTCCGCCCCGGCGGGCGGATACTGAGAGGAAAAAATGAAACGGCTGGAACCGCATGTGTTGCGATTGCTGGAATTGACGGCGGCGATTGTGATTCCGCTGGCCTTTCTGCTTTTTGTCCGTGTTTATGTTCTGTGTCCGGATGGAGAGTATGATTCCGATTCGTTCTATCATGCGGCGATGGCGGAATTCGGGCCGGAGTTTTTTGCCGCGAAAGAGTTCCCGAATGTGACGTTGTCGGTCTGGCAGGAGCGGTTCAGCGATAAGGAGCTCGGGTTCCACCTGCTTCTCTGGGGGATGTTCCGGGTCAATGACTGGCTTGGTTTCGGCAATGCGCCTCCGTTTCATCTGCCGAGTCTGGTTTTATGTGCGCTGCTGCTTGCGGCGTTCGCACTGCTGCTGCACCGCTTCCGGATCAGGAATCTGTGGCGTTGGACGCTGCTTCTGGTGACGGTGTCGTCGACGTTCACGCTGCGCCTGACGGCGCTGCGTCCGCATCTGCTGGCGATAACCTTGTTCGTATTGGCTGCCTGGTGCTTCTGCTCGCCGCGGCTGATGAAGGGGAACCGGCGCTGGGGCGTTTTGGCGCTTGCGGGTCTGGCGTTCGGTTATTGCTACAGCAATCCGCACTTCATTCTGATGCCGGTCGGGGCGTATGCGCTGGCAGTGCTCTGGAAAGATCGCGACTGGAAGGCGCTCGGGTATCCATTGGTTGCGTTGGGGGGCGTTTTTGTCGCTCTGCTGCTGCATCCGCAGTTTCCGAACAGCTTTCTGATCTGGAAGCTTCAGGGAGTGGATGTCGTGCTCGGCATGTTGGGGCTGGGGTCCGGTCTGCGGGGGGGGGAGGAGCTGTTGAGCAGCGGATGGGAGGGCCTGCTGGAGTCGCCGTTTCTGCTCTTCCTGCCGCTTCTGGCGACCTGGGTGACCTGTCGCCGTCGCCGGATTGCAGGTCTCCGGATGAATCGGGAACAGCTGTTTTTATGTCTGCTTGCGCTTGGGACCGGAATCGGAATGTGCTTTTACTACCGTATGGCGGAATATGGAGTTCCCGCGATTGTTGCGGCATTCGCGGTCTGGGAGCGTCGGACGGAGTGCGATCCAGCGGTCCGCCGGGTTTGCATGATATGGGTGCTTCTGGCGTTTTTATGGAGTGCTGCATATTTTGCCCGGGCTCCGAAACAGACGTTGTATCCGTATTGGGGACTTGCTGACTGGCTGCATGAGAAAGGGATTCCGCCGGGTACTGTGATCGGGCATCTGAGTTGGGGAGATTTCCCGCAACTGTTCTATGCGATGCCGGACTATCGTTTTCTCTGCGGACTGGACCCGATGTTTGCGGCCGGGGAGAAGCGGAAGACAATGCTGCTTCTTGAGGGGCTGCGCCGGGGAACGAAATTTACGAAGCCGGACCGGTTGGCGGAGTTGATCGGGAGTCGCTGGCTTTGGGTTTCCCGGGTCGGAGAGGTCGCGGCGAAGCGTCTTTATCTGTACGGTTACGTGATCGCCTGGCAGAGTGACGAAGGGTGGCTGTTCAAGCTCGATGAGCCGCTCCATGCCGGAAAACCGGACGGAATTCCGCGGCTGGAAGCGCCGGTTGAACCATGAAAAAAGGTCTCCGCGACGAACCGCGGAGACCTTTTCGGCTACGGAACCTCTTATTTCTCGTGTTTGGTGAGATAAGACGAGATTCCTTCGGCGGTCGGCTTCAGTCCTTCGGAGCCGTCGCTCCAGTTGGCCGGGCAGACTTCGCCGTATTTTTCGGTGAACTGCAGCGCTTTGAGCACGCGAAGCGCCTCTTCGACATTTCGTCCGAGCGGGAGGTCATTGATCGTCTCGTGACGGACGATGCCCTCTTTGTCGATGATGAAGAGTCCGCGGAGGGCAACGGCTTCGTCGATCAGGACGCCGTAGTCGCGCGAGATCTGCTTCGTGAAGTCGGCGACCATCGGATAGCGGAGCTTGCCGACGCCGCCTTTGCTGCGCTCGGTCTGCTTCCAGGCGAAATGGCTGTACTCCGAATCGACCGAGACGGAGACGAGCTGTGTGTTGAGTTCTTCGAATTTCCGGATTGCGTTGTCGAATGCGATGAGTTCGGTCGGGCAGACGAACGTAAAGTCCATCGGGTAGAAGAACAGCACGATGTATCTGCCGCGCAGAGACGAAAGCTGGAACGGCTCGATCGTATTGTCCGGCATGACGGCATTTGCCCTGAAGTCGGGAGCGAGTTTGGTGACGAGTGACATGATATTCCTCCTTTTCTGAATTTGCAGGCTCTTCCCCTGCGTTCGATGTCTCTACTATATCCCCCGATCTACTATAATTCCAGTTTTTTCTGAATTCAAGAATGATTATCAGAAATAGTGAGTTTTTTGCAATTCTCGTATACTTGTATCAGTAGTTGTTTCGGCTATCCTACTTATCGCAAAACAGTATCGGGCGGCATGGATGAATGGCAACAGGACAGATCGTGTCAGGGCTGGCGAAAGATTGGAACGCGACGGAAGATCGATTTTGCTTATGGAGAAACCGGGCCGCCATTCGGGGAATTACTGTCATGTCCTCTATGCAAACGGTGAGATTAAGCAGATTCCGGCTTGCCGATGACCATATTTTTGCTCAAATTCGTAAAATCGAGCAGAATTTCGCTTGCATCCGTTATTGTCGTCTGCTATATTAAGAATCCGTTGCCCCTGAAGTTGGGGATGTTGGTTGAGATTTCTGGTTTGGGTTTCTGGAAAATTATTGAAAAATAATGAAATCTGAG
>ERZ1034952.2301-NODE-2301-length-14266-cov-29.246218_pt1 | contig 14266 bp, 12 predicted proteins | sample MGYA00520625_ERZ1034952 | MGnify/ENA primary metagenome ERZ1034952 (study PRJEB33766, sample SAMN09781773) | gut metagenome | biome: gut microbiome | host: Homo sapiens | place: Madagascar | study: EMG produced TPA metagenomics assembly of the PRJNA485056 data... | reverse complement strand
AGGAAGCCGAGCGCATGACCCACGAGCCGGATTTCAAGGGCTACATCCACGATGTGGGCGGCCCCACCGCAAACTTCCGCTTTCCCTCCTGCCGCGAGCAAATGCTGCGCGGGATGTGCACCGGCGGCAAGCACTGCCTTGCCCCCACCACCTGCTCCCACATGATCGTGGATCACAGCGACTACCTTAAAATTCTGCGCCGGGTGCGGGAGCTGCCGGGCGTGAAAAAGGTGTTCATCCGCAGCGGCATCCGGTTCGACTACCTGATGGCTGACCCGGACGATACCTTCTTTAAAGAGCTGGTGGAGTACCATGTGTCCGGCCAGCTGAAGGTCGCCCCGGAGCACTGCGCTCCCAACACCCTTGCCTACATGGGCAAACCGCCCATCGAGACCTTCAACAAGTTCAAGGATAAATTCTACGAGCTGAGCAAGAAGGCGGGCAAAAAGCAGTATCTGGTGCCCTACCTCATGTCCAGCCACCCGGGCAGCACCCTGAAGGACGCGGTCTATCTGGCCGAGTACCTCTATAAGAACCATATGCGCCCGGAGCAGGTGCAGGACTTCTACCCCACCCCCGGCACGGTGAGCACCTGTATGTTCTATACCGGCCTTGACCCCTACACCCTCAAGCCGGTGTTCGTGGAAAAGACCCCCGAGGGCAAGGCTTTGCAGCGTGCACTGCTGCAATACTACGAGCCCCGCAACGCGGAAAAGGTGGTCAAAGCCTTGCAGCTGACCCACCGGGAGGATCTGATCCCTCTGCTGGTGCCCGCCGCCGGCCGCCGCGCCGTGCAGCGCACCGCACGCCGGGCAGAAAGCGCCGAGGTGACCATCCACAATGACGGCACTTATACCGTACATTCCAGCCAGAAGGGGCGCAGCACCGGCAAAAATGCCCGCGCCGCCGCCCCGGCAGGCCGTCAGCCCAGCCCGGGCGCACGCTTTGCGCCCAACTCTGCGCCCGGCCATAAACCTAAGAATAATCAACAGAAAGAGAACGCAACGTGGAAAACTGGAAAGAAGAAAAAGTAACCCTGTTCCCCCGCCGCCTGTTCCTGCGGCTGGCTGCGCTGGCGCTGGCCGCTGTGCTGGCGCTGGGACTTACCGCCTGTGACAGCCTGCCCGGCGACGGCGGTCATATCGTCAAACCCTCCACCGGGGCAAGCCAGCCCTTTGAGATGCACTTCATTGATGTAGGGCAGGCGCTGAGCGTACTGGTGGAGTGTGACGGACAGTTCCTGCTCTACGACGGCGGCAACGTAGACGACGGCAGTCTGGTAGTCTCCTACCTGCAAAAGCAGGGGGTGCAGCAGCTGCAATATGTGTTCTGCTCCCATGCTCACGAGGACCATGTGGGCGGCCTTGCCGCCGTGATGGCAAAGTTTCCGGCAGGCCACGCTTACAGCCCGGTGACCGAGAGCAGCACCAAATGCTTCAACGATTTTGTCAAGTATACGCAGCAGCAGGGTCTGCAATTGGAAGTGCCCTCCGTGGGCACCGTCTGGCCGCTGGGCAGCGCCACTGTTACCCTGCTGGGCCCGGTGACTGGGTACAGCGACACCAACAACACCTCGCTGGTACTGCGCATCGACTACGGCAACACCAGCTTCCTGCTGACCGGCGACATGGAAAAGACCGCCGAGACCGACCTTGTGAACAGCGGTGCCAACCTGAAAGCTGATGTTTTGCAGGTAGGGCACCACGGCTCCAGCACCAGCACCGGCTACCTGTTTCTGAACGCCGTTCTGCCGGAAATGGGCGTCATCTCCTGCGGCACTGGCAACAAGTACGGCCACCCGCACGAGGAAACTTTGAGCATCCTGCGGGACGCAAAGGTGGACGTCTACCGCACCGACCTGCAAGGCACCATTACCATTGGCAGCGACGGTCAGAACTTCACCGTAGGCACCGAGCACTTTGTGCCGGACAGCCAGCTGAACCCCACCGACCCGTCGGCTTCCAGCACCGCACAGCAGGCCTACATCGGCAATGTGAACAGCAAAAAGTTCCATCTGCCCACCTGCGCCAACCTGCCTGCGGAAAAGAACCAGATCCTCTTTTCCAGCTATGACGAAGCCATTGCCGCAGGCTATACCCCCTGCGCAAGCTGCATCAAATAAAAAGCGCACTCCCCCGGTCATTTCCGCATGATGACCGGGGGAGTTTTTATTTCTCCCTTTTTGCGGGATTGATAAAAGCCCACAAGTGCGGTATACTGAATAGTACTTTATTTAAGAGAAGTAAGGAGGTGCGGATCATGGCGATCGGTATGCCACGCCCGCTGGCGTTGGAAAAGCCGCAACAGGTGGATCTGGCACAGGCAGCGCGGTATTTCGGCGCGCACGGCGAGCCGGACGCTGCCACGCTGGCACTGCTGCAAAAGTGCGCGGTGCCGCTGCTGGCGGCAGCGACGCCCCGGGCGGTGTGGCTGCTGGCAGATACCCCCGCCCTGACCGATGCCGGACTTCTGCCCGGCGAGGACGTGCACAAGCACCTGAAAGGCTGCGGGCAGGCCATTCTGCTGGCGGTAACGCTGGGCCCCGGGGTGGATGCCCAGATCCGCCGGGCGGGCGTGGGCGACATCGCCGCCGGGGTGGCCTCCGATGCCTTGGGCAGCGCACTGGCCGAGCAGACCGCCGATGCCGCCGAGGCGCAGCTGCGCCAGTGGGCGGCGGTTGAGGGAAAGTATCTGACCGGGCGCTTTTCGCCCGGCTACGGCGATTGGGACATCGCGGTGCAGCCGCTGGTGGCAGCGGCACTGGACACGGTGCGCAAGGCCGGTCTGTGCGTCACCGACACCAACCTGATGACCCCGCGCAAGAGCGTGACCGCCCTGCTGGGGGTCAGTGACCATCCGGTAAAGGGACAACTGGCCGGGTGTGGCCATTGTGTGCTGCGCACCCGCTGCGAATACAGAAAGAGGGGAAAGACCTGTGCAAGTGAATGAACTTTTCAAGCAGAGCAATACCATCCTGCTGGACGGCGGCATGGGCACCATGCTGCAGGCTGCCGGGCTCAAGCTGGGCGCACGCCCGGAGGAGCTGAACATCACCGACCCAGCACTCATCGAGGGCATCCATGCGCAGTACGCTGCGGCGGGCAGCCGCATCGTCAACGCCAACACCTTCGGCGCTTCTGCCCACAAGCTGGCGGGCAGCGCCTACACGCTGGAGCAGATCATCGCAGCAGGTATCGAAAACTGCAAGTGCGCCTGTGCGCCCTACGGTGCGCTGACCGCGCTGGACGTAGGCCCGCTGGGCGAGCTGCTGGAGCCCAGCGGAACGCTGGCCTTTGAAGATGCCGTGGCAGAGTATGCCCGCATCGTCAAAGCGGGCGAAGCCGCCGGGGCAGACCTGATCTTTTTTGAGACCTACACCGACCTGTACGAGCTGAAGGCCGCCCTGCTGGCTGCCAAAGAGAATACCCGCCTGCCCATTCTGGCAAGCATGAGCTTTGAAGCGGGCGGGCGCACCTTTACCGGCTGCACGGTGGAAAGCTTTGCCGCCACCGCCCGGGGCTTGGGGGCAGACGCCGTGGGCATCAACTGCTCGCTGGGCCCCAAGGAGATCTTCCCCATGGCAAAGCGGCTGGCAGAAGCCGTGCCCGGCAACTTCCCGGTGTTCGTCAAGCCCAACGCCGGTCTGCCCCGGGCAGACGGCAGCGGCTACGATATTACCCCTCAGCTGTTCGCTTTGCAGATGAAGCCCTACCGGGAGCTGCACCTGTTTGCTGCCGGCGGCTGCTGCGGCACCACCCCGGAGTTCATCAAGCTGCTCAACGGCACCTTTGCAGGCTGCACCCCGGGGCGTCCCGCGCACCGGATGCCCTCGGTGCTGTGCACCCCGGTGGACACGGTCACGGTGGACGGCATCACGGTGGTGGGCGAGCGCATCAACCCCACCGGCAAAAAGCGCTTCCAGCAGGCACTGCGGGAGGGCGACATGAACTATGTGCTGGAGCAGGCTGTCAGTCAGGCAGAAGCCGGGGCGCAAATTCTGGACGTGAATGTGGGCGCACCCGGCGTGGACGAGCCGGTGCTGATGGAGCAGGTGGTCAAGGCGCTGCAAAGCGTCACCAGCCTGCCCCTGCAGCTGGACTCCTCCAACGTAGAAGCGCTGGCGCGGGGTCTGCGGGTGTACAACGGCAAGCCCATCGTCAACTCCACCAACGGCGAGCCGGAAAAGCTTGCCGCCATCCTGCCGCTGTGCAAAAAGTACGGCGCCGCCATCGTGGGCCTTGCCATCGATGAAAAAGGCATCCAGCCCAAAGCCGCAGACCGCGTGGCCATTGCCCGCCGCATCACCGAAGCGGCTCTGGCAGCGGGCATCCCCCGGGAGGATATCTACATCGACTGCCTTACCCTGACCGCCAGCGCCCAGCAGGAGGATGTGCTTGCCACGGTGCAGGCGCTGGAAGCCTGCAAAAAGGAGCTGGGCGTACGCACCGTGCTGGGCGTGTCCAACATCAGCTTTGGTCTGCCCTGCCGCACCTACCTGAACACCACCTTCCTGACCATGGCGATGTACGCCGGGCTGGACCTTGCCATCATGAACCCTTCCAGCGAGGAGATGATGGCGGCGGTGTACGCCTACAACGTGCTGACCAACCGGGACAGACAGAGCACAAAGTACATTGCACGCTTTGCCGACCGTGTGCCCGCCAGCACTGCGCTGGCACAGGCCGCAAAGGCCGCGCCTGCCGCCAGCGCCGCCGAAGCAGAGCTTACCGGCCCCTACGCTGCCCTGATGAAAGCGGTGGAAAAGGGCTTGAAGGGTGACGCCGCCGCCCATACCCGCGCCCTGCTGGCGGAAAAGCAGCCGCTGGAGGTGGTGGACGAAGCCTTGATCCCCGCCTTGGACATCGTGGGTGCTAAGTACGAAAAAGGCACCTTGTTCCTGCCGCAGCTGCTGCAGGCCGCCAGCGCCGCCCAGAGCGCCTTTGAGGAGATCAAGACCGCCATTGCCCAAAAGGGCGAGGGCAGCGCCAGCAAGGGACGCATCGTCCTTGCCACCGTCAAGGGCGATGTGCACGACATTGGCAAGAACATCGTCCGGGTCATTCTGGAAAACTACGGCTTTGAGGTGCTGGACCTTGGCCGGGACGTGCCGGTGGAGACGGTGGTGGACACCGTGCGGGAAAAGGACGTGCATCTGGTAGGCCTTTCCGCCCTGATGACCACCACCCTGAAAAGCATGGAGGAGACCATCGCCGCCCTGCACGCGGCCAAACTGGACTGCAAGATCATGGTGGGCGGTGCCGTGCTGACCCCGGAATACGCCGAGAAGATCGGCGCGGACTGGTACGCCAAGGACGCCAAGCGCAGCGCTGACATTGCCAAAGAGTTCTTTGGGGTGTAACGCGGAATAGTAGGAGCACAAAAATCCCCCTGCAGGCACTTAAAGGCTTGCAGGGGGATCTTTATTCTATGATTCGCAGCCTGTCCGCTGCTTTCCCGCTTACAGGATGCGTACCCGGATCACGGCGGGGATGCTGCTCAGCTTCTCGCTCAGGCGGGCATCCACAGCACCGGTGGCGTCCAGCATGGTGTAGGCCATGTTCTTTTTGCTCTTGTTCACCATGTTTTCGATGTTCAGGCCGGCTTCGGTGGTCAGGGCGGTGATCTGGCTGATCATGCCCGGCTCGTTTTTGTGGATGATGCAGATGCGCTTGCCGCCGGCGCGGGGCTGGTGCACCTCCGGCAGATTGACCGAGTGGGCAATGTTGCCGTTGCGCAGGTAGTCGCTCAGCTCCTGCGCCGCCATGACGGCGCAGTTGTCCTCGGCTTCCGGGGTGGAAGCGCCAAGATGCGGGGTGCACACGATGCCGGGATGGCCGAGAATGGCTTCGGAGGGGAAGTCGGTCATGTAGCCGGACACTTTTCCGCTGTCCATGGCTTCCAGCAGGGCGGCGGTGTTTACCAGCTCGCCGCGGGCGTAGTTCAGGATCTTGACGCCGTCCTTGCACAGGGCAAGGGTCTGGGCGTTGATGGTGTCCTTGGTGGTGGGCAGGTAGGGCACATGGATGGTGATGTAGTCGCACAGGGGCAGCATGTCGTTCAGGTTCACACAGTGGTGCACCTGGCTGCTCAGGTTCCAGGCTGCCTCAATGGAGATGTAGGGGTCGTAGCCGTAGACTTCCATGCCCAGCTCGATGGCGCAGTTGGCCACGCGGGAGCCGATGGCACCCAGACCGATGACGCCCAGCGTCTTGCCCTTGATCTCGTTGCCCACGAACTGCTTTTTGCCCTTTTCCACGCTCTTGGCCATGGCGGGGTCACCAGCCAATCCCTGACACCACTGGGCGGCGGCTGCCACGTTGCGGCTGCCCGCAATGAGCATCCCGACGACCAGCTCTGCCACGGCGTTGGCGTTGGCACCCGGGGTGTTGAACACCACGATGCCCTGCTCGCTGCAGCGCTCCAGCGGGATGTTGTTCACACCCGCACCGGCGCGGGCGATAGCCAGCAGATTATCGTTGAAGGTGGTGTTTAAAAGGTCGGCGCTGCGCACCAGAATACCGTCCGGAGCATCGGCATCCACCGTGACATCGAACTGGTTCTTGGGCAGCTTTGCCAGCCCCACCGGGCTGATGGCGTTGAGCGTTTTGATGGTGTACATATAAAAAAACCTCGTTCCAGCTGTAAATTGTAAGCGTGCTCGCCCTCTCAGGCCGCTTCGCGTCCAGCTCTCCCAAAGGGAGAGCCCTTGGCATAAAGATGAAGTTTGCATGGACTGCCAAAGCCTCTCCCTTTGGGAGAGGTGGCATCACGAAAGTGATGACGGAGAGGGCGAGGATGCTGATCTTTATGCATTCTCTTTGCGGAACTTCTCCATGAAGTCCACCAGCTTGTCCACGCCCTCAGCAGGCATGGCGTTATAGATGGAAGCGCGCATACCGCCTACCAGACGGTGGCCCTTCAGGTTCACAAAGCCCGCCTCGGCAGCCTCGGCGCAGAACTTTTTGTCCATGTCCGGGTTGGGGCTGGTGAAGGTGACGTTCATGGTGCTGCGGTAGCGGTGCTCCACAGGATTCGTGAAGAACTCCTGCCCGTCCAGATAGTCGTACAGTACCTTGGCCTTGGCTTCGTTGATCTTCTGCATATTGGCAAGACCGCCGATGTCGTTTTCCAGATACTTCAGCACCAGACCGGTCATGTAGATGCACCAGCACGGCGGGGTGTTGTACATACTGTCCTTCGCCAGCAGGGTGGTGTAGTTCATCATGGTGGGCACATTGTCAGCGGCGTGACCCAGCAGGTCGTCCCGGATGATGGCAATGGCCATGCCGGCGGGGGCTACGTTCTTCTGCACGCCAAAGTAGATGCAGCCGTACTTGCTGACATCCACGGGCTTGGAAAGGATCATGGAGCTCATATCTGCCACCAGCGGCACGCCCTCCACCTGCGGCAGCTCCACAAACTGGGTGCCGAAAATGGTGTTGTTCTGGCAGATGTGGATGTAGCTGGCGTCCTTGTCGTAGTCAATGGCGTTTACATCCGGGATATAAGTGAAGTTTTTATCCTTGCTGGATGCCACGATCTTTGCTTCACCGAACTTGGCGGCTTCCTTGGCAGCCAGACCCGAGAAGTTGCCGGACACGATATAGTCCGCCTTGCCGGTGGTCATAAAGTTCAGCGGCACCATGGCAAACTGCTGGGTAGCGCCGCCCTGAAAGAAGCCCACCTTGTAGTTATCGGGGATGTTCATTACCCGGCGCAGCGTGGCTTCAGTGTCCTTGATGATGGCGTCGAACCACTTGCTGCGGTGGCTCATCTCCATGACGCTCTGGCCGCTGTCGCCGTATTCCAGCAGCTCGGCCTGTGCCTGCCGCAGCACCTTTTCGGGCAGCATACTGGGACCTGCGCTGAAGTTATATACTCGTGCCATAATCAACCTCTCCTTTTCCTGTGATACACCTATCACGCAGCACCGCCGTTTTTGCGGTGCGTCTGTTACTTTCCGTAGCCGTAGTATACCGGTTTTTCCATGCCGAAAACAAGAGCATCTTTGCACAAAGATATTGCCCCTGCACCCCGCCTGATGGCACAAAGCACACAAATGTACGCCGTGCAGAGACAAAATGTGAGACAATTGTAAAAGATATGCACTATCCCTTGGTTTCATGCGGATTTTCCACCCTTGCACCTTTAGCGAAAACGCGGTATACTGGGAATACTAAGACAAATGTAAAAGAAAGAAACTTCCTCAGTCAAACCCTGTGGGTTTGCCAGCTCCCTCGGGGAGGGAGGCTCTGGCGCAACCGAATACTTTGCGCTTCAGTCGAAAACTTTACCGCTATGCCAAAGGCCCCATCTCCGAGGGGGCTGTCACGGCGTAGCCGTGACTGGGGGAGTTCGTAAAATTACAAGGAGGTACAACAGATGTACGGCTTACCGGATACCCTGCGGCCGCTTTCGGCGGCGGAAGAACAGGTGATGCTTGCGGTGTGGGCGTGCCCGGGCGCGGCGGCGCGGCGGGACATCAGCCAGAAACTCAAGGCTACCGGCTGGGCAGCAGCTACGGTACTGAATTTTCTTTACCGGTTGGAGGAAAAAGGCTGGGTCAGGTCGGCAAAGCAGGGCAACTGCAATGTGTATGTGCCACTGGTCACCCGGCGGGCGTACGGCGTGTACTGTATGCGGCAGCGGCTGGACACCCTGTTTGACGGCGACCTTGCCGCCGCCGTCCATGCGTTGGTAAGCGAGAGCGGCTGCTCTCAGAACGCCCTGGAACAGGCCATCCGGGTGCTGGAGGAAAAACATCAGGAGACCGAGGAGTACGATTTGTACGACCCCTACGGCTGAATTGTTTTATAATTTTTTACAAAATGTTGGTTGACAGTGAAATATCCGTTCTGTAATATAAAAGTTATTGAAAACTGATAAAATGATACGGACGAATAGGAAAGGAGCAGCCAGACACATGGATCATTTGCAGAATGTATTAAGCTACTTCGACCAGCAGCAGCCCCTTTGCGCAGAGCATGACCGCATCCCCAAGGACCTCTACCGGGAGTTCGGGGTCAAGGCCGGTTTGCGCGATGAGACCGGCAAGGGCGTGCTGGCAGGTCTGACCAACATTTCGGACATCCGGGCGTTCCAGTATGTGGACGGGGTCAAGCACCCGGCAGACGGTCAGCTGCTGTACCGCGGCTATGACGTAAAAGACCTGATCAACGGCAGCCGCGGCAGCCGCTTTGCCTTTGAGGAGGCAGGCTATCTGCTGTTGTTTGGCCAGCTGCCCACCCCGGAGCAGCTGGAGCAGTTCTGTGCGGTGCTGGGCGAGTGCCGCACCATGCCCACCAACTTTACCCGCGATGTCATTATGAAGGCGCCCAGCCATGATATCATGAACAGCATGGCGCGCAGCGTGCTGACGCTGGCCTCCTACGACCCCAAGGCGGCGGACTTGGACACCGCCAACGTGCTACGCCAGAGCATCCAGCTGGCAGGCATCTTCCCCATGCTGGCGGTGTACAGCTACCACGCCTATAACCACTACGAAAAAGACGCCAGTATGTATATCCACCGCCCGGATCCCAGCCTTTCCACCGCAGAGAACTTTTTGCGGATGCTGCGCCCGGATATGCAGTACACCCCGCTGGAAGCCCGCGTGCTGGACGTGGCGCTGCTGCTGCACGCCGAGCACGGCGGCGGCAACAACTCCACCTTTACCACCCGCGTGGTCACCTCTTCCGGCACCGACACCTACTCGGCCATGGCGGCGGCGCTGTGCTCCCTCAAGGGTCCGCGCCACGGCGGTGCCAACCTGATGGTCATGCACATGATGCAGAACATCCGGGACAACCTCCACGACATCGAGGACGATGAGGAGCTGGAAGCCTACCTGAAAAAGCTGCTCCATGGCGAAGCCTTTGACCGCAAGGGGCTGATCTACGGCATGGGTCACGCCGTCTACTCCCTCAGCGACCCGCGCGAGGTGGTGTTCAAGGGCTATGTGGAGCAGCTTGCCCACGAAAAAGGCCGAGATAAGGAGCTTTCCCTCTACACCCGCATCGAGCGCATGGCACCACAGCTCATTGCGCAGGAGCGCAAGATCTTCAAAGGTGTAAGCCCCAACGTGGACTTTTACAGCGGCTTTGTGTACGAGATGCTGGGCATCCCCATGGAGCTGTACACTCCGCTGTTTGCCGTGGCGCGCGTCATGGGCTGGAGCGCCCACCGCATCGAGGAGCTGCTCAGCGCCAACAAGATCATCCGCCCGGCCTACAAGAGCCTTGGCGGCACCCACGATTATATCCCGCGCAGCCAGCGGGCATAAAGGGAGGGCATCGGCATGGAAGAAATGCAGCAGCATCAGGGGGAATGGTTCTTCCTCCACGAGCTCAACGTGGATAAGGTGTTCAGCACCATCCAGCGGGCAGATTATCTCATCCTGTATTATATCAAGGTAGAGCAGGAGGCACATCCCGGCGAAAAGCTCTATCTTGCGGACCTTGCCGCCGCTATGGGAGTGCGGATGACCGAGCTTTCCAAGGGCATCGAGAAGCTGCAGGACAGCGGCTTTGTGACGTGGAAAACCGACCGCGAAGCCGGGCGCACCTATGTGGAGCTTTCCAGCAAGGCGGTGGAGCTGATGGCAGAGGAGCGGGAGCTTTTGCAGCGCTGCTACCGCCGGATGCGTACCGAGCTTGGGGACGCCGAGCTGCGCCGCGCCGCTGCCACCATGCAGCGCGCCACCGCCATTTTGAAGGAAGAGCGGGAGAAGGAGTTCCCCGCCGGGCAGTAACAGATCAAAACGACCAAGCAATATAAAATACCGGAACATCTGCAGATGCTCCGGTATTTTCGTTTTGTCGATATAAATATGCAAACAAAAAGCAGGCAGTGTCGTGGAAAGGAGGAGGAAAGCGACACTGCCTGCTGTATTAGGAACCCCTGAACATTGCGGCTTGATCAGGAGGGATTTGGTAGTCTGTCCGCCGTTCTGGCTATTGCCTCGCATAGAAACGGGAGACAGTTTTTATGGGCCTGCTGTGCACCGCTGCTGCGGCTGCACCCGCAGGGAAATGTGCCTGCATGGGCATTTGCGGGGAGAACCTTTCGGAGGTTATGGGGGATGTCCGTTCCGTTCTCCCTGAGTGCACCCTTATTATGCCAGATAATCGTGGCAATTCTTTGTGGTAATTTTGAACAGTTTGCAAATAAACGCCCGCACGGGTGGATGCCGCAATGCAAAAACCGCCCCGGCTTCCTGCTGTGGAAACCGGGGCGGTTCGTTTGCTTTATTTGTGCTTTTTCAAGCGCTCACGCAATTACTTGCGGGGGTTCTTGATAGCAGCCTGTTCTGCACTTTATAAACAGAGAGTACAAGAAAACGCACATTTACGTTATTTATTTTTTTAAGCATTCGATTTTTTGTCCTTTTCGTAATATTTTTAAAAAATAACACATTTTTGCTTTTGCAACTTTTGGGACAAACTACAACGCATTTTTTCATCTTTTTTCCATCCATTTTTTCTCAAAAATGGAACTTCAAAAAATTTTCCATATCACAAAAAGGAGGTATTTTTCCACATGAACACACCCATACAGTTAAAAATCCGAGGTCACACCAAATGACGCTGGACTACTTTTATGGTCAGTCGGGCGAGTTGTTCTCCTACTTCCGCATCCCCAAGGCACTGTTCCAAGACTGCCGCTTCCGGCAGCTCTCCACCGATGCCCGGACACTGTACGGCATTCTGCTGGACCGCATGAGCCTGTCGGTCAAGAACGGCTGGCTGGACGAGCAGGGGCGAGTGTATATCATCTACACCGTCCGGGAAGTGCAGGAATCCCTCTGCTGCGCCGAACACAAAGCGGTCAAGCTGTTCCGGGAACTGGAGGACATCGACCTCATCGAGCGCAAACGCCGTGGTCTGGGCAGACCCAGCCTGATCTACGTCAAGGACTTTTCCTCCGGCTTGCCAAAAGCGCAAGTACAGAATTGCCCAAACAGCAATTCTGGTGCTGCCGAAAGCGCAATTCTGGAGCAGCCAAAACCGCAAGCAAATAAGACTGATAAGAATAAAACAGAGTGGAACGATCCTGACCCTATCTATTCCGGGGGCATCCGGGAGCAGCTTGAGGATTATTTTTCTCAATCTTTGGAGGTAGACCTTCTGCTCCGGCTCTGCCCGGACGATGAGGACACCATCTACCAGATCGTAGACTTGCTTGTGGATACCTGTTCCACCAAACGCAAGATGTTGCGGATTGCCGGAGATGATAAGCCTGCCGAGGTGGTACGCAGTCGGCTGAAAAAGCTGAACGCCGACCACATCCGCTTCGTGCTGGAATCTCTGGCAGAGAACACCGCCCCGGTGCGGAACATGAAGCAGTATCTGCTGGCGATGCTCTACAATGCGCCCACCACCATGAACCTCTACTATCAGAACAAGACGAACCACGACTTTGCGCGCGGTTCACCGAAAGCGGGGTGATGTTATCGCAAAGAAAGCTACGATTATCGCAGTCACCAATCAAAAAGGCGGTGTAGGGAAAAGCACCACCTGTGAGAATCTGGGTGTTGGCCTTGCAGCCGAGGGCAAAAAAGTCCTGTTGGTGGATACCGACCCACAGGGCAGCTTGACCATTAGTATGGGCTGGCAGCAGCCCGATGAACTGCCTACTACCCTCTCTACCTTAATGCAGAAAGCTATGAATGACCAGCCCATCCAGCCCGGTGAGGGCATTCTGCACCATGCAGAGGGTGTTGACCTTATCCCTGCCAACATCGAACTGGCAGGGCTGGAAGTTGCCCTTGTGAACAGCATGAACCGGGAAAAGATGCTGAAACAGGTGCTGGACAGTGCCAAGCGGGAGTACGATTTCATTTTGCTTGACTGTATGCCCTCGCTGGGAATGCTCACTGTCAACGCACTGGCGGCGGCAGACGCCGCCCTGATTCCCGTGCAGGTGCAGTATCTTTCCGCAAAAGGTCTGGAACAGCTTTTGCAGACTGTGCAGAAGGTCCGGCGGCAGATCAACCCCAAACTGAAAATTGAGGGCATCCTGTTGACCATGACAGACAACCGCACCAACTACGGAAAACAGATCAGCAATCTGATTCGGCAGGCATACGGAAAGCACCTGAAGGTGTTTGAGCAGACCATCCCACGGTCCGTCCGTGCGGCAGAAACCAGTGCGGCAGGAAAAAGCATCTTCGCCTATGACCCCAAGGGCAAGGTGGCAGAAGCCTACAAATCTCTTGCAAAGGAGGTGCTGGCGGATGCCGATCGACAGCGGAAACTTAGCTCTGAAAGGGCTAGATGACCTGTTCTCCACCGAGGAGAACCGACAGGAGGAACAGCGGGAGCAGGTACAGCAGATTCCCATTGACGAGCTGCACCCTTTCACCAACCACCCTTTCAAGGTGCTGGACGATGAAGCCATGACCCGGACGGTGGAGAGTATCGCACAGTACGGCGTGCTGGCTCCGCTGATTGCCCGCCCTCGCCCGGACGGTAACGGCTACGAGATCATCTCTGGGCACCGCCGTCAGTATGCGGCTAAACTTGCTGGGCTGGACACCCTGCCGGTCATTGTGCGGCAGATGTCGGACGATGCTGCTGTGATATTGATGGTGGATTCCAACCTTCAGCGTGAACACATCATGCCCAGTGAACGGGCTTTCGCCTACAAAATGAAGCTGGATGCCCTAAAAAATCAAGGTGCTAGGTCAGATTTAACTTCGTGCCAAGTTGGCACGAAGTTCCGAGCAGACGAATCCCTTGCAGAAGATTCGGGTGAAAGTGCCCGAAATGTCCAGCGTTTCATCCGCCTGACCAACCTTGTCCCTGAACTGCTGGACATGGTGGACGAAAAGAAAATCGCTTTTAATCCCGCTGTGGAGCTGTCCTATCTGGACGAAAGCCAACAGCGGGATTTTTTAGAAGCCATGGAGGACACCCAGAATGCGCCGTCCCTTTCCCAAGCGCAGCAACTGAAAAAGATGGCACAGCAGGGAGAGTTCAGCTATGAAAAAGCCTTTGATGTGATGGGTCAGGAGAAAAAGAGCGAGAAAGACACCGTGACCATCAAAAACGAGACCCTGCGGAAGTATTTCCCCCGCAGCTACACGCCCAAACAGATGGAGGAGAAGATCATCCAGCTTCTGGATGCGTGGCAGAAAAAGCAGCAGCGCCGCAACGAGCGCTGACCCGTAACGTAAGACCCGATAGGGTCTTTTTTTGTTTGCAAAAATTTGGAGACTAACTATTAAAAGTCAAGCCCCAAAATGAAAAAATCCGTCAACCATTCG
>ERZ1034952.2299-NODE-2299-length-14269-cov-10.922823_pt1 | contig 14269 bp, 6 predicted proteins | sample MGYA00520625_ERZ1034952 | MGnify/ENA primary metagenome ERZ1034952 (study PRJEB33766, sample SAMN09781773) | gut metagenome | biome: gut microbiome | host: Homo sapiens | place: Madagascar | study: EMG produced TPA metagenomics assembly of the PRJNA485056 data... | reverse complement strand
TTTTTTCATTATTTTTTCACTATTTTTCATTATCTGTAACTATTAAAGTACTATTACTGCGGCATCAAGCCCCTCTACTTTTCCATCAAATACGTTCTCTCTGAGTAAATTATATTTCTGCGCATACTCGTTGAATTCTTTCGCATTACTACTGCAATTAAAAATCAAGGCAATTGTCTCTTCGCCATTTTTTCTAATAAATACAATTGTCTCTTCCTCATCCTTTACGATTGTCTCAATCAATTCGCCATCCACGATACACGTATGTGTTTTTCGGATATGCAGCAATTGTTTATACCATTCAAACATCTCCTGATCCTGATATTCTTCATCCCAGTACATGCCTCGTCTACAATCCGGGTCATTTGCCCCCGGCATCGCGTACTCATCACCATAATAAATCATGGGCATTCCCGGCAATAATAATTGAAAAGCTGCTGCCAAATGCTGTTTCTTCTTATTATTGTTACATAAATGTAAAAATCTTGCCGTATCATGGCTGTCAATCAGATTCCACATAAGAGGATAGCATTTTTTGTTCAACCGCCCTTTCAGATATCCAAGGTTCTGTACAAACCGGCTGACATTGATCTTCTCCTCTGCAAGCAGGTCTATCATGTTCAGATAAAATGGATAATTCATGACCGTATCCCATTCGTCTCCCTCCAGGAAATCTCCTGCATAATGCCAGATTTCTCCAATTATCAGGATATTCTTCTTTACTGCCTTAACCGCCTCTCTAAAACGCTTCCAGAAAAAATGGCTGATTTCATCTCCTACATCCAGTCTCCAGCCATCAATATCACATTCCTTGATCCAATAGCATGCAACATCTGTAATGAATTTCTCAACCTCAGGATTCCTCAGATTTAACTTTGGCATTCCTCCATGGTAAGCGAAGCATTTGAAGTTTGGAATCTCTCCTGATCCACTTTCAAGAGGAAATCCCTCAATAAAATACCAGTCCAGATATTTGGATTTCTCTCCCTTTTCCAAGATATCCTCAAATGCAAAAAATTCTCTTCCTGTATGGTTGAATACCGCATCCATGACTACTTTCATTCCACGCTCATGGGCTTTTTGCACCAGCTCCTTGAGATCCTCCAGCGTTCCGAATGAAGGATCAACCTGATAATAATCAATGGTATCGTATTTATGGCATGAATTGGATTTAAAGACAGGTGTCATATACAAAACATCGATTCCCAGCTTTTGGATATGGTCCATATGCTCAATAATACCTCTGAGATCACCATGCAGATTATCCATGGGAGTAATCGGTGCTTTATACCACAGTTCCCTGTCTACCGGCTGTGATGCAGCGAAACGGGACGGAAAAATCTGATACACAGCCTTATTTGCTGCCCACTCCGGAACCTCAAACATTTCTTCCTCCCTAAGGTTCTGTGGACAGTCAAACATTCTGTCCCTGTTTGTAATACATTCCTTACTGAATTCATAATTGCCGTAATATGCCCTTTCCCCCTGCATATCTTTAAATTCAAAAAAGTAGCGCAGACATATTAAATGCATCTGAAGCTGTGCTTCATAATAATCATGAAACCGGGATGTGGCAACCTTCTTCATCGTAATCGTCTTTCGTGTATCCTTGCGCTCCATTGGTATATACTTATCCTCACAATGGAGAATTATCTCCTCCATGTCATCCTTTTTTACCTGCACACGTATCACGAACAGATCCTTATCAATCGCATAGCAGAATCTTTTATCCATATCATGAAAAATAGCTGAATATTCCATAAATTACTCCTTTACACATTTCATTTTCTTGTATTTTATCTTACTTTTTTAAACAATTCTAACACTATATCCATGATTTTTTTAACTTTTTCTATATTTTAATGGAGACACTCCATACGTTTTTTTGAAGCTCCTTATAAAATAACTTATGTTTTGATAACCGCTCTGCATTGCTACCTCTGTAACGGAAATATCGGTTTCCTGTAACATCTGTTTTGCATGCTCCAGCCGTAAATATGTCACATATTGTGAAAGAGTAATGTGAAAATGCTCCTTAAAATACCGGGATATATATTTTTCAGAAAGATGAAACTGCTCCCCGAATTCCCTTAACAGTATCTTCCCCGTATATTTCTGCTGTATATACGAAACCATTTCTTTTTCTACAGTATTTCTGCCGGTGGTATCATTTTCTACGATAAATCCCTTCTTCCATAGTTCATGGATAAATTGTAAAAGGATTATTTTTTTCCTGATCTGACTTGTTATTTTTGACTCACTCTTATCAATCTCCGCTGCATATACCCCAGCCAGCTGCTCGCACTGTTCTTTTACTGTATCCTTTATTTCCGGACTTATCATCAGATGACCGCTATTTAACGGTTCAATCAATTTATCGTCTAACATGTCATCGCTACGGAACGCTATATATTTTAACGGAAAAAGAAAGGTAAAATAATCCACAGTGCCAGTCTGTGAACCCATAAAATGAAGATTGCCCGGTGACACAACAAAAGCATCACCGGGTTTTCCAATATAATTCTCTCCTGATATATTTACAGTCAGAAAGCCACTTTTTACATATATAATTTCAAGTTCATCATGCCAATGTACCGGTATTTGAAAAGACTGCCCCCCATTCTGTATGTGATATGTACTGAATGGGTCATCCTTCGTACCATGTGGTTTATTTTCCTTTAATTCAAAGTACATAATTGCTCCTACAATGCTACAAGACTCTTACTTTTCCATTTTCCGCTCTTCCATCTGAGTACCATTCCGACAGCTCTCGCACACTCATCGCCTGCCATGGCAATATATGCCCCTACTGCCTGAAGTCCCATATGTATACCAAGAAAAAACGTTCCGCCTACTGCAAACAGATACATAAATACTGCACCCATTATAACCGGGAAAACCGCATCCCCACTGGTTTTTAACGCCTGTCCATATACAAGGTTTGTCACCCTGCCAAATTCAAGGAATACATCTACTATCAACAACTTTACCACAAGATCTACCATTTGTATATCATCCGTAAATATATGGACTATAAAACGTCCTGAAATTGCAAATGTTACAGAGAAGCACGTTGCCGTTATAAGACCAAATATTGCTGCTTTTGCCGTACCCCTGTCACATTCTTCAAACTCCTTTGCCCCAATTCTCCAACCAGTCATAATCGCATTTGCCTGTGCAAGTGCTGCTCCTATACAATATGAGAAATTAGCAATCTGCATAGTATACGACCGGGCTGTAACATTCATTCCATCCGTATCCATCTGATTCATAAAGCGTACTATAAATGTCATTGCTACATTATAAAGTGCTGTTTCTAATGCAGAAGGAAAACCTATCTTAACAATCTGTGCAAGTATCTTACGTGGCTGGATACGCTCAGGACTCTGCTTTGCTTTTATAAGTACAGCGCCCATAGCCGCTACAATAATAAGATTTACAACTTTTGAAATAACTGTAGCAACGGCTACCCCCATTACTCCCCATTTGAATACAAATAGAAATACCGAATTAAATATTATGTTCACAGCATTTCCAACAATAGTTCCTATCAAAGAATGCTTTGTATAACCAAACACTCTCAAATAGCTGGAAAAAATAGGAATAAGCGCATTCAAAAAACATGCTCCGCCTACAATTTTAAGATATGTTTCAGCCGGCTCAAGCAAAGCCGGGGCTATACTTACTACTTTAAGTATTCTACCGGAACAAAACGCAAGAATGACAGACATCAGGATTCCTGTCGATGCATTAAATAACAGTCCTAGCTGTCTTGCCTGATATGCAATCCCAGGTCTTCCCGCTCCAATATTCTGTGACATGACTGCTACCATACCTGATGATATCACTCCGAACATGATGATAAAAACACCTATATATGTATTGGCTGTTCCAACTGCTCCCACAGCCTGATCTCCTACAGACGACAACATAAGTGTATCAACCATACCTGAAAGCATATAAAATAAAGTTTCCAGACATATCGGCACAGATAATTGCGTTAATGTTTTTCTTTCAACTGCCATGTTTTCCACCTCACATATAAAATTGCATACATTATTAATAATACGATATATTTCTTTGTATTTCTTGTATAATATCGCATAAAAATTGCACTATTTCTACTATTTTCATTACTGCATGCATTTCCATATTTCTCCGCATAATAATAACCCCTCCGCTTATTTCAGCGAAGGGGTCTGTTTTTTTATTATATCTCTGCAATATTTACTAATGTCAGTGGATTGTCGTTCTTGTTCTCCAAGCTGGTTGCCAGTGCCTTGGCTGTATCCATTGCTGTTAAACAGTTTACTCCAGTCTCTATGGAAGTTCTTCTGATGAGGAAGCCGTCTCTTGACTTGTCACGGCCCTGTGTCGGAGTGTCGATTACAAGGTCAATCTTATGTCCGAGGATCAGATCCATGACTGTCGGAGATTCCTGATTGATCTTATTGACCTTTCTTGCCTTCACACCTGCATCATTCAATGCCTTGGCTGTACTTCTGGTCGCATAGATCGTATATCCCAGCTTCTCGAAACGTCTGCCAATCTCGATAGCTTCTCCCTTATCTGCATCCTTTACAGTGATGATCATCTGCTTATGCTTAGGAAGATCAATACCAGCACCAAGGAATGCCTTGTACAGTGCTTCATTGAAGGTCTTGGCGATACCCAGACACTCACCTGTGGACTTCATTTCCGGTCCAAGGCTGATCTCAGCACCACGAATCTTCTCGAAGGAGAATACAGGCATCTTAATTGCAATATATTCTGCTTCCTTCTGTAAACCAGGCTCATATCCCAATTCCTTAATTGTCTTACCGATAATAACTTCGGTTGCCAGATCAACAATAGGAATACCTGTTACCTTGCTGATATATGGAACTGTTCTGGAAGAACGAGGGTTGACCTCGATTACATATACTTCTTCTCCTACAGCAATGAACTGAATATTGATCAGGCCCTTAACATGAAGTGCCTTAGCCAGTCTTCTGGTGTACTCTGCAATTGTTTCCTTTACATGCCTGCTGACTGTATGAGCAGGATATACGGAGATAGAGTCACCTGAGTGGACACCGGTTCTCTCAATATGCTCCATGATACCAGGAATGAGAATATCTGTACCATCACATACAGCGTCTACTTCCAGTTCCTTACCCTGTAAGTACTTGTCTACCAGAATCGGGTGATCCTGTGCAATTCTGTTAATGATAGCCATGAATTCTTCAATCTCTTCATCACAGCCTGCGATCTGCATACCCTGCCCACCAAGTACATAGGAAGGTCTTACCAGAACAGGATATCCTAATCTGTTGGCAACTTCCTTTGCCTCTTCTGCTGTGAATACAGTACCACCTGCTGCACGGGGAATCTGTGTCTGCTCAAGGATCTCATCAAAGAGCTCTCTATCCTCTGCTGCATCAACGTCCTCTGCCTTGGTTCCAAGGATAGGTACGCCCATCTTCATCAGGCTTTCTGTTAATTTGATCGCTGTCTGTCCACCGAACTGTACAACAGCTCCATCCGGTTTCTCAATATTTACAACGTTCTCGACATCCTCCGGAGTCAATGGCTCGAAATACAGCTTGTCCGCGATATCGAAGTCAGTACTTACTGTCTCCGGGTTGTTGTTAATGATAATTGTCTCATAGCCTGCTTTGGCAAAAGCCCAGGTTGCATGAACGGAGCAGTAATCGAACTCGATACCCTGACCGATACGGATAGGACCTGAACCAAGTACCAGTACCTTCTTAGGAGGATTGGTCTCGATTGCTTCATTCTCTCCATCAAAGCAGGAATAATAGTAAGGAGTAGATGCTTCAAACTCTGCTGCGCAGGTATCAACCATCTTAAAGGATGCTGTAATACCGTTGCTGTAACGCATTTCTTTGATCTCTTCCTCAGTTTTACCTGTTAATCTTGCAATTACATTATCCGGGAATTCGATTCTCTTTGCTTCTTTCAGAAGTTCTACCGTAAGAGGTCCCTTCTCCAGAGCGGATTCCATCTCTACGATAATTGCGATCTTATCAATGAACCAACGGTCAATCTTCGTGATGTTAAAGATTGTATCGTAGTCAATTCCTTTACGAAGTGCTTCTGCAATCACATAAATTCTCTGATCGTCTACGATTTCCAGTCTCTTTAAAAGCTCCTGCTTGTCTAACGCAGAGAAGTCATAGCTTCTCAGGCAGTCAACATGCTGTTCCAGAGAACGGATAGCCTTCATCAATGCACCTTCGAAGTTTGTACAGATACTCATAACTTCACCAGTTGCCTTCATCTGGGTTGTCAGTGTTCTCTTCGCTGTGATGAACTTATCAAAAGGCAGACGAGGCATCTTAACTACGCAGTAGTCAAGGGCAGGCTCGAAGCTTGCATAAGTCTTACCTGTAATTGCATTCTTGATCTCATCCAGTGTGTAACCAAGTGCAATCTTGGCTGCAACCTTGGCAATCGGATAACCTGTTGCCTTGGAAGCCAGTGCTGAAGAACGGCTTACACGAGGGTTTACTTCGATAACACAATATTCAAAACTGGTTGGATGCAGTGCGAACTGTACGTTACATCCACCTGTGATATTTAACTCTGAAATAATATTCAGTGCAGAAGTTCTCAGCATCTGATATTCTTTATCACTTAATGTCTGGGAAGGAGCAACTACGATACTGTCACCGGTATGAACACCAACAGGGTCAATGTTCTCCATGTTACATACTGTGATACAGTTACCTGCACTGTCTCGCATTACTTCGTATTCGATTTCCTTCCAGCCTGCGATACAACGTTCTACAAGAACCTGTCCTACACGGGAAAGACGAAGACCATTCTCCAGAATCTCTTCCAGTTCTGTCTGGTTATGGGCGATACCACCGCCGCTTCCGCCCAGTGTATAAGCAGGACGAAGTACTACAGGATAACCGATGGTATTGGTAAATGCCACACCATCTTCCACGTTCTCAACAACCAGTGATGCCGCGCATGGCTCACCGATCTTCTCCATGGTGTCTTTGAATTCCTGACGGTCTTCCGCTTTCTTGATTGTAGCTGCGGTTGTACCAAGGAGCTTTACATTATGGCTCTTTAAGAAGCCACTCTCTTCCAGCTCCATACCAAGATTCAGTCCAGCCTGTCCACCAAGTGTCGGCAGAATGGAATCCGGCTTTTCTTTCTCTATGATCTGTTCAAGAACTTTGGCTGTCAAAGGCTCAATATATACCTTATCAGCAATATCTCTATCTGTCATGATCGTAGCAGGGTTAGAATTGACCAGTACTACTTCGATTCCTTCTTCTTTCAGGGAACGGCATGCCTGTGTACCTGCATAGTCGAACTCTGCAGCCTGTCCGATTACAATAGGACCGGAACCAATTACCATTACTTTTTTCACATTAGGATTCTTAGGCATTATTCATTTACCTCCATCATATCTATAAATCTGTCAAACAAATATCCGGAATCCTGCGGTCCGCAGCATGCCTCCGGGTGGAACTGTACTGTAAAGATCTTCTTACCTGTATAGTTCAATCCTTCGTTTGTTCCATCGTTTACATTGATGAATGCAGGTGTTGCAACCTTCGGGTCAAGCTTGTCCATATCGACAACATAACCATGGTTCTGGGAAGAGATGTATACGCGCCCCGTTGCCAGGTCCTTAACAGGATGGTTACCGCCTCTGTGTCCGTATTTCATTTTATAAGTATCTGCTCCTGTTGCCAGCGCCATAAGCTGATGTCCCAGACAGATGGCAAAGATAGGAATATCTGTATCGTAGAGCTTGCGAATCTCAGCAATGATCTCTGTACATTCCTTAGGATCTCCAGGTCCATTGGAAAGCATGATACCGTCAGGCGCTGCGGCAATGATTTCCTCTGCTTTGGTCTGTGCAGGATATACTGTTACGTCACATCCTCTGGACTTTAAGGAATAAGCAATATTAGCCTTGGTTCCAAGATCCAGCAGGGCGACCTTCTTACCCTTACCGTTAAGCTCTTTTACAAGAGAGGGCTTCTTCTCGCGAACTCCCTGTGCAAAAGCTGTTGCATCGAACTTCGCACTTCCTGAAATAGCACCGTTCTCTGTCAGGCTCTGTGAACCCTTCACTTCATATACATGGTCACATGTAACCTTCTCAACTACCTTACCAGTGGTATAAGCTTTTAATCTTGGAAGAATCTCATCAAAATTATAGTTCTCATTCGTGGTAATCATGCCATTCATTGTGCCCTTTTCACGAAGAATCTTAGTCAAGGCTCTCGTATCAATGCCTGCGATACCAGGAACTCCGTTCTCCTCAAGGAACTGCTGGATGGAAATATCTGCCCTGAAATTGCTGTAATTTCTTGACAGTTCTCTGACAATGAATCCGTCCGGCCATGGCTTGCGTGACTCCATATCATCCTTGCAGATTCCATAGTTGCCGATCAGTGGATAAGTCATGCAGACTGCCTGCCCCGCATAGGAAGGATCTGTCAAGACCTCAAGATAACCTGCCATAGAAGTATTGAACACAATCTCACTAATTACTTCTTTGTCTGCACCTATATGAGTTCCCTCAAACACAGTGCCATCTTCCAATATTAAAAATGCCTTCATCTCTTTACCGCGCCTTTCTAATATAATAATAATGTACCTTTTGCATAATCGTCTAATTATATCACAAGAGCCCCCACCATTCAAGGGATTCTGCACTGGTAAAAGGTACGAAAAAATGTATATTTTTGCACTTTTGATGGAATAAACATACAAAAAGAGTGAACTTGTCAGCCAAGTCCACTCTTTTCCTGTTTATCCAATCCCAATTGCAGTCCACGCATCTGATGGGATAAGCCCAATGTAAGTCTTCCCAGGATTCAACTTAATCTCCTGGCCTGTATAGTCATAATATTTCGTAATGGCAGTCTCACCATTCTTATACCAGGTAATAGGAATAACCTGTCCATCTGTAAAATAATATCCTGTTGCTATAGTACTTGGCATATATCCAATTGCGTTATAAATCAGATATCCATGTGCATCCAGCTGTGAAAAAGAAGTCTCCTGCAAAATAACATTCTTAAATGTCAATGCCTGTCCATCCTCTCCATCTGTATGAAGGGAAGCATACTCATAATAATCATAAGTCATTGTGTTGGCATTGTATTTTAACATGGATTTGTTATGTGGGAAAGCAGGAGTCAGATTGATCTGAGTCGCTGATGCCACACCTACTCCACCGTATGTTGTACTAAGCAATGTCTCCACAGGATTAAAGAGGAAATGAGACTCTCTTTCTCTTGTAGACAGATACAGCGGTGTATAATTTTTGGAATAGCCTGCTGCTGCGATACGGTTATTTACTTCGCCTGTTGTAACATACTCTGTAAATTCTCTCTTCTTACCGTTAGGGATTCTTGCAAATCCGGCACTGAGATTATCTGACCAGGGTTTAGCAAGCCACTCATTGATATAGTAAGGACCACCATCATGTACGCAGATTGCATTATATTCACCTGCTAAAATAACATTAGTTGGTCTGATGCTGCGGATGCTTCCAATCGTAGGAACTGAATTATAATCCTTGTAAATGCACATCAGTCTGGTGATGCGGTCATTTGCAGTAGAGTTCATCATCTCATATACAATATCTGCTTCGGCTGTACCGAAATGCTTCAATGCAACCTTCTCATTATCTACCATGACTGCAATAGGTCTCTGATCCTTGAGACTTGCGCTGATAGGCAGACCGGTAAGCTCTGATGTATACACTTCGCCTGCTGCCTGCACCTGTATAGGCTCTACCATTAAAGCTGCTGCCATTGCTACTGCTGACGCAATGCACAGGAATTTCTTTGCCAAATTCTTAACTTTCATCTTCTGAATTCTCCTTTTCCCAAAATAGCACCATATAGTATACCCTTTTTTGCTGCATTAATCCATAGTATATATTCACATATTTTATTCCCTGTATTTGTGACAATAGAGAAAAGGAGACCTCCATTAATATAAAATCAGATATTCCTGATTCGTATCTGCCTGTATCGTCACTGTTCCTATCTCACTGACAGGCGACGCATTGAGCAGCTGATAAGCATTCTGTGCTTCCCTGCCAAAGACATAGGCAATGCTTTGTGCGTTAGCTGCTGATAAAGCCACATTGATTACTGCTTTATCAAGAACTGATGCCTTTTTATTCTTCTGTATATAAAAAGCATCAAAATCTGCGGAGAATTTCTGTATACTGCGCAGCTTGACATTCAGATCCATCTCTCCCTCCCATGAAGCTATTGCTTCTGCATCTACAGTCACTGCAATATTCTCAATATAGAAATTGTAAGCTGCCTGAGTCTGCTTCATCTTCTCTACCTCAGACTCAGGAATGACAAGCTGTGTCTGTGCCACAGAAGCTACTGCGGTTGAATTATTCTGACTCTCACCACTGCTGCTCTCCTGTCCTGATGACTGTCCGGGTGCAGACGGCTGCTGGGGAGTAGACGGCTCAACCGGTACATCAGGCTCAGAAGGCTCTGTCGGAGTCTGCTCTGCTTTCTTTACCTCAGCAGCTGTCTTGCCACTCTTCACAGCTGTTATGCCATCATAATAGACTGTGCCTTTTACCATATTGTCTGCATCTATAGCTGCGCTTCCTGCGATTGCATTCACCCACAGCCCTATAGAAGTAATATTGCTCTTGTCGTTCTCCAGTCCGCCTGCAGGATTGCCTGCAATATCTCTTGCCACGAACAGCGCAAAAGGAATCGTTACAAGAACAGGCTCTGTTCCGGCATTGCAGTAATCTTCATTCAGATTCATATAATATTCATATACATTGCCGCCTGCTGTTATCTGAATGACTGTCTTCTGCTGCTTTCCATCCGGCACTGTCCAGAACTGCAGGGCATCACAGTCTTCCCAGCTTACTTCCTTAGAGATCGTAGCTCCTGCCCATCCATCCGAGGTCTCTGCATACTCGAACTTCATGACATATTCGCCTTCATAGCTGTAATCCCTGGATAAGCTGATCGTAATGTTGCTGCCTGTTGCCTTATTCGTAGCCCAGTTCTTGGTCAGCATCGTGTCCACACCATAGTAGTTCTCGAATCCGTCAATCTCATAAGGGTCCTGCTCAGGCTGCGGAATATTGAAGGTAGCGCGGATTGTATCAGCCACTGTATTATTGATATATAAGCTGATTGTACCAACTGCCTCTCCAAGCGCTGTCAGGGAATCCTGCTCAAGCTGTGCAGTCGCATAGCCATCTGCAATCTGTGCCTGCAGTGTGATCTCCCTGTCTTTTCCGGAAAGGACAAAGGTAACCTGATCATCAGCAGTCACACCACTTATTCTTGCAGACAGTAAGGTCGCATCCAGGATTCTGTTGCCGGCAACTGGAGCTACGATATATCCGCTCTGCGTTGCTGCCGGTTTTGCCTGGATGCTTACAGACTTCATCTGCTCCAGAGCATCCTTCTGATTTACGGCAAAGATGCTGTTGTTCTGGTTGAAGAATCTGATAAACGGATCCATCATTTCATGGCCATGCTTCGTACCATCTTCTTTTACAGATTTTACATAAGGGGTATAGAAGCCGTCCTTCTCGCCAAAATTAGCCCATACCAGATAATAGGATGCATTGCTGCCTTTTACTGCATCCAGAATCTCCTGATGCCAGTCCGGTCTTGCATTCTCTGACTTGAGCAATGCAGTCTGGTTATCTCCCTCTGCAACATCATGAGCGGTTCCTGTCTCTGTAACGGCTACCAGCTTGCCATGCGTCTGGGCAAAATCATCCACAATCTGCAGCTCCTTCGTAAAGTTAGTCACAAAAGAATCCCCCTGCTGTGGATTTCTGTGATACATATCAAATCCCACCATATCAACATATCCGTCTCCCGGATAACGTGAAGCATATTCTTCTACAGAAGCAGCTTCCGAGCCCGGTCCGTATACATACAGGAAATTATGTACGTTCTTCTCGTCTCTGAGATATTCTACTGTGTACTTGTAGACGCTCTTATAGGTCTGCTCATCACAGAAGGCTGCGCCCCACCAGAACCAGCTTCCTGTATTCTCATGGAATGGTCTGAACAGAACTGCGCCATCTACTTGATGTGCATAGTCAGCTACCATGTCCAGATAAGCACGGAAGGCTTCATTGTATGCTCCTCCTGGCAGAATCTGATTCATCACATCTCCTGTCAGAAGATTGGGTGTATAACCGCTGAAGTTATAGCCTGCATAACTGACACCTGTGTCATTTCCTGTTTCGGATACAGTACTGAAATTAGGCATATGCAGTGACAGCGTAGCAATTGCACCATTTCTGATATTATAATTCGTCAGAGCTGCTGCCGCGATTACATTCTTCTCGATCTGTGTAGAAGCCTGATTGATTCTGGCTGCTACTGTCTCATATACATCATCCAGCCCCTGCATTTCGCCAAGATAGCGGTCTGCAGAATATTCATTTCCTGCAAGTGACAATCCATCCAGCCCGATAATACCGGTATAGGAGCCGACCACATCCATTGTATCTGAGCAGGATAAATCACTGCTTCCTGCCTTATGGCTTGTATTGTTCTGCTGTCCGAATATCACGCTGTCTGTTTTGCCTACAGCCTGCAGATAAGCGTATACCTGTCTGACACTTTCTGTTGCCTGACCGTCTGCAAGTGTGATATTCTTCTGGATCTCACTGCTTCCTGCGCCTGTCACAAGAGTATCTCCCTGTACGGAGAGCTTCATATCCTGTCCTGTTATCTCTTCTGTAGCATCCACATAGATATCCTCTTCCTGTTTAGTTTCTGACATAAGCGTCACATTATCAAGATATACCATTCCCTGATAATCTGTCTCACTGCCGATAAGACCTATTGTGAAGCCATTCTCAATATTCTTCGTATCATAGCTCATGGAAAAATGCACCACCTTAAGACCATCCGCATAGTCCTCTGCATTATCAAGATTGATAGAGGTATTGGTATCAATTCCGCTGTTTGCGAACAGCTTGACCTTGAAGCTGCCCTTTGTCATCAAAGCAGGATCATAGATAAAATCAAAAGTGATCTTATTGGCATCCTTTACCTTGAAGTCATCGTCCCAATAGGAGGACTTGATCTCACTCCATGTAGATTTCACATCCTTGGAATAATCCACCTGCATGGCCAGTGCCTGATACTGCCCGCTCCAGTCCAGACTGTTCTGCCCCTGATTGTCCCATACGCCGTCATAATACCAGCCATTGATATTCTCATCAAAACTCCAGCTTGCAAGGACATTCTCCTGTACGGGCTTATCCGGTTTCTCCTGTGCTCCATTCTCAAGAGTCACATTGCCATAATAGACAGAGCCAGTATAGTTACACATCCAGCCTGCAAGCTTTACTGTGAATTCTGCCAGATAATCCTGTGTTATTTCATCACCAAAGGAAAATGACACATGTGCTTTTCTATATAATTTACCATCGATCTCTACTTCCCGTGTAAAATCACCGCTTCCAAGCTCAGGAATCACATCATTCTGTGTCCAGCTCCAGCCGCTGCCGAGTCTGGCAATTCCCTGAACCTTAATAAGTCCCTCATATTCTGCATTCTCTGCCGGAATATACAGATCAAAGGAAACCTTCGTGCCACTGTTGAGCGCCGTGTCTGTGGAAAGCCCCAGCTGATTCTCGCCCTTGTCATCCCAGCTGCTTGTATCATCAAGTGCAAGCTCCTGTCCATAAAATTGCTGCAACTGTGTCTCTTCTACGTCAGCTGCCATGGCTACAGGCTCTTCCTCTGTAAGCTCAGTCATTTCTTCCTCTGTGACTTCTTCTGTGACCTCTTCTGTGGCTTCCTGTGTTGTTTCCTCCTGTGAAGCCTCACCCTCGCCGGCTGCTTCTTCGGTTGTGGATTCTGTTGTTTCCTCTGTCTCCTTCTCTACAGTAGTCTCCTTCGTCTGTACCGTAGCTTCCTCTACTTCCTCATTCTCCTGCTCTTCTTCCTCTGCAGCAGCTGATTCTGTAAATGTCTCTTCTGTGTTCTCCCCTTCTACAACATTCTCCTGTGATACTTCTTCTGCATAGACCATGCCGCCTGCCATGTTGCAGGATGATATTGCCAGAATTCCAGCCATACCAATAGAAAGCATCTTTACAACCTGTTTTCTCTTCACGTTCCTACCTCCCTGTATATTCTGTCTGTTCATCCGTACTGCATTTTGCAGTACGCAGAATAAATTAATTTTAGCTAATTTAATTATTTTTAGCTTATTAATTTATTTCTTATTTAAGTTTACATGTAAATTATAC
>ERZ1034952.2292-NODE-2292-length-14295-cov-5.087921_pt1 | contig 14295 bp, 10 predicted proteins | sample MGYA00520625_ERZ1034952 | MGnify/ENA primary metagenome ERZ1034952 (study PRJEB33766, sample SAMN09781773) | gut metagenome | biome: gut microbiome | host: Homo sapiens | place: Madagascar | study: EMG produced TPA metagenomics assembly of the PRJNA485056 data... | reverse complement strand
CCTATATAATTTATTTTATAACGAATGACTTTTTTCTTCTGAAATCATGACGGTTGCCGCCTTTTTTGCCGAGTCCATTATTGTGGGATTTTTCCTATCATCAGCTGCTGTTGCTGCTTTTTTGTCCGTATCTTCGGTGTCCGGCTTCGCTTCATCGTCATCCTTTAAAGATCTGCCACTTTCAAACCACCAGCCAAGGAAACCTGCCACTAAAGCTGCCACTGCCATTAAACCCACAAAAATATTCTGTCCCATATAAACCTCCATATTAAGCATACAGAATTTTTCGTATACGAAACACACATACAGGTTCTGTATGCCTCCATAATCAATTACTATTCAATTTACTGCTCTTGTTATAATCGGAAATTTTATGAGATTCGTTTCTTCCCGTCCGAATTGTGAATATAATCAGAAATCTTTTCACTATGACAATCATATGTGGTCTTATCCGCATAATCATAGTCTGATATAGATACAGGCTCCATAGAAATGCCGGCAAAGCACAGTACATCTGCAAGCTCATCGTTCCTGCCGATTCTGGCATACTTTACCGTAAGCTCAGACAGATCAAGTCTGATTCCAAGCATTTCGGAGGTACATGCCTCAGTGTCTGTAAGCACGCTCTCTACTCCATGTATAGACGGAACTGAAGCTACAGGGGACTCTTTTAAAGACATGTTGTCTACTCTTGCATTACCGAAATATATGCCTGAAATGATTATAAGCATTGAAAGCATTGCGCACAAAAATCGCTTGCTCTTTATCACTGCATTTCTTTTTAACCTTTCTGCCATAGAGTCCACCTCCTTTGAACATCAATTCTCCTTCGGCAAAGGGCTGACGCTGCAGGTCAGGTTTTCATATAAAACCTGACACAATCCTTTATCAATGTCAGCTCATCACGGCCTGCTTTTTAGATTTTATCATAAACTTTATACTTTGTAACTTTTTTATTTCCATTCTCAGGAATATTTTACCGGACTTCCCTGATAACCCGTATCATCTGAATAACCAATGTAGGGGCAAATGCAAGCCCAACGATCCACATTAACTGAGTCCCTGTAAGCCCCGTCACCATAAAGAGCCCACCCATTGCAGGTATTAATATAACCGCCGCCAGCAGTACCACTCCTGCGGCAAATGCCCTGTTGCTCCACTTGTTGCTCCTTAATCCGAGCTTGAATATTGACTTCTCCCCTCTGCATGTAAAGCCATGGAACAACCTTGCAAGAGTCAGAGTTGCAAAAGCCATTGTACTTGCTGCTTCCCCACGTCCTATATAAAACGCAGTCTGTGTAGCAATGGCAATAAGAATACCATACAAAGCCAGCCTTCCGCAAAATCTTCCGTTTAAAATTCCCTTTTTAGGATTCCTTGGCTTGTTCTTAAGCAGATTTCTGTCTGATGGTTCCATGCCTATGGCAAGTGCCGGAAGTGAGTCCGTAAGCAGATTTATAAACAGCAGATGCACCGGTTCAAAAGGTGTCGGTAACGCCATAACTGAACAGAACAGCACCACAAATATAGCTGCAAGATTACCCGATAACAGGAAAAGTATTGCATTCATAATATTCCTGTAGACATTACGCCCATTTAACACTGCCTTTATAATAGTTGCGAAATTATCATCCGAAAGTATCATGGCAGAAGCGTCCTTGGATACCTCGGTTCCTGTAATTCCCATGGCAACTCCAATATCAGCTTTCTTTAGAGCCGGAGCGTCATTAACACCGTCACCGGTCATGGCCACAACCTTGCCCTTCCGCTGCCATGCATCAACTATCCTGATCTTATCTGACGGAGACACCCTGGCATATACAGATATGTGGGCAAGCTTACTATCCAGCTCATCATCCGACATATTGCTAAGCTCCTGTCCGGTAACTGCCACATCTCCATCTCTATATATACCTATCTGCCTGGCTATGGCAGTAGCTGTAACTTTGTGGTCTCCGGTTATCATCACCGGCTTTATTCCTGCACCGATAGCAGTTGCCACAGCCTCTACCGCTTCATCCCTTGGAGGATCTATCATTGCCACAAGCCCTGTAAATGTGTATCCATATTCGCTGTCCATGCACAGCTTCTCATCTTCGTTACATTCCTTATATGCAAATGCAAGAACCCTCATGCCATTTTCAGAAAAAGCTCTGTTCTGTTTCTTTATTGCCTCTCTGTCATCATCTGTCATCGGTCTCTCTTCCTGACCGTCCATGATATTCTCCACTCTGCCAAGGAGCACATCAACCGCTCCCTTGGTAAATACCGTAGGTGTTCCCTCTATGACATACTTGCTGCTCATAAGCTTCCTGTCAGAATCAAAGGGCAGCTCCTCAAGTCTGGGGATCATTTTTCTGATGTCTTCCTCCGGATTTTCTCCAGGATTTCCACAAGAAATATCTGTTTTTCTTGCCATATGGAGCAGGCAGGTCTCCGTCGGATCTCCCACATCCTCACCACTGCATATACCGGAATCATTGTTAAGTATGGCATTATATAACAGATATCTGTGTGCCCTTGTTCCCTCATTTATCTCCTCCGGATTAATACACTGTCCGGCAATATACACATCCTTCACTGTCATCCTGTTCTGGGTCAGGGTTCCTGTCTTATCCGAGCAGATAACGGACACGCAGCCAAGACTTTCCACAGCCTTAAGTTCCTTGATTATGGCATTGTCCTCAGCCATCTTCCTTGTGCCCATAGCCTGAACAATGGTCACTATGGAACCCAGTGCCTCAGGGATTGCCGCCACAGCCAGTGCTACAGCAAACATAAGGGAAGAAAGAATGGTCTCTCCCTGCCATATCCTCAGTGCAAATACTACTCCACTGATCACCATTATAAGTATGGCAAGCTTCTTGCTGAAATTATCAAGGCTCACCTGAAGGGGAGTCTTTCTGTCCTCTGTATCATTCATTAGAGATGCTATACGTCCCATCTCCGTTGCCATTCCCGTAGCAGTCACCAGCACCTCAGCTCTTCCGTAGGTGACAAGGCTTCCTGAAAACACCATATTTACCCGGTCTCCAAGGGGAACTTCTTCTGATATAACCCCCTCAAGCTTATCAACATTTGTGGATTCTCCCGTCAGTGAGCTCTCATTTACCTGGAGAGAATGATTGCTTATTATCCTGCCGTCTGCCGCCACCATGTCTCCCGCTTCCAGAAGCAATATGTCCCCCGGCACCACCTCAGAAGCCGGTATCTCCTGCTTCATTCCGTCTCGTATGACTCTGGCGTGGGGTGCCGACAGGTTCTTAAGTGCCGCTAACGACTTCTCCGCCTTAACATACTGGATGGTTCCAAGCACTGCATTCATTATAAGAACTGCAAATATTACTATAGTACTCTCCACATTTCCCGAAAACATGGACACCACTGCTGCCGCCACAAGAATAACCACCAAAAGGTCGGCAAATTGTCCCAGAAATATGCTGAATATACTTTTCTTTTTCTTCTCCCTTAACAGGTTCTCACCATATTTCTCAAGCAGCTCCTGTGCCCTTCTTGTGGTCAATCCTCCCGGATCCCCATATTCCTTAAATAATTCCCCTTTTGTCTGCTGATAAATTTCTTTCATAGACTTCTCCTTTCCGTCTTGTTTTTATGTTAAGGAAGCAGTTGCTATAAATCGAGTAGGCTCCTCCTACTCGATCTGTGCAATATATGTCATCTCGCCTGACGGCTTATTGCCCAGCGATAAAACACGCTTTGCGAGTTTTATCCGCTGATTAGCAGTCGTCAAATGCAATCATGCAAGCATGTTGCACTTGACTCGTTGCTATAACAAAAAAACAAGACCTTTTGTGCACAATAAATGTACACAAAAAGTCTTGTTTAACAGATCTATTGCTATCTGATCCCCGGTCTGAATAACAGCTATAGGCACTGTCCAATCAGACGTCCTGACGAAAACCAGAACACACACCATAGGTGTATGCAACTACTCCCTTTTTTGATAATCTACTAATATCATACTGCATATTATATGTCAACGCTTTTTTAATTATTACTGCAAAAGAAATTACATGCATTTCTTGCACGGCTCATAGCCCTGATTTAACAGGTCATCAAGAGAACCTGTGTAACTCCTTTTATTTGACTCCTTCATCTGCTTCACGCTGGAACATGATGGTCTGTGTATCTTCTTAGTGTTTGTATTCAAGATATACTCCTGCTCGTTACCACTATTATTCTCCGTGATTGCCTCAGTGTTTTCTGAAGTCCTTCCATCTGCATTTTCCCGGGATGAACCACCGGCATCCCCACTGTCTGAACCGGATTTATCCCCACTGTTATGAACCTGGCCTGTGTAATCAGGTGATATCTCGCTGTCACCGGTGGCATAATCAATGTCTATCCCCGGCTGAACATTATAACAGAACACATTGAAGCATATGCCTGAGCCTTCATCCTCAACCGACCAGGCTTCAATCTGAACGCCATTTGCCACAAGATTATCCCCTTCAAAATAAGGTGTGACCCTGTAAAGCACATGGTTTCCGGTGTCCTTCACATACTGGGCAACCTGATCCTCAAATGGCACCATGCCCTGCACATTAAGATATCTGGTTCCGGTTATGAGGTTTTTCTCATTTGCATTTTCTCCTGCAAGCTGATATGCGATCAAATGACATCTGTTGTAGAGGTAATTCCCATCCACAATGCCATTGTATTTAACCGTATGCCATCCGCTGGGCTTGATCTGTCCTATCTCTCCACGCTCTTCCTCCGGCATGAGCTCCTTGCAGATATCTGCATATGCCACACCACATCTTCCAAGTTCATCAAGCTCACTGTACTCTTCAAATGGTTCCGTGGATTTCTTGTCCTCGTCGGAAAATCCCGGCATATTGTCATTGATAATGGCATAGGCCTCACTGTCATCAGCCGGAACAGCAACAAAGGCCGGTCTGTCGCTCTCGGTGGTTGGGGTCACAACATCACTGCCCGATCCATCACCGGAAATATCCGAATTATCATCCTTGCCACTTAATGTATCCGCCGGCCGCCCTGCCACATCCCGGTCATTCCCTTCAAATGTCTCTGTGGTGATCTCGCTTGTAGCTACAGCCTCTGTGGTTCCTGTGGTATTATCCTTATTCTTATCTGAGAAAACTCCACCTGCCGCTGCTAATATCAACAACAGAAAAATACTCACAAAAACAAGTCCGCGTTTATTCTTTCTCTTTGTGTTACCTGCCATACTTTTATCCCCCCTCTTTGGACATAAATCCATTATAACACGAAAGATAACGCAGCGACATATAAGTCAGCCACTGCGTCATGCTACAAAATCCGGCTATTTACACCGAAGTTTTATTCATTTTGTCACATATCAGAATATACTAGAAAGCCGCTTTATATATATCAAGCACCTGCTCTTTTGTAAGCGGCAGATAATTGTTCTTAAGAAGTCTCTGCTGAGTTCCGATCACATCATGTGCGAATACCGGAAGGTCACTTTCCTTAACTCCGAAATTCTTTAAAGGCTCACACTTTAACACCTTATCCATAAGGGAGTATAAAGCCTCCAGTGCCTCCTCCGGCTTTACCCAAAGAGTATCTCCTATGACCTTCTCCAGGTCATTTATCCTTCCTACCGGTTTCAGCTCCTTGTACTTCTTCATAACAGAAGCGAACATCAACTGATTGCTCTGTCCATGTGGAATATGATATACAGAGCCAAGAGGATATGCACAGGCATGTACCGCAGCACAGCCCGCATAACCAAATCCAAGTCCTGCCCAGTTTGAAGCTTTTAAGAAATCAGCAGCATAGGTCTTCCATGCATCCCCGCCGCCGGCAGCTACTGCCTTGCTCCAGCAGGTGATTATGGTCTTTAATGCCTCTGTGGAGAATATCCTTGATATGCTGCAGCCATTTGGACTTAAGAAGGACTCAACACTGTGCACCATTGCGTCTATTGAAGATGTGGCAAATACCTTGTATGGCATGGATTCCAGCATATTTGTGATCATTATTGCCTTGTCCGCATACATTGCGTCCGCCGCAAGTCCCATCTTCACGCCCTTGCTCACACGGTTTATAACTGAAATATTTGTAACTTCACTTCCTGTACCACAGGTGGTAGGAACAATGATAAGGGGATGATACTTCTTAAGGGAAGCTACATTGTCATACAGATCATCAACCTTATCCTCAGGTCCTGCCACAGCCACAGCCTTGGCTATATCTATAACAGTTCCACCGCCTACAGCGATTATCCTGTTGAATTTCTTAGCCCTTAAGGCGTCTATTATGGCGTCAACCGCAGCGTCTGTAGGCTCGCCGGTACCGTATTTCTCCCTGAATAAGGTCTGTACACCGGTACCAAGCGGTGCTATATATCTGTCGTAGGTATGCTCTCCGCATAACACCAGATCCTCTGCCGAAAGACCGGCTACATTTGCAAATTCTGCAAATGTATCATACTCTTCTATCTCTGTCTTTATTGAAAATCCCTTCATTACAGGCTATGCCTCCTTCTTAAGAGCTTCTTCATCTATATCGTATCTGCGTTCTACAAGGTCGATTATCACATCGGCTGTCTTGTCCCAGCCAAGGAGACTGCTGTTAAGCAGGATATCTCTTGTATGTCTGTCGCCACGCTTCTTTCCTGTAATGTATGCATGTCTTGCATGCTGTGACTTCTCTACATACTCCCACTCTTCTCTTGCCTTGTGCTCGCTCATGCCCTTTTCCTTCATTACCGCTGCAATCTCATCCTCCTCAGGTGCATAGATGAATACGTTTAACACATCATCTCTGTCCTTCAGGATGTAATCGCTGCTTCGTCCTACGATAACACACGAGGACTTGTCTGCGAAATCATGTATCGCCTGGAACTGGGCGTCTATAACTCGGTTTGAAAGATTTGCATATCTTACACCATATGAAGTGTCAAATGCATATCTTACACCGATCTTGGTATCGGCCTCCTCTACAAGGCCCTTGTCTACACCGATCTGTTCAACAACCTTATCTACCAGATCTCTATTATAATACGCAACTCCGAAATGGTCAGCAACCATTTTCGCGATCTCCGGACCGCCGCTTCCGTACTCACAGCCAACTGTAACCACGAAGTGTCTTCCTATATGCTTCTCGTCGTATACTGAGCTGTCGCCTGTGTATGCGTCCTCAGTCTTTGCCTCATCCACAATAAATATGTCACGTCCAAATTCATCACCATATTTGCGCTTTGAGTACAAGAAGAAGAATACACCAAGCACAAGCCATATACCTACAACTACCCACTCCTGCCATATAAGAGCTGCCGAAAATGACGCCGGCACGATATAGAGAAGTGTCATGAAACCAGCCATGATAACCGCCATTACACCTACGAACTTACCTGCCTTTACCTTGTAAGGTCTGTCCATATCAGGTCTCTTCTTACGAAGGATACAGAATGAAATTGACACGAACATGTAAGCGATAACACAGCCAAATGACGCTGCGTCAACCAGCCATACCAGTACTCCTCTTCCAAAGAATGGAGCCGCACAGCAGGCTATACCACATAATATGATAGCTGCAACAGGTGTCTTATTCTTTCCAAGCTTACCGAAGAACTTAGGTATCATAAGGGACTCACCCATTGAGTAAAGTGCACGGCTGCCACCCATAAGGAATGAATTCCAGGATGTGATTATTCCGCACAGACCGCCGATTATAAGCACCTTGCCCATAAGCGGAGAGTTAAATGCTATCTCGATCGCCTTAACTGATACAAGTCCGTTCTGGGACGCCATCTCTTCTGCTATGGCACTCTGTGGCATTATATAACAAACTGCAAATATTATAAGGAGATACCACGCAACTGCCAGAATAATTGACAGTAACATGATCCTACCGACCTTCTTGTATGGCACATTTATCTCTTCTGCTGCCTGTGGGATTACATCAAATCCTATGAACAGGAACGGAGTCATACATGCAACCTTGAATACACTTCCTAAAGTATTTCCTGTGCCTGCCTCCCAGATCTGTCCGCTGATATTGCTGCCATCGCCATTTACAGCCGAGCCTACAACAAGTAATATACCTGCAAGGGCGATTATTGCCGTAAGTATTGTCTGGAGCATGGCTGCCGTCTTGGCACCCTTGATATTTACCCATGTGATAAGTACCGCAACACCTACACCTAAGATGATAGTTGTAAGGTAGATATCCTTTCCTGCAATGGTATAAAGATATACCTGATTGAAATCAGGAAACAGATATGTGATAACTGTCGGAAGGGCTGTTGCTTCAAATGCTGAAGTAGCCACATATCCAAGCACGATCATCCATGTACATATAAATGAACCTGTAGGACCCATTGCCCTGTAGCTGAATACATGCTCACCACCGCACTGTGGCATCGCTGATGTAAGCTCTGCGTATGTAAGGCCTACAAAGAATACCATTAAACCACCTATCAACATTGCAATTATGGATCCCATGAATCCCGCTGTGGTGATCCAGTCGCCGGAGTTTATTACCCAGCCCCATCCGATCATGGCACCGAAGGCGATGACCAGGATGTCCCAGGCTCCCATTACCTTGTCGAATTTTGATTTCTGCTCCATAGTCGTTCCTCCTGTCCTTACGCTTCAAGTGCTTCCCTGATGGACTCCTCGAATATCTCAAGACCTCTCTCCATCTGCTCATCTGTCATGGTAAGCGGTGCAAGGAATCTTATGGTATTGCTTGCTGTACCGCAGCTCTCAAGAAGAAGTCCCTTCTGCATAGCATTATGAATGATATCTGCCACAAGCTTTGTAGCAGGCTCCTTTGTCTCTTTGTCTGTAACGAACTCTATTCCGATCATTGCTCCAAGACCTCTTACGTCACCGATAACAGGATATTTCTCCTGAAGCTCTTTGTAACGCTTTGTAACAACCTCACCGATATGTCTTGCTTTGCCTGCATAGTCATCTCTCTTCATAACCTTCATAACTGCAAGGGCTGACGCACATGCAAGTGGGTTTCCACAGAATGTACCACCGATAGTACCTGCGGGAGCAGCGTCCATGACTTCTGCTCTTGCTGTTATAGCTGAGATCGGAAGACCACCGCCAACTGACTTGGCTGTTGTAATGATATCAGGAGCACATCCCGCATCCTTCCAGTATTCTGAAGCGTAGTACTTTCCCGTTCTGCAGTTACCGCACTGAACCTCATCAGCGATCATCAATATTCCGTTGTCATCACAGATCTTACGGACTGCCTTTACCCATTCGATAGGTGCAGGGATAAATCCTCCCTCGCCCTGTAATGGTTCAAGGATCATACATGCGATCTCGCTTGCAGGAGCACCCTCGTCGAATACTCTGTTTAATTCATCAAGATAATACTTGATCGCCTCTTCCTCTGTATATCCCTTCGGTGCTCTGTAGAGATATGGATATGGTGCTCTGTATATTCCTGCAGGGAATGGACCCATGCCCACTGCATATACCTTCTTGGCTGTAAGTGCCATTGTAAGATTTGTTCTGCCGTGGAATGCACCGGTGAAGCAGATGACACCGCTTCTCTTGGTGTATGCCTTGGCGATCTTGATGGCATTCTCATCACACTCTGCACCGGAATTTGCAAAGTATGTTTTCTTCACATCTCCCTTACAAGGGATCAATTCATTGAGCTTTTCTGCCAGCTCAACATAGCCCTCATGAACATATACATTAAATATTGTATGGAAATATTTCTCTGCCTGCTCCTTTACCGCTTCTACTACCTCTGGATGTGAATAACCGATATTTAAAACACCTACACCTCCAACCCAGTCAAGGATCTTATTTCCATCAAGATCCTCAAACATTGCACCTGCGCCCTGCTTGATACATATTGGATAGGTCTTGCCGCACAATGCCTGTGGGATTGCTGCGTCTCTTCTGTCAAGAAGTTCCTTTGACTTTGGTCCCGGAACCTGCTCTGTGATTATCTCTGGTAATGATGTTGCTAATTCTGCTGCTGTACTCATATCTTTCGTCCTCCTTACTAAACAATCAACTCGAGCAGCAACCATTTGAAATTGCCTGTTTGGTATCGCCACCTCATATTATGAGTAACGCCCCCTCGTTTACACTCGGCGGCAAGTCGATTGTGCCATTCCAATATGCGTTTTCAACGCATGGGCACAATCTCTCGGTGGCATTTCGTCAGCACCATTCTAAATGTGTCTTCGACACTTGGTGCTTCCTCTGGCAAGGGTTGCTGCGGCGTAACGATGTCAAAGACATCATTACAGTAAAAAAAGACGCCGGATAGTATTAACTATATCCAACGCCTTTGTCGTTTGCTTTTCTTTAATTTGTGTCTATTATACCAACTGTGATGGCAAAATCAATGTTTTTCGGGTACTATATTTTTTGTGCACGGTGCACAATGTTATTTTTCTATCAGGTTTCCGTAAGCTTTCTGTAATTTCTTATCATGAATGCCATCTTAAGCTTCATGCAGGTATCAAGATCATCAAGGTCTGTCTCCAGTATCTCCCTGATCTTATTAAGCCTGTAATTAAGGGTATTCCTGTGAAGGTACATGTACTCTGCGGTGCTCTTGGCATTACAGTTACAATTAAGGTATTTCTCCAGTGTCTCGCAGAGATTTCCGCTATTTATCCGGTCTGCATTTATGAGCCTTCCCAAGTTATCCTCCACGAATTTATCCAGAAATCTGCTGTCAGGAATATGTGAGATAAGTGTATAAAGTCCCAATTCATCATAAAATACCACATGCTCCGGTGAATCTGACGCCCGGGCGATCTTAATGGCTGCCGCCGCCTCGTTTCTGCTTAACTTCACGTCCTCAAGATATCCTGTGGCATTGCCAACGCCGGCTATCAGCTCGGTTCCGCACTCCCGCTCAGCCCTGTCAACGATACGGTTAAGTATCTCCTTCATCCGGCTGTCATCCACATGCTCAACAGGTATAAGAGCGATCATGGAACCGGTCTGTAACATTACCATTACATTTGTCCCCGTATGGCTTGCAAATTCCCCGGTGGTTATACTTCTAAGTCTCTGTCCCGCTGCCAGGTAGTCACGATCTGCTTCATCTGCCTGGAGAAATGCAAATTCTACCACAGTGAAGCTTCCGGCAAGGTCAATATTAAGCACTCTTGCCTGGGCAAATACCTTGTCCCTATCCAGATATTCCGCATCCAATATAGAGGACAAAAGCTGCTCGGCTGAGTTCCTGTCATTTTCCTCAAGAACCAGTCTCTGGCACATTATCTGGCTCAGATCAATAAGAGGAAAAAGCTCCGGAAGCTCAAATAAAGGAAGATCATGCTCCGTGCAATAGCTCATGAGCTTGTCCGATATCTGTCCTTCATTTATCCCCAATGCCGCTATGTCATGTTCCCTCATACGGTCGATAAGGTTCATGAGACTCTTGCTGTCATCTGTAAGACTTCTATTGGTCAGTACAACAAATTCTCCACCATGTATATAATTCTCGATCCGATATTCGTTCTTCACGCACTGAAGACAGTCGGCAAAATATATCCATCTTATAGAATGCTCAAGTCCGGCTTCCCCTGCTTTAAGATTGAGCACATTATTCAGTTCAGGTATCTCCATCATGTCTTCACAGGTCATATGTTATTTGTTCTCCCTTTGGTTGCTTGAAATTTGTCAGCTTCTGACATATTATACCATAACTTCTACATACAGCGTATCTTTATCGGGTACTTATCGTAATTACATTTGTTTTCTGAACATTTGATCATTTACAGTAATACTTTTATCAGTCACCTATAATGATCACATTCGCTTTTCATATATTTATTCATTTACGGTGATAGCCTTGGCTTTGGCAACATGCTTCATAATGAAAGCTGATATGACAGCCGTCAAGACCTCTGCAACCGGAAATGCATAGAAAACTCCTTCTGCTCCCCATATACGGGACAATATCCATGCTGCCGGAATGATGATCACCACATATCTGGACAGGGATATCATGAGCGAAGCCATGCCCTGTTCCAGTGCTTCAAGAGCTCCCGAACAGGTAACTGACACGGCAGATACCACGAAACCGAAGCTTATTATATGAAGTGCCTTTATTCCTATATTGATGGTGCTTATGTTCTCGGTGAACAAACCGATCATTTGTCCCGGTATCAGCAGTGACAGTATCCATCCCACAGCCATAACCCCCGCAGTCAGGCAAAGTGATACCTTGAAGATCTGTCGAACTCTCTTCTTCTCACCGGCTCCGTAGTTGAAGCTGATGATAGGACGTATGCCCTGAATGATACCATTTGCAGATAGATAGATAAATGTCTGAAGCTTGTAGTAGGCTCCAAGCACCAGCACATAGCTCTCGGAAAATGCTGCCAATATGCCGTTCAATGCTGATATGAGCAATGACGGAAGTGCCATGTTAAGGGAAGCAGGTATTCCCACCGCATAAAGTCTCTTGAGCAGATTGCCTCCGAAATATATGTTCTTCCTGTTAAACTTAACCGGCAACGGTCTGAATATGCAGAAGGCAATATATACAAGCAAGGTTATGGTCTGCCCTATACCAGTCGCATAGGCTGCACCTGCCATGCCCATCTTCGGAAATGAACCTATTCCAAAGATCATAAGGGGATCCAGGACGATATTTGCAATGAAACCGCACATCATGCTTATCATGGATACCTTCATACGGCCTACCGACTGGAATATCTTCTCCAATGATATTCCAAGCATTATGATGATGGAGAATGCAAATGCCCTGTTGGCATATGTAAGTCCCATGCTTAGGATCTCCTGATCGTCGGTGTACAGTGACAGGAACCAGGGCATACCAAGGGTACATACCGCCATAAGTATCACGCCGTGAATGAAGCTTAAGAGCATGCCCGTTGTGGCTGCCTGATCTGCCTGCTTCTCATCCCCGGCGCCAAGACAGAATGCGATCCTGGCATTCATTCCTATGCCAAATCCTACCGCAATGGAAGTTATAAGGTTCTGCACCGGATACACCAGCGACAATGCCGTCATTGCCTCCTCACTTATCTTCGCGACAAAATAACTATCTACTATGTTATACAGGGAATTTACCGCCATGGAGATCACCATGGGCAGCGACATGGAAATAACCAGTTGCAGTATATTTTTCTCCTTCATGAAATTCTGATTCATAAATCTTCTCGCTCCTTATCTTATTGTACTTAAAACTGTGTTTCTATAACTATGTGCCTAAACTATATGTCTATGGCAAATGTCGTTTTCTGCCATGACACAACTTCCGGTCAGCATTTTTTTGCATTAAAAATGCCACACAGTAAAAATACTGTGTGGCGAAAAAAGATCTCTCTTGAAAAATCCACTCCCATATGGGTTTTATGCAGCTAATTTAACACAACTTTAATGGACTGTCAAATGTTGGCTGTGGCTGCCTTGGTCTGCAACGCCTTATAATCGACTTTCCTGAAATTCAACCTGTAGAATGGTGTTGCCGTATCTGCATATACTTCATATACATGAGTTTTCTTTTTCTTTGCAATGCGACACAGTTCCAGCTTAAGGTCATATTCGATATTTGTACCTACAAATACAGCCTCAGGTTTAACGGACATATATGAGACTTCATTCTGTAATTCAATATCATCTGGGAGACTGCATAGTCTCCACTCTTTATCCAAAGCGTGGCTTTTGTTTTTTGTTACAAGTGTCTGTAACAATATTGGTTTAAGGTCACGTTTCACATCATCCTGACTTTTCTGAGTCAGCAACTTAAAGAGTTCTGTGCCGAAATCATGACGGGTCTCGGTATAACTTACCTTCTTAAAGCTTGCTTTCTTAAACAGTTTCCTTTCCTCGCCGTCATAAAGCACGCCATTTTCAAGCTTTTTCTTATCATACATAAGTGCAAATCCCCTGTACCGGTCTCCCTGCTCCATCCATATTGAATCAGACAGATAATCCTCGTAGAAGTCAGCCAGCCTGCCATTTTCCCCAAGCTTTTCTGTGGTATCAATTACCTCTCGCCGAACCTTCTCCTCAAATTCCTTTTTCTTCTCCGGATCATCTATGATTTCCATAAAAAGTCCTCTGTTAAAGGGTGTCACGATCTGGAAGCCGTCTTTGTTCTTACCTCCAAGGTAGTCTCTCTCGTAACGCTCCAGTTCATAAGTAACCCGCTCCCATGCCTTATGAAAATTCACATACATGTCGCTTTCAAATGGACCATTAAATACAACAGGGGCAGACAAATAAAGTCTTTCATCTGCAAATGCCTGAATACTCTCTTCACTGGCACTCCCATATCTAAAAACTTTATTTCCTACCCCTTGTAACATTA
>ERZ1034952.2288-NODE-2288-length-14312-cov-4.125903_pt1 | contig 14312 bp, 17 predicted proteins | sample MGYA00520625_ERZ1034952 | MGnify/ENA primary metagenome ERZ1034952 (study PRJEB33766, sample SAMN09781773) | gut metagenome | biome: gut microbiome | host: Homo sapiens | place: Madagascar | study: EMG produced TPA metagenomics assembly of the PRJNA485056 data... | reverse complement strand
GGATGTCCTTTCACTGTCAGAGAGGCAGTAAAGCCACTCGGAAAGGACGGTGTCAAATATGACAATCAGATGCATGACATGCACTGAAAAGTGCGACAGCAATCAGCTTGATACAGAGCTTATCGATACGCTTGTTGCCATCAGTGTAGTGTCAAAAAGACTTGCTGAGAAATTGAATACACTCAGCAAACAGGAAAAAGCCGGGGAAGGAGGAAATCCAAATGGGAAAGGTCAGCGAATTATCACAGCTTATCGAAGAACTGAACAGATGTGGTAACACACTCATCGGTATCTCTGAAGATCTGAAAAACCTCTTTAGTGGTTCGGAAGAAACAAAAGAAACAGAGCCGAAGACGAAGACTACTGAAGAAGCACCTGCGAAGACACCTAAGAAAGAAAAAACTCTTTCCTTGGAAGATGTAAGGGCAGTTATGGCAGATAAGTCTCGCAAGGGATATACGGCAGAAGTCAAAGCGCTTCTTACCAAGCGTGGCGTAAGCAAACTGTCAGATGTGGATGCGAAGGATTATGCAGCACTTCTTGCTGAAGTGGAGGTGATTGGAAATGCCGGATAAACACGCAGTACTTTCTGCATCTTCCAGTCACAGGTGGCTTGCCTGCCCGCCATCAGCACTTCTTTGTGCAAAGGAAAAGGACAAGCCTAGTGAATTTGCCCTGCAGGGAACGGATGCTCATACACTTTGCGAACATAAGCTGAAAACAGCACTGGGGCAGCAGTCCAAAGATCCGGTGGAGGACCTTACCTTCTTTGATGAAGAGATGGCAGACTGCACCGATATGTATGCACAGTATGTGATGGAGCAGTTATCTGCAGCAAAAGAAAGATGCAGTGATCCAATTGTTCTTATCGAACAGCACTTAGATTTCTCACAGTGGGTGCCGGAAGGATTTGGTACCGGAGACTGTGTCATCGTTGCAGATGAAACGCTGACCGTAATTGATTTCAAGTATGGGGCCGGCATTCTGGTAAATGCCGAAAACAATCCACAGATGATGTGCTATGCACTGGGAGCTTTATCTATCTTTGATGGAATTTATGACATCAAGGAGATTACGATGACCATCTTTCAGCCAAGAAGGGAACATGTCAGTACCTTTACGATTTCCAAGGAAGCACTGCTTTCCTGGGCAGAAGAAACACTTGCACCGACAGCACAACTGGCGTCAAAGGGTGAGGGCGAATACAAAGCCGGAAGTCATTGTCAGTTTTGTAAGGTCAAAGCTACCTGCAGAAAGAGAGCCGAATACAACCTGGAACTTGCTCGTTATGATTTTGAGATGCCAGAAAGCCTTGAAGATGATGAAATAGAGGTCATTCTTGCAAAAGCAGACGAGCTGGTATCCTGGGTGGGAGACATCAAAGAATATGCTCTTCAGCAGGCAGTCAGCGGTAAGGAATGGAAAGACTGGAAATTGGTCGAAGGCCGTTCCAATCGTAAGTATGTAAACGATAAAGCCGTAGCAGATAAGGTTGAGAGTGCCGGATATGATCCGTATGAGAAGAAGGTCATCGGTATTACAGCTATGACAAAGATGCTCGGCAAAACCAAGTTTGAGGAATTGCTCTCCGATTTAATTGAGAAACCACAGGGCAAGCCAACTTTAGTACCTATGTCGGATAAGCGTCCGGCAATGAAAAATACAGCAATCAACGATTTTAAGGAGGACAACTAATATGTCAAACAATTATAAGAACCCAACTAAAGTAATCACAGGACCTAAGACAAGATGGAGCTATGCAAATGTATGGGATCCAAAGTCAATCAATGGCGGCACACCGAAGTACAGCGTTAGCCTTATCATTCCGAAGTCTGATGTGGCAACCGTGAAGAAGATTGAAGCCGCTATTCAGGCTGCGTATGAGGAAGGCGAGTCCAAGCTTAAGGGCAATGGTAAGTCCGTACCTTCTCTTAAGGTGTTAAAAACTCCTCTCAGAGACGGCGATTTGGAACGTCCGGATGATGCAGCTTATGCAGACAGTTACTTCATCAATGCCAATTCCGCATCTGCACCTGGTATCGTGGATGCCGACCGTCAGCCCATCCTGGAGCGCTCTGAAGTATACAGCGGTGTTTATGGTCGTGCCAGCATCAACTTTTATGCCTTCAACTCCAACGGAAACAAGGGCATCGCTTGTGGTCTTAACAATCTGCAGAAGATCGCCGATGGTGAGCCTCTTGGTGGTAAGTCCAGAGCAGAGGATGATTTTGCAACGGATGACGATGATGATTTCTTATCTTAAGAAAGGGACAGGTGACAATATATGGAAACAGCACAGGCAATTTTGGTAATCGTATTACTCGCAGTATGGTCATGCATCAGCATTTCGTTTCTGATCACATCGATTCAGAACCTGCTTTATGACCGCAGACGAGAAAAGAGAGAGGTTGAAAAGGATAAAAGAGACCTCGAATATCACAAAAAGAGAATGAACGATTTCAAGTAAAAACAAGTATATGAAATGACGGTGGGGCGGCAGGAGCAATCTTGCCGCCTTGCTTATTAGGATGGTGACAGAATGAAAAATATCAGTATTGATTTGGAAACATATAGTGATGTGGATCTGCAGAAGTGTGGTGTGTATAGGTATGTTCAGTCTCCGAATTTTGAAATCTTGCTGTTTGGATATTCGGTAGATGAGGAAGTAGTGCAGGTAGTTGATTTGGCACAGGGAGAACAAATCCCGGATGAAATTATAGATGCACTTACAAATGAGCAGATTACAAAGTGGGCATTTAACAGTCAGTTTGAAAGAATCTGTCTGTCGGAGTATCTCAGAAGATATTACCCACAGAAGTTTATAAGTTACAGCATTGAAGAAGATACCGTAGGAGATTATCTTTCTCCGGTTTCATGGAAATGTACGATGACATGGTCAGCCTATATGGGGCTTCCGTTATCACTGGAAGGTGCCGGCAAGGTACTGGGATTATCGGAACAGAAGCTGAAGGAAGGAAAAGATCTCATCCGTTATTTCTGTGTTCCATGTAAGCCTACCAAGGTAAATGGCGGAAGAACAAGAAATCTTCCAAAGCATGATAAAGAAAAGTGGGATGCCTTTATAAAATATAATATCCGTGATGTTGAGGTGGAACTATCCATCCAAGGAAGATTATCGAAGTTTCCGGTACCGGATTTTGTATGGGAGGAGTTCTGGCTTGACCAGGAAATCAACGATAGGGGCATTGCTCTTGATATGGAAGTTGCTAAAAATGCGATTGTATTCGACAAACATTCCAAGGATAAGCTGACGGCAAAGATACAACATTCGACAGGTATCGACAATCCAAACAGTGTGATTCAGATGAAGGCATGGCTGTCGGAGAATGGCATCGAAGCAGACAGCCTTGACAAGAAGGCGGTGAAAGAACTGATTGCAAGTACTCCTGCACATATCCGTGAAGTATTGGAAATCAGACAACAGCTTGCCAAGTCTTCCGTAAAGAAATACCAAGCAATGGAGAATGCTGTCTGCGAAGACCATAGGGCAAGAGGGATGTTTCGTTTTTATGGTGCAAACCGAAGTGGCAGATGGGCAGGACGAATGATTCAGCTGCAGAATCTGCCACAGAATCATCTGCCGGACTTAAGGGAAGCAAGAGAACTTGTGAAGAGTGGAAACTACGAAGCAATGGAATTTTTATATGATGATATCCCGGATACCTTATCACAGCTGATTCGTACAGCATTTGTACCAAGAGAGAAAATGAAATTTGTGGTTGCTGACTTTTCTGCCATTGAAGCAAGAGTGCTTTCGTATCTGGCAAAGGAAGAATGGAGAAGTGAGGTTTTTAAGAATAATGGAGACATCTATTGTGCATCGGCATCTGCCATGTTTGGAGTTCCGGTGAAAAAGCACGGTGTGAACGGAGAATTGCGTCAAAAGGGCAAGATTGCGGAACTCGCTCTTGGATACGGAGGTTCTGTGGGAGCCTTAACTGCGATGGGTGCTATCGAGATGGGATTATTCGAAGATGAACTTCAGCCACTGGTGGATTCATGGAGAAATGCGAATCCGAATATCGTGCAGTTTTGGTGGGCAGTCGACAGATGCGTCAAAAAGACTATTCGTGAACGCATGGAGACAGAAACACACGGTATTCGTTTTTATTATAAAAGTGGGATGCTGTTCATTGAACTTCCAAGCGGCAGAAGGCTTTCCTATGCGAAACCAAAGATGGGAGTCAATAAGTTTGGAAGTGAGTCTGTAGTCTACGAAGGCATCGGAGGAACGAAGAAGTGGGAGCAGATTGAAAGCTATGGTCCTAAATTTGTGGAAAACATCGTCTAGGCAATCAGCAGAGATATTCTTGCCTATGCGATGAGAACATTATCCCACTGTTTTATCTGTGGCCATGTGCATGATGAACTTATTATTGAATGCAGCAAGGATGTATCCCTTGATGCTATCTGTGAGCAGATGGGAAGAACTCCACCGTGGATTCCGGGGCTTCTTCTTCGTGCAGACGGATACGAATGTGATTTTTATAAAAAAGATTGATATAGCGGTACTTAAAACGAGGGTTCATGTCCTTTCATTATCAGAGGGCATGAACCCTTAATTTTTTCAAATGGAGGTAACGCTATGTTTTATGTGAAAGAAACGATGGGAGACGCTGTGGAAGTCAACATCGAAATCAATGACGAGAATGTATTCTGCAGATGCCCGCATTGTGGGTCTGAGGTACAGGTGGATTTGCAGGAAATCTTAAATGACGGTGACAGTGATCTCTTTGGAACAGCCGTGCTGTGTGAGAACTGCACGAGAAGAATCAGGGGAGGAGAAATGGATGGCAATCAGTAAATACAACAGCGAAGGCTATCATGATCCAACCACTTATGAAGCTTTGAAAACAGTAGAAAAAGAGGAAAGGGCAGCTAGGAGAGCTGCCAATCTGTACAAGCCGGATGAGTTCAGACCGCTTGTCTATATCTGCAGTCCGTATCGAGGGGATACAGAAAAGAATGTCGAAAAGGCAAAACAGTATTCTCGTTTTGCAATTGAGAATAAAGCAATCCCAATTGCTCCGCATCTTTTGTATCCACAGTTTATGGATGACAGCAATCCGGAAGAAAGATATCTGGCAACCCATACCATCAATTATGTACTGGTTGGAAAGTGTCAGGAAATGTGGATATTCGGAGACGATATCTCAGAAGGCATGGCTCGTGAGATAGCACTTGCCGAAAGACGCAGAATGAAGGTCAGATATTTTACAGAAACGATGGAGGAGGTTAAGAGATGAAGTTTACGATATATTCAGCGAATTGCGTAGGCAATGCTGCCAATGCAATCTATCCCAATAAAGCAGAAATTACAAATAAAGAGGATATGCAGTCGGTGATTGTAAGGGATCATGTGTGTGGGGAATTCAAGAAAGCACATCGCAGTATTGATGATTTTATTTCCTCTGATGTAGAGGTTATGGACTGTGATAATGACCACAGCGATAATCCGGAAGATTGGATGACTACAGAAAAATATGAAGAGCTGTTTCCAGATGTGGCCTATGTAATTGTTCCAAGTAAAAATGATGGCAAGGTAAAGGGAAACAAATCAGCAAGACCAAGACATCATATCTATTTTCCTCATAAGAAGGTAACTGATGCAGGGGAGGTCGCAGGCATCAAAACAAGACTCCAAGAGTATGCTCCGTTTTTTGATGATAATGCACTGGATGCTGCAAGGTTCATCTTTGGATGCAATCCATCAGAGATTGTTTGGCATGAGGGAAGTAAAACGATAACAGAGTTCTTAGATGAAATGGACTTTGCCGAATATGACCGTGCGACACAGGGCATTGCCGAAGGTTCCAGAAACAGCACCATGAGTCATATTGCTGGAAGACTGATTAAGAGATATGGCGATACAGAAAAGGCTCATGATATTTATCTTGAGAAAGCACAGCTTTGCAATCCGCCATTGGAAGACAGCGAACTTGCTCTGATTTGGAGCAGTGCTGTGAAGTTTGGAAAGAAGGTGCGGGCACAGATTGGCTATGTATCACCGGAAGAGTTCAATAAAGGATTTATTCTGAAACCGGACGATTATTCGGATATTGGACAGGCGAAGGTGCTGTCTCGTGAATATGCAGGTGAACTTGCCTTTACGGATTCCACTGATTATATGCGATATGACGGAACGCACTGGGCAGAATCAAAGCAGATGGCTGTTGGTGCATGTGAGGAGTTTTTGGATGAACAGTTAAGGGAAGCGACAGCTGCTGTAGAAAAAGCAAAGAAAATGCTCCTTGATTTCGGTGTCGATAAAGAGGTAGTCATGGCAGGTGGCAAGGCACTGGAAAAAGCGATTGATGAGGGTAGTGAGAAGGCATTCAAGGAATTTGTGATGGCATCGAAATACTATGCCTTTGTGATGAAACGCAGAGATATGAAGTATGTGACATCTGCACTTCAAGCAGCAAAGCCGATGCTCCTTAAAAATATTACAGATTTCGACAGCCAAGAATTTCTGCTTAATGCTCCCGATGCTACTTACGATTTGCAGGATGGGAGCAGTAAGGAACACGCAGCAGAGGATCTGATTACTAAGATGACTGCAGTTTCTCCGAGTGATGACGGAATGGATTTATGGGAGAAGGCACTCGACAGTTTCTTCTGCGGTGATCAAGAACTCATCGATTATGTGCAGCAGATTGTAGGACTTTCTGCAATCGGAAAGGTGTATGTTGAGGCACTCGTTATTGCGTATGGAGAAGGCAGCAACGGAAAGAGTACCTTCTGGAACACCATTGCCAGAGTGCTTGGAACTTACAGTGGAACAATTTCTGCAGATGCTCTTACCGTGGGATGCAAGCGTAATGTCAAACCGGAGATGGCAGAACTGAAAGGAAAAAGACTGGTTATTGCTGCCGAACTGGAAGAAGGCATGAGACTGAATACTTCCATCGTAAAACAGCTTTGTTCCACGGATGAAGTGTCGGCAGAGAAGAAGTATAAGGACCCGTTCAAATATGTGCCGACACACACCCTCGTCTTATATACCAATCATCTCCCAAGGGTGGGAGCCAATGATGACGGTATCTGGCGAAGGCTTATTGTGATTCCGTTCAATGCCAAGATTACGGGCAGCAGTGACAGAAAAAATTATGCCGATTACCTTTATGAGAACGCAGGAGGTGCTGTGCTTTCATGGATCATCGATGGAGCAGCAAAAGCCATCAATAACAAGTACAAGCTGAAGACTCCGAAAGTAGTAGAGGCTGCCATCAATAAATATCGTGAGAACAATGATTGGTTCTCTGCATTTGTTGAGGAATGCTGTGAGGTGGATGTTACTTATACGCAGAAGTCCGGTGAGTTCTATCAAGAGTATCGTTCCTATTGCGCAAGAACCGGAGAGTATACCAGAAGTACTACCGATTTCTATACTGCACTTGAGAATGCAGGCTTTGAGAGGAAGAAAACGAAGGTGGGAAGCATTGTGCGTGGAATACGCTTAAAATCCGACTTTCTAGAAGATTAAATGCATTGAGGTGGTGGTCATAGAAGGTCTATATATAAAACCCCTTTAGGGCAGATTTTTTGGTAAAAAATCACTCTATATAAAGTTTATGAAATGACCCTAATAGACCACCACCATTAAGTAATTGGAGGTACTTATGCGAGAAAAAGAAATAGAAAAGAGACTTGTGGCAGAGGTCAAAAAGAATGGAGGGATTTGTCCGAAGTTTGTATCTCCTGGATATTCAGGAATGCCGGATAGAATCATCCTTCTTCCAAAAGGCAAGTTTGCTTTTGCTGAACTTAAGGCCCCAGGGCAGAAACCGAGGGCATTGCAGGTCGCAAGGCACAAAATTTTGATGGGACTTGGGTTTAGAGTCTTTGTCATTGATGGCACGGAGCAGATTGGAGGTGTGATTCGTGAAATACAATCCACATGATTATCAAAGGTATGCAACAGAATATATTGAATCACATCCGGAGGCTGCAGTCTTTCTTGATATGGGTTTAGGAAAAACAAGCATCACGCTGACTGCACTTAATAATCTGCTTTTCGATTATTTTGATGCCCATCGCATCCTGGTAGTGGCACCGCTTCGAGTGGCAAGAAATACCTGGTCCGATGAGATTGAAAAGTGGGAGCATCTTCACAATCTTACCTTTGCCATTGCAGTCGGTCCAGAAAAAGAAAGACTGGAGGCATTAAAGAAACAAGCAGATATTACAATGATCAATCGTGAAAATCTGCAGTGGCTGATAGAGAAAAGTGGACAACCCTTTGAGTATGACATGGTAGTGATTGATGAACTGAGTTCCTTCAAGAATCATCAGGCAAAACGATTTAAGGCACTGATGAAAGTAAGACCAAAGGTCAAAAGAATCGTGGGCCTTACAGGAACGCCATCAAGCAATGGTCTGATGGATCTGTTTGCAGAATTTAAGATTCTGGATATGGGAATGAGACTTGGCAGATTCATAGGTCAGTACAGAAATACTTATTTTAAACCGGATAAGGTGAATGGTCCTATCGTCTATAGCTATAAGCCACTTCCCGGAGCAGAAGATGCCATCTATGAAAAAATATCGGATATCACGATTTCCATGAAGGCAGCGGATCATTTGAGAATGCCGGAACTCATAAATACAAAATATATGGTGCATCTGTCTGAGAAGGAAAAGAAGAAATATGAGGATATGAAAGCAGAACTTGTACTTGCACTTCCGGAAGGAGAGATAACAGCAGCAAATGCAGCATCTCTTTCAGGAAAGCTGTCACAGATGGCAAACGGAGCAGTTTATGCAGATGACGAGAGCATTCTTCCCATTCATGACAGAAAACTGGATGCATTGGAGGATATTATCGAATCTGCAAATGGAAAGCCGATTCTTATTGCATATTGGTTCAAGCATGACCTTATGAGAATCGAGCAGCGTCTTACAGAAAAGAAGATCCCATTTCAGAAACTTGACAGTGATACCAGTATGAAAAAATGGAACAGAGGAGAACTTCCGGTGGCATTGATTCATCCGGCATCAGCAGGACATGGTCTGAATCTTCAATCCGGTGGTTCCACCATTGTATGGTTTGGGATTACCTGGAGCCTTGAACTTTATCAGCAGACCGTAGCGAGACTTTACAGACAAGGTCAGAGCAGCAGAACCGTAACCGTGATTCATATTCTTACAGAATGTACAGTCGATGAGAAAATCATGAAAGTACTGGCTGATAAGGACAGCACACAATCGGCACTGATCGATGCAGTAAAAGCAGAATTGTAAATCAAAGACAATCAGAGTCAATCCGAGGGAAATTTATATTTTCGGAGGTTCGGCTTATGACAGCAAGAGAATTTTTAAATCAGCCTTTTTATCTGAATAACCGTATCAATGATAAAAGAGTCAAATTAGTCTGTTACAGACAGATGGCATGCAGTGCATCGTCTCCCGGCTTCGAGGAACACTACTCAAGCAGCAGAAATACGAATGCACCCTTTATCAGATACTTGGAAAAGGCAGATGAACTTGAGGAAGAGATAGCAGCAGATGAAAAAGAACTGGAAAGACTGAAGACGGAGGTCAGCGTTTCAATCGATAAATTGGAAGAACCAAGCGAACAACTACTTCTGCATTATCGATATGTAATGTTTAAGACGATGCCTGAGATAGCGGTCGCAATGCATTATTCACTTCGATGGACGAAACGCCTTCACAGACGTGCTTTGGAGGAATTTGAAAGAAGCCACCCCTAGGCCACCCCCAAGCCACTCCCAGACCACGGCCACCATGCGCTATAATGTAAAATGTAGAAAAAGAATAAATGAGAGCAGAGCCTTTGTAGGAGAAATCCCGCAGAGGCTTTTGTTATGTCAGGAGGAGGTGCAGATGTGCCAAGAAGACCGAAGAGTCCCTGCAGTTATCCCGGCTGTCCAAACCTAACGGATGGAAGGTACTGTGAGGAGCATGAGAAGGCAGCGAACCGTTCCTACGAGAAGTATGGCAGAGACAAAGCTGTACGCCGCAGGTACGGAAGAGCATGGAAAAGAATCCGTGACAGTTATGTGAAGACACATCCGTTTTGTGAATTGTGCTTTGAGAAAGGAATCATTGTTCCGGTGGATGAAGTCCATCATAAGCGGCCTCTGTCGGAAGGTGGCAGCCATGACAGAAGCAATCTGATTTCTCTTTGCAAAAGCTGTCATGCCAAGATCCATGCCGAGCGTGGAGATTATCACGGAAGCAAAAAATATCGTGTTTATGGATATGATGACTGACCCAAGGGGCGGTCAAACTCTCTAAAATGACCGTCACCGTGGAACGGCGTGGGGTCTTGCGTGTGAAAAAGGCGAAATCAAAAGGGTAATAAAGGAGGAACATGAGACGTGCCTACGAAATCGAATAACATAGGCGGCCGTGGAGGTGCCAGACCTGGTGCCGGACGTAAGAAATCGGCTGTCAAAGAAAAAGCAAATAACGGAAATCCGGGCGGACGAAAATTAGAGGTTTTGGATATTCCGGATGTGGAAGGTGTGGAGATGCCAAAGCCACACGACTTTTTGTCAGCAGAGCAGAGGGATGGTTCAGAACTGCAGGCATCCGAGATTTATGAGGAGACTTGGCAGTGGCTGAAGAAAATCGGTTGTGCATCGAAGGTGTCCCCACAGCTACTTGAGAGATATGCGATGTGTTCCGCTCGTTGGATTCAGTGTGAGGAGATGACCAATAAGCTAGGTTTCCTTTCCAAGCATCCGACAACACAGAAACCTATCCCATCTCCGTTTATCAACATTGGCATTAACTATATGAACCAAGCCGTAAGGCTGTGGAATGAAATATTTCAGATTGTGAAGGAGAACTGCAGTACCGATTATGACGATGCTGCTCCACAGAATGATTTGATGGAGAGACTCCTAAGAGCAAGGGAAGGAAGATAGCATGATTGAAAAAGTAAATCCGAGCCATCCGGATAAGGTGGCAGATAGAATTGCAGGAGCGATTGTCGACCTTGCATATAAGAAACAGGAAAATCCAAAGATTGCTGTGGAGGTGCTCATTGGTCATGGTTATGGTCATGTAGTGATCGAAACTTCCGCACCTTTGGAAAAAGAAGATGTAGCATTTATCGTGGATCGAATGGCACCGGGTATTCGCGTGTTCATTCAGATCGTTCCACAGGATGTGTATCTTGCAAATAACCAGTCGAAGGGAATGAGATGTGGTGACAATGGAATCTTCAAAGGTGTGCCGCTGACAGAGGAACAGAAAGCACTCTCTAAGATTGCAAGAGAAATCTACACTTTGTATCCGTATGATGGAAAGTACATTCTTGATGAGACAAGACTGATTATCTGCCAGAGCAATGCGAAAACTACAGATTTGAAAAACACATATCCGAATGCAGAAATCAATCCGCTCGGTGATTGGACTGGCGGCATTGATGTAGATTCCGGTGCGACCAACAGAAAGCTTGGAAGTGACATGGCGGAATCTGTGACGGGCGGAGGTCTTCATGGCAAGGATCTGTCAAAGGCAGATGTGTCCGTCAATATCTACGCATTCCTAAAAGCACAGGAAACAGGAAAGCCTGTAGAAATCTGCTGTGCGATTGGAGACGATATGATTGATGGCAGACCGTATGCAGAGATTGTAGAAATTGCAAGAAACTATATTCAGTCCATCGGTGGCTTTGAAAAGTTTGCCGAGTGGGGATTATTTTAAGGAGGCGGCTATAAGTAAGACAACAACGGAAATGCAGCTTGTAGCTGTTTCAAAATTAATTCCCTATGTGAATAATGCAAGAACCCATTCTGCAGAACAGGTCATGAAACTTCGTTCCAGTTTGCGAGAGTTCGGTTTTATCAATCCTGTCATCATTGACAGAGAATATAACGTGATTGCCGGACACGGAAGAATCATGGCTGCAAAGGAAGAAGGCATCACAGAAGTTCCTTGCGTATTTGTAGATTATCTGACGGAGGCACAGAAAAAAGCCTATATCCTTGCAGACAACCGAATGGCAATGGATGCAGGATGGGATGAGGAACTTCTTCGTATTGAGATCGAATCCTTGAAGGATATGGATTTCAATGTTGGACTGACCGGATTTTCCGAAGACGAGCTTGCAGAACTCTATGGAGAGGACAAGCAGTCAGAGGTGGAAGACGATGATTATGATTTGTCCGATGCACTGGAAAAGGCAGCCTTCGTACAGCAAGGAGATATCTGGACAGTCGGCAGACACAGACTGATGTGTGGTGATGCAACATCAAGTGAAGATGTAGCACTGCTGATGGATGGGAAGAAAGCAAATCTCATCGTAACGGATCCTCCGTACAATGTTGCCTTTGAAAGTTCAGACGGACTTTCCATTAAAAATGACAAAATGGAAAATGATAAATTCTATGAATTCCTACTTTCTGCATTTAAGAATCTGGCAGAGCATTTGGAAAAGGGTGGATCAGCGTATGTGTTCCATGCTGATACGGAAGGACTGAACTTCAGAAAAGCATTTATGGATGCAGGTTTTCACTTGTCCGGATGCTGTATCTGGGTGAAGAACTCCCTGGTTCTTGGCCGTAGTGATTATCAGTGGCAGCATGAGCCAGTGCTTTATGGTTTTCTTCAGAATGGCAAACATTACTGGAGCAAGAGTGCCGGCAGAAGTCAGACTACCATTTGGAATTTCGATAAGCCAAAGAAAAATCAGTTGAACTTGGAGGCCGACAGGCTTGCAAGAGAGAAACAGCTTATTTCAAAGAATATCAATGGTGACCTTACTCATTTGGATAAGGCGCAGAAGCTCCTGCGGTTTGTTTCAAAGAAAACAGAAATCACAAAGTTCGAAGATGAGATGTTCCTGGAATATGTTAATACGATGACAGTTCATAGCAGAGATGAAATAACCTTTAATCTGAAATGCGGACTGGATTTAACGGAAAGGTTGGTGAAATAATGACACATACACCATTCGGCTATATCATCGAAAGCGGTCAAGCGGTCATTGATGAACAAACGGCAGATAGAGTAAGAATGCTGTTCCAAGAATATATTGAGTGTGGATCTATGAGGTCTGCAGCTATGAAGGCAGGAATTGATAAAACGCATTCGGTGATTGGCAGAATTTTAAGGAATAAAGTGTATATAGGCACAGAGTATTATCCGCAGATCGTAGATGAGGATACTTTTGTAAAGGCACAGGAAATCAGAGGAAACAATGCCAAAAGCCAAAATCGTATAGGGGCATACAGACCTCATCCTAAAGCTGAGATTGGTACTTTTGCTATTGGAAAGGTAGCAGTGCAATATGATGATCCATACAAACAGGCAGAATATGCTTATAGTCAAATCACGGAGGTAGCAAATGAATGAGAATGTAACATTGATTCCTGCCAGAATACGAGCAGGCAATCGAATATCTAAGGAAGAAAATAAGCCAAAATTACGAGTCGCAGCGTACTGCCGAGTTAGTACTGATAGCGATGAACAGGCGAGAAGTTACGATGTGCAGGTTCAGCACTACACAGAGTACATTGGCAGAAATAAGGAATGGGAACTTACCGGAATTTATACTGACGATGGAATTTCCGGCACCAATACCAAGAAGCGTGAAGGCTTTAATGAAATGATCGATGACTGTATGGCAGGAAAAGTCGATTTGATTATTACAAAGTCCATCAGCCGATTTGCAAGAAATACCATTGACTGCTTGAAGTATGTAAGACAGCTAAGAGAAAAGAATATAGCCATAATATTCGAAAAGGAAAATATCAATACCCTTGAAGCGTCCGGAGAACTGCTCCTTACCATCATGGCTTCATTGGCACAGCAGGAATCAGCATCCTTATCGCAGAATGTGAAGTTGGGACTACAGTTCCGATACCAAGAAGGAAAGGTAGTGGTGAACCATGAACATTTCCTTGGTTACACGAAGGATGCAAAAGGAAACCTAATCGTTGATAAGAAAGAAGCGAAGGTTGTGAAGCGTATCTTCCGAGAGTATTTGGAAGGGGCAAGCTTTAGAGATATCGCAATGGGACTGGAACGGGACCATATAAAAACCGGAGGGAAACGTTACAAATGGCATCAGAGTACGGTTCGAGGAATTCTTTCGAATGAGAAATACATCGGTGATGCCCTTTTGCAGAAGACCATCACAACAGATTTTATCGAAAAAACAAGAATTAAAAATGATGGAACGGTTCCTCAGTATTATGTAAAAAACAGTCAGGAAGCAATCATACCGAGGGATGTTTTTACACAGGTTCAAGAGGAAATGCTAAGACGAGCCAATATGACAAGTGGGAGAGATGGGCAGAAGCGAAGGATTTATT
>ERZ1034952.2287-NODE-2287-length-14315-cov-6.691585_pt1 | contig 14315 bp, 12 predicted proteins | sample MGYA00520625_ERZ1034952 | MGnify/ENA primary metagenome ERZ1034952 (study PRJEB33766, sample SAMN09781773) | gut metagenome | biome: gut microbiome | host: Homo sapiens | place: Madagascar | study: EMG produced TPA metagenomics assembly of the PRJNA485056 data... | reverse complement strand
ATAGGATAGATTACTTTTTAAAACATAAAGTAAAATAAAAAGCACCCTCTCTGTACGGGCGGCTAATAGCCGCCCGTAACCCCGGTTTTCGCAAGCACCCGGATGAGCGTATACGCCCTGTAGGGGCGGCTATTAGCCGCCCGTAACCCCGGTTTTTTGCAAGCACCCGGTTGAACGCATACGCCTTGTAGCAGAGCGTACACGCTAATGGTTTGCACCCCTTGGCTTCCCCCGGGGGGAAGCTGTCAGCCGTAGGCTGACTGATGAGGGGCGGCGATAGCTTAATGTTTTGGATTTCCCGGTTGAATGGTGTAATCTGGAACATACGCCACTCATCCAGCTGCATTCATTCACCAACCGTTCGCTGCCCCTCATCAGTCTTTTTTGTCAATCGGTTCCGAAGTGCCGATTGCCAAAAAATCCAGCTTCCCCTCGGGGGAAGCCGAGGGGAAGAAGCCATACGCTTTTACCATTCATCCAACCGCTCAGTTTCGCGGGCTGCGGGCGGATTCTATCCGCCCCTACGGGACGTGTGCAAAACTGCTGCCTACAGCGTGAGGATGTTTGCCGCCCTCGTATGTATTTCCTTCCGGGAGGCGTGGCCTCGACTTGTTTTTTTCACATTCACAGGGTATAATGCACTGGTAACCTTTTTGAAAGGAGCATTCCGATGCAAACAAAAGAAAATGAAGTGACCGTTGTGGTTCAGCAGATACTAGATCAGGTACGCCGTGCCGTGGTGGGCAAGGACGAGGTGCTGTTGTGGGTGCTGGCTGCAATTCTGGCACGCGGCCATATTTTGCTGGAAGACATTCCCGGCGTGGGAAAGACCACCATGGCGCTGGCCTTTTCAAAGGCGCTGGACTTATCCTACAGCCGCATTCAGTTTACCCCCGATGTGCTGCCCTCGGACATCACCGGCTACAGCATCCCCGATGCCCAGACCGGCGGACTGCGCTACCAGCCCGGTGCGGTGCTGACGAACCTGTTTTTGGCGGATGAGCTTAACCGCGCCACCTCGCGCACCCAATCGGCGCTTCTGGAAGCCATGGAGGAGGGGCAGGTGACGGTGGACGGCGTGAGCCATCCCATCCCCAGCCCCTTTATTGTCATTGCCACCCAGAATCCTGTGGGCGCGGCGGGAACCCAGCTGCTGCCCGACAGCCAGATGGATCGGTTTATGATTCGCCTGAGCCTGGGTTACCCGGAGCCGGCGGATGAGGTGACCATGGTGCTGAACCGGCAGGAGGGAAACCCCCTGCAATCCCTGATGCCCATTGTAACCAGGGAGCAGCTGATTGCGCTCCAGGACACGGTGGAGCGAACCTTTATCAGCGACACCGTGGTGAGCTATATTGTCCGGCTGGTGGGGGCAACCCGCAATGATGCCGAGATAGCCCGGGGTGCCAGCCCCCGTGCCACGCTGGCAGTGGCGGCCATGTCCAAGGCCGTTGCCCAGCTGCGGGGGCGGGACTATGTGATTCCCGGAGATGTGCGGGAGGTGTTTGCCCGCTGCGTGGAGCACCGGCTGATTCTCACCCCCCGGGCGCAGACCCAGGGCATTCTTCCCGGTGACGTGTTGGAGCGGATTGTTCAGTCCGTTCCCGCCCCCAAGCTGCGATAATATGGCACTGAAACGACTGGAATATTTCCTGCTGCTTGCCTGTGCGGCGGTTTACTATGTAGCAAGCGGAGAATGGCTGGCCTGGATGCTGCTGCTGACTGCGGCAGGACTCCCGTGGCTGTCGCTGCTGATAAGCCTTCCGGCTATTTTCAGCTTTCAGATGGCACCCACCGGTGCAGGGGTGCTGGAAATGGGGGAGGAAGCAGAGCTGATGCTGCTGGGCAGCTGTGCGTTCCCAATGCCGCCCTTCCGGGGCTGCCTGCGGGTCAGCGGCATCTGGAGCGGAAAAAGCTGGCGCTATGAGCAGGGAAAGGGCTTCCCCACCGACCACTGCGGCGGCTACCGGGTGACGGTGGAAAGGGCACGGGTGTGCGACTATATGGGGCTGTTTTCCTTCCGGGTACGCAAATGCAGGGAGCAGACGGTGCTGGTGAGGCCGAAGGCCCAGGCGGTGGAGGATTTGGTTGACCCCAGAGGCATGGAGATAAACGCCTGGGTGCCCAAGCCCGGCGGCGGCTACGCCGAAAACCACGAGCACCGGCTTTACCGCCCCGGGGACAACCTGAACCAGCTCCACTGGAAGCTGTCTGCCAAGGTGGGAAACCTGATTCTGCGGGAACCGATGGAGCCGGTACAGGGGGCGGTGCTGCTGACGGTGAATCTGCGGGGTACCCCCCAAGAGCTTGACCGAAAGCTGGGGCGGCTGGTATACACCGGCAATTACTTATTGGAACGGGAATTGAATTTTGAAATCCGTGCCGCCACCGGCCTTGGGCTGCAGGCGGCCTATGTGGACTCCCGGGAGGGATTGACCGGAGCCGTTGACGCGCTGCTGTGTGCCCCCCTTGCCCCGCAAGAGGAAAGCTGGGCGGGAGCGGATGCCGGATGGCATTATCACATGGGAGGTGAAGCCGATGACTCGTAAGCTGCCCGCGTTTCTGGAGTCCGTGCTGCTGTCCCTGCTGTGTGCATGGAGCGGAGCGGGATGCTTGATTTCTGCCTTTTCCCTTCGGATTTCCGAGGAGACGGTGATTATTTTGCTGTGGCTGAGCTGGGCACTGGTGTGCAGCGTGCTGCAATTCCGGCGCTGGGGCAGGGTGGCGCTGCTGACCGTTGCAGCGGCAGCCAGCTTCTGGCTGTGGCGGGACGGAGGCTTTGGCATCCAACTGCTGGGAACCCTGGGGACGCTGGCCAAAGCCTATGACAGCGGCTATGGCTTCGGTATCCCGGAGGTCTTGCAGGTGGAGCGGACGGCATCGGATTTACCGGTGCTGGTGCTGGGAATGGCGCAGATTTACGCCGTGAGCCGGACGATATGCCGCCGGAAGGGAAAATGCCTGCCTGTGGCGCTGCTGCTCCTGCCCCTGGCGGCCTGCATGGTGGTGACGGACACGGTGCCCCAGCCCCAGGCGCTGTTTGGGCTGCTGCTGGGGCTGTGCCTGCTGCTGGTGACGGACGGCGTGCGGCGGGAAAACGGTGCCCAGGCCAACAAGCTCTTTGCAGCGGCGGTGCTGCCCATCACCCTGGGGCTGGCGGTGCTGTTTTATTGCTTCCCCCGGGAGACCTATGTCAACAGCACGGTTCAGCTGCGGGAAAATATCCTTACGAGCCTTTCGGCGTTTCCCCGGAACCTCCAGCAAATGGATTTCCTTTCCGGCTTCAAGCGGCGGGAAAAGGTGAATCTCACTGTTTTGCCCACCCAGCTGCTGCTGGGCATCCCGGTGGCGGAGGTGACGGCGGAGCGGTCAGGAACGGTGTATCTCCGGGCGCAGGACTATGATATTTATACCGGCACGGCCTGGGAATCCACCTCCGGCCGTCAGGATACGCTGGCGGGCAGCGGCAGCACCCGGGGAAGCGTCCGGGTGGAATTGCTGGGCAGTGCCGATGCGCTGCTGGTGCCTGCGTTTCCCAATGGACAGGTGTTCCTATTGAACGGGCGGGCGGAAAACGAAGGCGGTGCGGTTGAAACCTTTGAGCTGCGGGAATTTTCTCTGGCGGCCTATCCCGGCAACCAATGGCTGACGTTACCGGAGGAAACCGGCAGCCGGTGCCGCCAGCTGATTCAGTCCGCCGCCATCGGCACGGAGAGCGTGGAGCAGACCGCCGCCAATGTGGCATCCTATGTGCAGAGCCGGGCGGTTTATGACCGGACGGGCACGGCCATGGGCGAGAATACATCAGACTTTGCCCTGTGGTTTTTGGAGCAGGGGGAGCGGGGCTATTGTGTCCACTTTGCCACGGCGGCAACGGTGCTGCTGCGGGCGGCGGGGATTCCGGCGCGGTATGTCACCGGCTATCGGGTGGATGCCCGCGCCGGGCAGCCGGTGCAGGTGACCTCTGACGATGCCCACGCCTGGGTGGAATATTACAATTATCGCACCTGGGGCTGGTATGTGCTGGAAGCAACGCCCGCCTCGCTGGAGGATTTGCCTGCGCCCACCACTGCCCCCACGGAACAGTCCGAAGCCCCTGCAGTCACGCAGCCGGTGCCGGTGACTTCGACCCAAACGCCTACGGAGCCGGAATCCACCGAAGCACCGGCGCAGCCAAACCGGGAACGGAAGCAAATCCCCCTGTGGATTCCGCTGACCCTGCTGGCTGCCGGCTTGGCATCACTGCTGGCGGAAATGCAGCGCCTGGTGCGCATTGAGCTGCGCAGGAAAAAGCAGCAGAAGGGCAGCAATAATCAGCGCGCCCTCAGCTGCAACCGGGAAATCTGGATGCTTGCCCGCCTCGCCCGGCGCAAGGTGCCGGAGGAATTGGAGGAGCTGACGGAAAAGGCCATGTATAGCCAGCATACGCTGACGGCGGAGGAACTGAGGCAGTTTGCCCAGTTCCAAACCGCTTGCCGAAAAGCATTGCGCAAAGCCCCTTGGTGGAAAAAGGCTGCGTACCGATATCTTTACGCGGTGATTTGAGCGGTGGCGCGATCATAGTACACGCCAACCGTAGGGGCGGCTAATAGCCGCCCGAAACCCCGGATATTCGCAAGCACCCGGATGAACGCATACGCCTTGTAGGGGCGGCTAATAGTCGATCCGGCACAAGCACCCCAAAGGGGCGCTTTGTGCTGCGGGCGGATTCTATCCGCCCCTACAACTGCGGCTGCAGAGCCGCCGACGGGTCGACATGCTCGTCGACCCCTAGAGAGATATTTTAAAAGGAGATTACTATGGAAGAAAAAACATTCATTTCCGCCTGGCAGAAGTGCCGGGAACAGGCATTGGCAGCGGGGGTGCGGATGCGTCCCATTGCCCCGGAGGAGGCCATGAAGACTGCCCACCGGTATCTTTCCGGCAGCCGCACCAGCGATGGCTTTGCCGCCCTGGCAGACCTTGGGCATTTGGAATGGAGCCTGGAAGCCCTGGCCGTTGACAAGCGCTTTACCGGCCTGTTTACCGACGAGGAGGCAAACGAAGCCCTCCAACGGCTGATGGAGGTAAACTTCTATCAATTGTAATTTTTACAAAACTCCCCGCAATTGGAGGATTTTCCAGTTGCGGGGAGTTGCATATTCGTCTTTTTTCGGGAGAAGCTATTGCTGTCAGATGGCGCGATAGATGTTCAGGACGCAGCTGGCGGTGTCGCAGAGAATCTGCGTTTCCTGTAGACGCTGGGCCCCTGCCTTTCCGATGCGGAACAGGTGGGGCGTCATGGAAAGCAGATGCCCAATCTGCGCCCCCTCTACCGTGAACGGGAATTTGATTTCCTGGGATTCCAGCAGTTCAAAGCCCGGAAGCAGGGGCGTGATGTTTTTCTCCTTGTGGGTCAGCTCCTCATAAATGATGGACTTCAGCCCCAGCAGATGATCTTCGGCAGCCAATACCTGCAAGAAGATGCCGCCCTCCCGCAGCACCCGCCGAAATTCCCCCGGCAGGGTCAAGGCAAAAAGACTGGTGAGTGTCCCAGCGCTGCCATCCGGCACGGGGATGTGCGCCGCCGTGGAGCAGAGCCAAGCGCAGGCTTTGTATTTCGCGGCGGCGCAGCGGACAGCCTCCTTGGAGATGTCCAATCCGGTCAGGGGTGCGCCCATGGCGGCAGCCAGCCGGGCGGAATAGTACCCCTCGCCGCAGCCGATGTCCAGAATTTCCCCTTGCGCATGGCAGCGAAGCGCCGCATGGTTGAGGGCATCGGAGATGGGGGCATAGTAGCCCGCTTCCAGAAATTCCCGCCGAGCCAGCACCTGCTGGCGGGTGTCGCCGGGGTCCAGGGAGTGCTTTTGCTGCACGGTGAGCAGGTTCACATAGCCCTGCCGTGCAATGTCAAAGCTGTGCCGGTTGGGGCAGACCAGGGAATTGATTTTTTTATAAAGAGGCTCCCCGCAAACGGGGCAAATGTATTCCATATGATTTCCTTCTTTCTGGGGGATGTGGGACTTGTAGGGGCTGAAAGCTTCTGCCCCTTGGCTTCCCCCGGGGGGAAGCTGTCGCTTTCAGCGGCTCTTCGGAACCGATGAAAGTGACTGATGAGGGGCGGCGAACGGTTGGTTGATAAACGAGGTCGGATGAATGGCATAAATGTTCCGGTTTGCACCATTCAACTGGGATATTTGAAACTTTAAGGTATCGCTGCCCCTCATCAGTCATGGTAAATAATCGGTTCCGAAGTGCCGATTATTTGCCATGCCAGCTTCCCCTCGGGGGAAGCCAAGGGGAAGAAACCATACCCCTTTACCATCCAACGCACTGCTCTGTCCCGTCAGGTTGCGGGCGGCTGGTAGCCGCCCCTACGATTACCTCCTATTTTACCCGAAAAAGGGCAATTCGTCAAATAAAAGAAAGGATGTGCAAAAATGCGGCGGATATTCCTGCTATGCTGCTGCCTGCTTGGGCTGGTGCTGCCGGTGGAAGCGGCGGAAAGCAGCCCCAAATATGTGGCACTGACCTTTGACGATGGCCCCTCCGGGCGGTTTACCGGCCGCTTGCTGGACGGCCTGAAGGAGCGGGATGCCCATGCTACCTTTTTACTGTGCGGCTATCGGGTGAAGCAGTACCCCAACGAAACAAAACGCATTGTGGCCGAGGGACACGAAATCGGCAACCATGGCTATAGCCACCGGAATATGCAGCAGCTCAGCCGCCGGGAGATTGCCCAAGAGCTGATGGACACCCAGGCATTGCTCCCGGATGTGAACATCTGCTTCATCCGTCCGCCGGGAGGCTGTTGCAGCGACGGGGTGCGGCAGGTGGCGGAGGCGCGGAATCTGGCCATCCTCAATTGGTCGGTAGACCCAAGGGACTGGGCGTTGGCGGATGCCGCTTCGGTGGAACGGGCGGTGCTGAAAAATGTGTCGGATGGGGATGTGATTCTCCTCCATGATATGTCCGACAGCTCCGTTACCGCCGCCCTGCACATCATCGACCAGCTCAGCGCCCAGGGATACCGCTTCGTTACTGCCTCCCAATTGGCTGCCCTGCGGGGATGTGTCCCCAAAGCGGGAAAGACCTACCACAGCTTCCCGCCCCAATAAAAGAACTGCGTGCCGCATTGTTGAGAAAGCGACACGCAGTTTTTATTGCGATTTTGTAAGGGAAGGCTCTACTACAGGGTGTGCAAGCGGTTTTTGGACGGTACGTTACCGGGCGGGTCAGGAAACCAACGTGTTGCTACAGGCATCATGCGTCTTCGTTGTCCGGCAGTACTGCATCTTCCTGCGCTTCGTCCGTTTCCGCCGCAGGGGCACTCTCTTTTTCCAATTTCCAGATGTCAAAGGTGTTGTAGCCGCCCTGGTAGGTGCCAACCAGGGTGGGGGCGAAGCCGGTCAGGTAGCTTCCGGTGGGGCGGGTGCCCTCGTCCGTAAATACCAGAATGGTGCGCAGATTCTCGGTGTGAAGCTCGGACAGGGGGAAGATGTTTTCAAAGGGGCTGGCCGCGCCCAGCGTTTCTTCCAGGTAAATGGGTGTGGTGCTGTTGTAGTAAGCGGCAATCTGGGAGATGTGGCTGTCGTTATCCACCAGGATGACATAGGCCTGTGCATCGCTGTTTTCTTCCAGCACGGTGTCGGTCAGCATATTCTGGGGGGGCAGGGCATTCACGGCGGTGTACATCAGGCTGCCGCCGAAGCCGGCCAGCAGGAAGCCCATGGCCGCGCCGTACAGCTTCTCCTTGGTGATGCGGGCAAGCCCCCAGGCCAGAAAGAAAATCATCAGCGGGGCGCAGGGCACCAAATAGCGGATGATGTAAACCGGACGAATCAGCAGCGAAACGCCCACGCCCAGTGCCTCGGTCAAAAGACACACGGTCATTGCCAGCAGGGGTGCTGCTTCCCGCCGCCAGGCGATGCCAAGCAGCAGGAAGAAATACAGCAGGGCAAAGAAAATGGGGAAGGGCTTGTTGCCGCTGGCATGAAGGATGGTAATCATATCGCTGCGCAGGGTTTCCAGGGTGATGGGAGCAATCCAGTATTCATTGCTCACCTTGAAGGCCAGCTGCTCCGCAAAGCACTTGAGCCAGGGCAGATACAGCACAATGGTCACGGCGGAAACCACCAGCCAGGATTTGAGAATCGAGCGTTTCTTCACCAGGATGCACACCAGCAGCACACCGTAGATGGCACCGGCGGCTACCAGAGCAAAATAATGCTGGTAGGCGGCGCACAGACCCGCAGCGGTGAAGGCAATCCAGTCCCCGGCCTTGTTGCTGAAATAGGCACGGTAGGCAAAGAGGGCACACAGAAAGACGGCCAGCGCAGCGGAAGAATACATCCTTGCCTCGGTGGAATAGTCCAGGGCAAAGGGGAACAGCATATAAAGCAGCATAAACAGCAGCCCGGTTTTCCGGTCAAACAGCCGGGTGAGCTGCCAGCCGCCAATGGCAAGAATCAGGAAATAGCAGGCACCGGAAAACAGCCGGACGGAATATTGGCTGTAGCCGAAGGGGGAGGTGAAAATCTTCACCAGGAAATAATACAGGGGCGGGTGGACATCAGCGGCGGTGATGCGCCAGATGTCAGCAAAGCTGTGGCGCACCATGGCAAAGGTATACGCTTCGTCTGCCCAGATGTTGGTTCTCAGTGACAGCACGCCGAACAGCACGGCGGCAACGGCGCACAGCAGCCAATAGGCGGTGGAAATACGGTTTTTCTTTTCCATAGAAAATCCTTTCTGATTGCAAAGCTCTTATTTCGCAGGGGAATCCAGGTTGGATTCTGCCACAATGTAAATGGGGCGGTTTTTGATTTCTGTGTAGGCTTTTGCCAGATACTGCCCGAAAACACCCATGAAAAACAGCTGAATGCCGCCGATAAAGGTGATGATGGAGGCAGTGGAGGCCCAGCCGGACACCGGGTCACCGAACAGCAGCTTGCGGATCACAATGAACACCGTGGAGCACAGCGCCAGCAGGCACATGAAAAAGCCCATCACCGAGGCCATGGTCAACGGCGCGGTGGTGAAGGCCACAATGCCCTCGATGCTGTAGCGGAACAGCTTCCAGAAGGACCATTTGGTCTCACCGGCAACCCGCTCCACATTTTCAAATTCAATCCACTTGGTCTTGAAGCCCACCCAGCCGAACAGACCCTTGGAGAAACGGTTGTATTCTTTGAGGGACAGCAGGGCATCCAGGAATTTCCGGTTCATCAGCCGGAAATCCCGCGCGCCGTCCACAATCTCCACGTCCGCCATGCGGTTGATAATCCGGTAGAACATCCGGGCGAAGAAGCTGCGGATGGGGGGTTCCCCCTTGCGGGTGACCCGGCGGGTGGCGGCGGAGTCGTAGCCCTCCCGGGTGACGGCGCGGTACATTTCTTCCAGCAGGGCAGGGGGGTCTTGCAGGTCGGCATCCATCACCGCGGCATAGTCGCCGCTCGCGTGCTGTAGTCCGGCGTACATGGCGGCCTCCTTGCCGAAATTCCGGGAGAAGGAGAGATATTTGATGCGCTTGTCCTGGGCGGCCATCTGCCGCAGAAGTGCCAGCGTTCCGTCCCGAGAGCCGTCGTTGACAAAGATGATTTCAAAGTCCAGATAGTTCATCCTGTCCATCACGGCGGACACTTCCTTTTGAAAGTAGGGAAGGGACTGCTCCTCGTTATAGCACGGCACAATCAGAGAAATCAATTCAGCCAAAAAGATGCCTCCTCACATATTTTCTTTATTGTACTCCAAAATGACGACTTTTTCAAGCAGTATAAAAGGAAAGACACGACAATTGCATGAGTAAACAATTTGTAAATGATGTAGTAAGTATCGCTATTGCTGGCACGAAGTGCCCATGCCTCCCCTGGAAGGGGAGGTGCCGAACGAACGTGAGGCGGAGGGGTTTGTTCGTCAACCGAGTGTGTAAACCCCTCAGCCTCGCTGCGCTCAGCAGCTTTTAACAGTGGAATGATTGCCACCGGCAATCATAATTTTGAAAGATTCGCTGCGCTCTGCAACACCCTTTCAGGGGAGCCAAGGCGGCTTCGCCGCTCGGGTCGCCAGCCCTCGGTTTCCACCGCACCGGGTAGGGGCGGCTCGAAGCCGCCCGCTGCGGCGCAGCCGCTCAACATTCAACGAACCGCTCGGTTGCGTCAGCTTCGGGAGGCTAAGAGCCTCCCCTACATGGCGTGGGGATATGCGCCACCCGATCATCATTTGCAAATTGTTTACTCGTGCAATCCTCGTGCAATCGTCGTGTGCGTCATTAAAAAAGAGTTGTTTTCTTCAGGTTACTGTGGTACAATCTACAAAAACAGGCGCATCAGGAGGTTTTTGAGGATGGAACAGCCCAATCAGTTCCGCGCTTCCTTTAATGGCTTCAACCGGGAAGACGTGGTTCGGTACATGGAATATATCAACAGCAAACACGCTGCCCAGGTGGCGCAGCTGACCAATGAACTGGAATACCTGCGGGGAAAGCAGGAGACGCTGGACGCAGACCGCGTCTCCCAGCTGGAGAAGGACTTAGGCACCGCGCAGACGGAAAACGAGAGCCTAAAGGAACAAAATGAAGCGTTGAATGGGAAAAATGAGACGCTGACCCAGCAGAATGCGGAAGCCAAGGAAGAAAACGAGCGCCTCAAGGCGCGCATTGCGGAATTGGAGCAGAAGAAGGAAAACCAGCCCCAGCCAGAAGTGCCTGTGTCCGGTCAGGCCGAGCTGGAGGCTTACCGCCGCGCCGAGCGGGTGGAGCGGGTCGCCAAGGAGCGGGCTTCTCAGCTGACCCAGCAGGCCGCCCAGGTGCTGGAAGCCGCTGCCGGCCAGGTGGAGCTATCTGCCGACCAGATTGATACCGTGTCCGCCCAGCTGGCCGAGTTGTTCTCCCAGTTGCAGGATGTGGTGAGTTCTGCCCGCCACGATGTGCGGGAAGCGGCTGATGCCGTGCTGCACGCGGCAGACGAGGCGTAAGAAAATACTCCCGTGACCTGTTCTCCGGGATGGGCCGCAATTTTCAGGAGGGGCGTATGAATGTAACAAAGCCCGCTTATTATGATTCCTTCCGCTGCCTGGCATCCCAATGCCCGGACAGCTGCTGCAAGGAATGGGACGTGGACGTGGACGAGGTGTCCGCTGCCCGCTATCGCTGCCTGCCCGGTGAACTGGGGGAGGCGCTGCGGCAGAACATGAAGCAGACGGAATACGGCACCCAGATGATGGCGCAGGAGGGGCGATGCCCCATGTGGCGCACCGATGGGCTGTGCCGCATTCAGGCAGAGCTGGGAGAGGACTGGCTGTGTCAGGTGTGCCGGGCGTTCCCCCGGCTGCGCCACGACTATGGGGACTTTTTGGAGCTGGGCTTGGAGCTGAGCTGCCCGGAGGCGGCACGGCTGATTCTCACCGCACCGCCGGAACCAACCGTGACCTTCCAGACCCCCGGCGGCGAGGAGCCGGAGTACGACAAGCGCACCATGGAGGTGCTCAAAGCCAGCCGCAGTTGGGTGCTGACCTTGCTGGACGACTACCCGGCCTCTATGGCGCTGATTCTGCTGCTGTTTTACAGCGCCCAGACCCAGGCGGCGCTGGATGGCGGGGGCGCACCGGAGATGGACGTTTCCGCCGCCCTCCTAACCGGGGAAATGATGCCCGATATGCAGGAAACCGAGGAATTTTTCTCCTTCTTTGAACACCTGGAAATCCTCACGCCCCGCTGGGCAGCGCTTTTGAAGCAGCATACCGTCCAGCCCCTGCCGCCCCAGACCGGTGCCTTTGCCCGGTATCTGGTGGAGCGCTATTGGCTGCAAGCCATCAGCGATGACGACCTGCGGGGGCGGGCGAAGTTTATTGTGATTTCCTGTTTGCTGGTGGGAAGCCTGCCGGGAGACTATATTGAAAATGCCCAGCTGTACTCCAAGGAGATTGAAAACGATGCAGACAATGTGGATGCGCTTCTGGATGCCGCCTGGGAGGAACGCTGCTTTGCGGACGCAAGGCTGATGAAGATGCTGAAGCAGCGGAAAGAGCGCCCATCATGACGCACGGATTGCAGGGGCGTGTGTGAGATTCGTATAGAATGACTGCTTATTTTGAATTTACAATATGCGGAAAGGAGCATTCCCATGAAACGTTCTGAAATCAACAAGGCATTGAAAGAATTGGAAGCGATGTGCGCCAAATACTGCTGCTATCTGCCGCCCTTCTGCCATTTTACACCGGAGCAGTGGCAGAATATCGGTCACGACTATGACGAGGTGCGGGAGTGTATGCTGGGCTGGGATATCACGGATTACGGCCTGGGCGACTTTGACAAGGTTGGTTTTTCCCTGATTACCATCCGCAACGGCAATCGCAAGATGCCGGAAAAATATCCCAAGGTATACGCCGAAAAGCTGCTGTACCTGAAGGAAGGGCAGTATTCTCCCAACCATTTCCACTGGTATAAAACCGAGGACATCATCAACCGGGGCGGCGGAAATGTGCTCATTCGGGTGTATAACAGCCTGCCTAATGAGGAAATGGATTATAAAAGCGATGTTACCGTCCACACCGACGGGCGCACCTACACCGTTCCGGCAGGAACGCAGATTCGCCTGACCCCCGGCGAGAGCATCCATGTGCAGCAATACCTGTACCATGATTTCGAGGTGGAGCCGGGCACCGGCGCGGTGCTGCTGGGCGAGGTGAGCCAGTGCAACGATGATAACACCGATAACCGCTTCAATCCGCCGGTGGGACGTTTCCCGGCCATCGAGGAGGACGAGCCGCCCTACCGGCTGCTGTGCAATGAATATCCCAAGGCAAAGGACTGAGTTTACCCATGACGAGCAATATGAAAAAGGCAGTTCTGACGCTGCTGGCGGCGGCAACGCTCACCGGCTGCGCCGTCTCTGCGCCTGCACCCACCGTGCCGGAAACCACGGAGGTGACGGAAGCGCTCACGGAACCGGCAACAGAGGCACCCACGGAAGCGCCCACTGCCCCGGCTGCCCCGGTGGTTACCAAGGATCCCACCGGTGAGAAGCTCAGCCCCGGCGGAAAAACCTGGTTTGTTGCCCACGCAGAGGGGGCCACCATCCTGACCTGGGAATTTGTGTCCCCGGAGGGGATGGTTTATTCCGTCACCGAGGCGATGGCGCAGAACCCGGGTCTGCTGCTGGATATTTCTAAAACGGATACGGTGGAGCTGCAAAATGTACCCCTGTCCCTCAACGGCTGGTCGGCTCGTGCCCGGTTTGACGGCCCCGGCGGCTCCGTTACCAGTGCGGCGGCACTGATTACGGTAAAGCAGAGCCTGGGGGCGTATGATGCAGTCATTTCCAAATATGAGACAGCCGTGGCACACAAGGGGGAGGGGGACGGTGTCCCTTATCAGTACGATGTCAGCGAAATGATGCTCTATGCCTCCCATGTGGGCTATGCCCTGCAAGACCTGGATGGGGACGGCACCCAGGAGCTGCTGATTGCGGGCATTGGCTATGATATGCCCGAGGATACCTGCCTGTTTGAAATTTACACCCTGCAAAACGGAACGCCGGTGACGGTTGCCCGCTCCACCGTCCGCTGCCGCTACTATCTGATGAATGACGGGCGGATTTACTGCGAGGGTTCCAGCGGCGCGTTTAACAGCAATTTCAGCGTGATGCAGTATTCCGGCGGTACGGTGCGGTTCCTCAACGGCCTGTATACCGATGGGGATGAAACTTCCTTTTCCTACTATTTTACCACCTCCAATCAGTATGGAGACCCGGCGCAGAATGCCGGTGACAGCAAGATAGAAGAAAAGGCGGCCAATACCTTCATCAACAACTGGAATGGCGCAGTTACCCTTCCTGCACTGAGCCTGATTGGATAAAAAAGCGGCGCACTGCAATTCTGGCAGTGCGCCGCCGGTTATTGGCCGCAACCGGTGCGTTGGGGACCCTTCATGGCGGCGGTGAGGCCGGCTTTGAAGGACATGGTGATTTCTTCCAGCTCCCGGATGCCGTAGATGTAATCATCATACATATCGGACAGCCCCGTCATGCAGTCGTCACAGCCACCCATGAAGCCCAGGGATTCTTCCACGATTTTCCGGCGTTCATCTTCGGTGGTGTCGCAGATTAAAAGACTTTTCATATGCACTGCCTCCTTGGTTTGTGATGTCATTTTACCACACGGAAAGATTTTTGCAAGAGGGGCGGAAGTGCCCGGTTTGCCCACGCTTCTGTAGGGGCGGATAGAATCCGCCCGAATGTGACGGAACAGAGCCGTTCGCTGAATGGCAGCAGCTTCCCCACCCAAACTGTAGGGGCGGATAGAATCCGCCCGCAGCACAAAGCGCCCCTTCGGGGTGC
>ERZ1034952.2282-NODE-2282-length-14334-cov-3.163317_pt1 | contig 14334 bp, 8 predicted proteins | sample MGYA00520625_ERZ1034952 | MGnify/ENA primary metagenome ERZ1034952 (study PRJEB33766, sample SAMN09781773) | gut metagenome | biome: gut microbiome | host: Homo sapiens | place: Madagascar | study: EMG produced TPA metagenomics assembly of the PRJNA485056 data... | reverse complement strand
GCAGATCGCTCAGGCGCTTGCCGTGGGCAAGCTCCCGCTCCCACAGCGCCTGCACGTCGGCGATCGGCAGCGCCTGCTCACGCGCGAACACGCGCAGCGCGGCGGCGTAGTCCCTGTAGCCCGCCGAGGTGTACTTCCAATGCGGGTTGGGCAGACAGTTGGTGATCAGGATGACCTCCGCCCCGGCGGCGCGCGCCATGTCGACCATGGCGCGGACGTTGTCGATGTATTGCTGCGGGGTCAGATCCGCCGGTCGATCCGGCTTGACGCACATATCGTTGATGCCGTAGGCGATGCTGACGAGGTGCGGACTGTGGCGCTCCAGCGCCGCGGCGAAACGGGACAGCCCTTCGCGCGACGTTTCGCCGCCGATCGCCTCGTTGACGACGTTGACCTTGCCGCCGGTGACGCGCTGCAGCCGGTCGGCGAACCGGGCAAAATACGTGTCGCGCACATACAGCGCCTCGCAGCCGGTGGAGATGCTGTCGCCATAGACCATGTAGGTCAGCTCGTCGCCGGACAGCAGGCGGTCGATCGCCGCCTGCGGGCGGGCGGGACGGAGCGCACAGGTGATGCCGCGCGCCTCGTCCTCGACCAAGACGTTCTCGCTGTCCTCGTAGATATAGCTGATGAAGACCGTGAAGGGATAGTTCCCCCAGCGGCCGTGATACGGCTCGTGATCGAACACGTTCTGCCCGAAGAACGGGCTTTGCGCAAAGTCGCGGATGCGGGAGCCGGGCAGACGGCGGATGAGCCCCCGCTCCCCGTCCAGCTCATAGTCGACGCCGGGAACGAACGTGAGGCTCTCCACGCCCTCGAACATGACCTCGGCGAACACGGGGTTAGTGATATCGGCAAAGCCCTCGATCATGACCTCCGCCGTGTCCGACAGGATGTGCCGATAGCGCAGCTGCACCCAGTCCTCCCCGGCCAAAACGAGGGACTCGCACGTTTGGATCCGTTTCATGTTTTCCTCCTTATCCCACGACGCCGGAGCGCTCGACGCTCTCGACGAAATAACGCTGCATGACGACGAACAGCAGGATCAGCGGCATGACCGCCATCAGCGCCGCCGTCGACTGGAAGTTCTTCGTGATGATCGGGTCGTACTGTGAGAAGGCCGAATAGGCCGGATAGTTGCGGAACACCTCCGCGAAGCCCGCGCCGGTGACGCTGTTCGACAGACTGCCGAACGCGCGGTCGTACAGGTTGACGAAGAACACGTCGTTCCACTGCCACACGAACGAGAACAGCGCCACCGTGACGATCACGGTCAACGCGCCGGGCAGCATCACCTCAAGGAAGATGCGGAAATGCCCCGCGCCGTCGACCATGGCAGCCTCCTCCGTTTCCTTGGGCATGGAGGTGAAGAACTGGCGGAACATATAGATGAACAGGCCGGAGCGGATGCCCATGCCGGTGGCGGACATCAGCATCATCGGCCACTGTGAACCGATGAGCGACAGGTCGCTCATATACATATAAGACGAGATCATGGTCAGCTGCGGCGGGACGATCAGCGTCAGCAGCACGCAGACGAACATCAGCCGCCGCAGCGGGAATTTGTAGCGCGCGAAGGCGTAGCCCGCCGCGATACAGGAGAACAGCTGCAGCAGGGTAGACAGCGTGCTGGTCCAGAAGCTGTTCCAGAACGCGCGGCCGTAGTGCATGGCACGGGCGGCGATCTCGATATTCGTGAAGGTGAAATGCTTGGGCAGCCAGAGCACGGAGCTGTCGTACAGATCCTGCGGCGACATGAACGCGCGGGCGAGCATCCCGATCGGCGAATAAAGGATCACGAAAGCAAAGCCCAGAATGAACACCGCACGGATGACCGACCATCCGATCTTTTTGCCGCGCCGCTCCCACGTATACAGTGCGCGGCGCCCGGCGGAAGATATCACGATCCATGCCCCCTTTCTCAGTTTTGATAAACGACGCGGCGGGAGATCAGCAGCATGGCCGCGCCGACGACCAGCGCCAGCACCGCACAGTAGATCCACGCCATCGCGCCGGACAGGCCGTAATCGAAGGTGGAGAACGCCGTATCGAAGATGTAGGTCATCGTTTCGTTCGTGGACATGGTGAAATTATCGATCAGCGAATACACCACGTTGACGACGATGATCGGCGACACCATGGGGAAGGTGATCTTCCAAAACGCGACCCAGCCGGACGCGCCCTCGATGTATGCTGCCTCGTACACCGACGGCGAGATGCCGTTGAGTCCCGCAAGGAAGATGAAGATCTGTACGCCGGACAGCGAGATCACGCTGTAGATCCGGTCGACCGGGCCGGTGATGTACGCCGTCACGGCGGAGGGGACGCCGATATCCTGCAGGATCTTGACGATGTTCATGCTCTGCAGCATGGTCATCGCACCGGCGCCCTCCTGGATCGCGCTGTCGATCGCGGCGTTGCCGACGGCGGCATTGTTCGTCTGCACGCTGAGGAAAACGCCCGTGCCGAGGATGACCGGCAGGAAAAAGATCGCCTTGACCGCGGCATTGCCGAAGAACTTCTGCCGCAGCAGCACCGCGACGAAGAACGAGAACACCAAGCACACCGGCACGTTGACGAGCAGATCGACCAGCGAGCCTGCCGCCATCGGCAGGAAGTTCTGATCCTTCGTCAGGGCGGTGATGTAGTTCTGCAGCCCCACCCATTCGGCGGAGAAGCCGCCGCCGGGCAAAAACGTCACCTTTTGCAGGCTGAGCAGGACAGAACGCAGGAACGGATAAAGGAAGAACATCAAAAACCCGATGATCCACGGGATCATGAACACCAGCCCGAAGCTGTCCCGGCGGCGCAGCAGGCTGCCGGAGCGTTTCTTTTTCATGCGCCCTCCCCCTTTCCGACGGCGCTGTGCGCCGGGATCTCGGTCCCGGCGACGGTGACGGCGGCGTCGTTATAGTTGACATAGACGGCATAGCCGTTCTCGTACCCCGTGCGATAAACGCCGCTTGCCACGCGGGCGTGCTGCGTCATGCGCACGCCGCGCACCGGCGAGAGCAGCCCGTCGAGCATGGCGTAGGCCGTGCCCGCACTGTCCAGCCACCGCTCGTAATACGAGGCGTAATAGCTGCCGTCATCGGCGGCGGTCAGGCGGTCGTCCTCCCGCGCGACGAACGAGAACTTGGGGCACGCGCCGTATTCGGCGCACTTGAGGACGCTGCGCGTCAGATCCGCGTCGTAATTGAGCGCGGAGAACGAATACTCGGCATAGCCGTGGAACACCAGCTGATAGAACGGGACGGAGCGCTCGCTGAGGCTGAGGCCGGACGAGGACTGCGGCACGTCGGTATACAGGTGCGCATACGGTGCGGACAGATCGTTCGGTGCCGAGAGCAGCAGCTCCGGCTGCGCGGCAGCGTAGGCCGCGATCAGCTGGCGCGAGGAAAGCCGCGCCGTTTGGCGCAGGGCCTCGTGGCTCTCGCTGTAGTCGCTGTACACGCGCGAGCCGATGTCGCCGATCGCCGTGCCGCGCACGCCGAGCTTTTGCAGATCCTCCAGCAGACTTCGGCCCACCGCGCTCTGCCACGTCGGCGAGAGCAGACGGCGCGCACCGTCGCTGACGGCGCTGCCGGACGCGATGTCGTACTTTGGCAGGCTGCTCTTTTTGTTGTCCAGCGAACGGGAGGCATACCGGTTCTGCGTCATGATGCCCTCCTTCGTCGAGAAGGAACCGAGCAGCACCTGCGGATGCAGGCCGACGTCGTTTTCCGCCGTCCAGTCCGTCAGGGCGGAAAAGCCCTTTTTGCCGCCAAGGACGCGGATCAGATCGACGCCGTCGGCCAGACCGGGATCGACGCCGCCGTTCATCCAGCCGGTCAGGATCAGCTCCACGCGGCCGACGCCGCGCTCGCGCAGCGCCTGCACCAGACGGACGTTATCCTCGTACCCGGTCAGGGCGACGAGCGTGTCGTGCACGAAGCCTGCGGTGGATACCTGCGTGCGCAGCGCGCCCGCCGTTTCCAAAAACAGGGGCAGCGTGCCCGACGGCGTCAGCGTTTCCCGCTTGCCGGACAGATCGAGATAATCGCGGTAGATCCCCGCCATCCCGGCGTAGCCGGCGTCCTCCTCGGCAAGGAAAACGTAACGCACCGCGGTATCGCCCCGATAGCGCGAGGCAGAGGTGATGTAGAATTTGGAGATGCTGTCGGACGACAGGCCGATGTTCTGCACGGCATTGAGCGCGAACGCGGCGCTGACCGTGGCGTAGTTATCCAGATAGCCGGGCTTCGCGACCCGGACGGACGCGACCGCCTCGTTATCCTCGATGACCGCAAGCACGCCGCCGCCCGGGCGGCGGATGCCGAACACCGGCAGCAGGCAGTCCTCGCCGATCGGGGAATAGCCGGTGTGCGGCATCGTTTCGTCCCGGCCGTAGAGTGGCAGCTCCACCGCGCCGGTCGTGCCCGTGCGGGCCGTGGTGTCGACCAACGCGCCGCTGCCGTCCGGGATGAACAGCCAGCCGTCCGCTCCCTGCGCCAGCGCGCCGAAATACTCCAGCACCTCCAGCGAGGTGATGATGGCGTTCTCCGGGTAGCGCAGGCCGTCCGCCTCGACGGCGGCGCGCAGGGAATCGCCCTCCAATGTGTAGCGCAGCGCGACCGAGAAGCTGTCGTCCTGCTGCACGGTGGTCTGGCCGCCCCCGGCGGCATTGTCCTGCGCCAGCTCCTCCGCCGTGTAGCCGATCAGCGTGAAGAGAGCGCTGAGCTTTTTGGCCTGATCGGCGGTCAGATCGTCCTTGCGCGTCCACAGGCCGTCCTTTTTGACATAGCGGCGGGTGAGCAGCGATTTGTCGCCGCCCGCATCGACGGCGCGCTGCACCAGCTCACCGTGTCGCTCCTCCGTCAGATACTGCGGCACGTTGGACAGATCCGGCTTTTTGTTGCCGAAGGTGTAGGTGACGAGCAGGCCGTTTGCCGCCTTTTCGTATTCCACCTGCCCGCGGGCCGTCGCGTCCGTATAGGACGTGTACTGCTTGACGACGCCCTGCGAGGTGATCGTGGACACCACGAGCTGCGAGCGGGCAGCGGGATTTTGGGGGTCGGCCGGATTGGACGTCCACCAAAGCCCGGTGCGCCGGTCGAACACGGAGATGTCGGCCGTTTTTTCGGTATAATACAGGGCAAGATAGCCGTTTTGCGCGGCAAGGACCTTGTCCTCGAGCGCGGCGGCATCCGGCGTTTTATCGCCGGCGGCGCGCAGCGCGGTGTAAATGATCTTTTCGCGCACCGCATCGTTCATGTTCGTCTGCTGACCGGACGAGCCGCAGGACGTGCACAGCACCGCCGCCAGCAGGGCCGCCGATGCCGCCGCCGACAGACGGCGGATCAAAGTTTGTTTCATCTGGCTCGCCTCCTTCAGCGATACTGCGTTTCTTGGATGACGGTGTAGACGAAGCCGACCAGCTCCGAGAACAGCGAGAAGAACAGCACACAGATAAAGCAGATGATCATCATCGCGACGGCGGTGATCACCAGTGTGGCCACGGTCTTGCCGCCGGTGTATTCATGTGTGCCCAGCAGCGCACCGAACAGCAGGATCGCCACCCAAACGATCGCGATGCCGTTCGCCAATTGCAGATACATCTGCTCGTCCTGCGTGAACAGGTTGCTGATCGCCGTCATCGGCAGCTTGATCAGGATCAGCGGTGTCAGCACGTAGCCGACCGCCGTATACAGCTGCCCGAACGTGCCCTTGCCGTCCATCAGCGTGGTGATCGACAGGTTGCCCACCAAAAACAGCAGCACGGGCACGAGGACGAATTTCAGCTCGAACACGATGTCCAGCTGACGGTCCGGCACGGCGCTGACCGCGAAGCCGGACAGCGAGCGCTCCGCCGCGAAGGTGAACACCGTCAGCGCGATCAGCAGGGTGCTGACCCATTTGCGGCCGCGATGCTCGTTTTTCAGATCCCAGAACCCGTCGAACGGGTGAAGGATGACATAAAACGGATAAGCCAGACTGTCCAGCACGCCGCCGGGCTTGACCGGATGCCGGATGAGCCGCCGGCGGATCAGCCGCACCGCGACCGCGATCAGCACCAGCGCCGATACCAGACCGACGGCCAACCACACGAAGTTGCGCGATGTCCACGCGTCCCGCGCGCGGGTGAAGGCCTTGGAATACCCGGCCCGATCGCCGGCGCGCCGGAACTGCGCCATCGCGCCGGTATGGTCATCCATCTGGTACAGCGCCTGCCCGATCTTGCTGTAGGCGAGCATGAACTGCCGATCGTACTGCAGCACGGTGTTCCACGTTTCGATGCTCTCCTCATACCGGTCGTCCGCATATTGCGACAGGGCCAGCGCGATCGCATCGGCATACGCCGTGCGGGAGAACACCGTCAGCGTGCCGGTGGAGCTGTCCGCCACCACCAGATCCGTGCCGAGCAGCGCCAGCGCCGACGCCTTGGGGAACGTCCCGTTCTGTCCGGTGCTGCGCGCACCGCAGACATACAGCAGGTCGCCCTCCTCGTCATAAGCATACACGCGGCCGTATTCCTCGTCCAGCGCATAATAGATCCCGTCGTCGCCGACCGCCACGTCCACCAGACTGGACGGCTTGCCGCCGACGGGGAAGCCCACCGCCGTATCCACCACGCCGCCGACCGGAATGTTCCCCAAAGAGGAGCGCACGAGGATGTCGCCGCCCGCGGCGTTGAGCTTGCGCAACGCGTCCTGATCCTCCGCGGCGAGGGAAACGGTGTACAAAAAGCCGTCGGGATCGAGCGTGAGGTTCGTGTACTCGACGGGGATAAAGCTTTCCAGCTTTTCGCGCTGCTCCTTGGTCAGCAGGGACTTCCACAGCAGCGTCAGGGGATCTGCCTTGACGGGGATGCTGCCCACGAAGCCGCCGAACGTGCCGTCCTCATACAGCTCCATGATGCCCTCGTACACGCCCTTGACCACGGCGTACACGCGTCCCTTGCCGTCCGCCGCCAGCTTGCGCGGCTCGAACTGCAGATCCTTGGCCAAAACATCCGTGACCGGCTTGCCGATGACCGCCACGCAAGCGCCGGAACGGTCGAGCGCCACGATCCGCCGGTTGCCGGTATCGGCGATATAGATGCGGTCGGCCGTGACGGCGATGCCCTCCGGGGCGGAGAAATGCTCCTGCTTGCCCTGCCACGTAAAGCCCTCGATCGTGCCGAGGAGCCTAAAATCGCCGTCCGTGCGCAGCACGCGCGCGTTATCGGTGTCGACGATGAACACCTCGCCGTCCGCGATGCACAGGTCGCCGGGCTTGCCCAGCGCCGTGCCGAGCGATGCGCCCGTCACCTGCGCCCGCACCCGGTAGGGCGAGGGCGAAGGCAGGGCATAGGTCTGCCCTCGGGAAACGGCATAGGTGAAGGACTGCCATGCCGGCTCCTCCTCCACCGGGACGCTGTCTGCCGCGGCCGGCAGGGCGGCGAGCAGCAGCGCGGCCGCCGCCGCGGCGATCCGCAGCAGAGTTCGATGCTTCTTCATGCTGCCGCCTCCTTTACTCCTTGATGCCGGAAGATGCCATCGTTTCGAGGATCTTCGTTTGGTTGAACACGAAGATCACCGCAGGGACGATCAGCATCAGTACGCCGACCGACTGCGCCGCACCGGCGCGGATATAGCCTCCGGTGGTGATCTGCGTCAGGGCATAGGGCAGGGTCTTCATCGCTTCCTTATACAGATAAGCGGTGTGGGTCTGCCCCCACATATTCTGGAACATGATGATGATCAGCGTCAGCCATGCGGGCTTGCAGATCGGCATCACGATCGAGCGGTAGATCCGGAAATCGGAGCAGCCGTCGATCCGCGCCGCCTCCAGCAGCGTATCCGGGATGGTGACCATGTAGTTGGTGATCAAAAACAGGCCGAGCGTCGTGGCCACGTTCGGCGCGATCGCCGCCATGTAGGTGTCCAGCCAGCCGAGCGACACGATGGTCTGATAATTGATGACGTCGGCGATGGCGGGCACGAACATCAGCGCCAGCTGCACCATCTGGTTGAGTGCGGTGCGGCCGGGGAAACGCCCTTTGGCCAACGGATAGGCCGCCATGGACGCGATCATCACGTGGATCGCCGTGGCGGCAACGGTGATGAACACGGTGTTGAACGCATAGCGCGAGAACGCCACGCGCGTGGAGTTGATCAGACTGAACAGCATCTTGTAGTTATCGCCCGTGGCGTTGCGCGGCCACAGCGTGGGCGGGAACAGATACAGCTCGTTGATCGGCTTCAGGCTCATGCCGATGCTCATGATCAGCGGGACGGCGCTGAACACCGCCAGCACCCCCACGAACAGGAACATGAAGAAGTTGCCGGAGCGCGAGCGGCTGACGCGGTGCGTGCGGTTGGTGAAGATCCGGCGGCGCAGGCTGACGCGCGGCACATCGTTCGTCCTTGCCATGTCATGCACCCACCTTTCTCAGCTTTTTCATGATCAGGCGGTTGATGAGGAAGATGAACACGAACAAAAACACCGCGATCGCGCTGGCATAGCCGCGCTCCAGCCGGATGCCGCTGTAGTCGTTGAAATGGTTCATCAGCAGGTGGCCGGCATAGTTGGTGCTGGGGTTGCCCGCCAGCGTTTCCGACACGACGGCGTTCGAGAACATCGCCGTGACCTGCAGCACCGCCGCCGTGGTCAGGTGCGGTGCCATCATCGGGATCGTGATGTACCACAGCTCCTGCCAGCGGTTGCGGATGCCGTCGATCGCACCCGCCTCATAATACTGGCTGTCGGTGGTGGCGAAGCCCGCACGCATGGCAAGGAAGCCGACGCCCATGCTCATCCACAGCTGCACGAGGATGATCAGCGGCAGGATATAGCTTTCGTTCGTCAGCCAGTTGATCGGGTCGTCGATGATCCCCAGCCGGATCAGAAAGCTGTTGGCATAGCCGTAGATGTCGCTGTCGAAGATCAGGCCCCAGATCGTGTACACCGTACCGGAGATGGACGGAATGTAGAAGATGAAGGTCAGCAGCGCCTTGGTGAAGCGCCCGAACTCGTTGATGATCCACGACGTGAAAAACGAGATCAGATAGCCGAGCGGCCCGGTCACGATCGCGAAAACGAGCGTGTTGCCGATGGCTTTTTTGAAGATGTCATCCTCCAAAAACAGCCGCCGGTAATTATCCAGACCCACGAACCGCGGCGCCTCGAGGACGTTGTACTCCGTAAAGCTGACGAAGATCGACGCGATCACCGGCCACACCGTGAACAGGAAAAAGAAGAACATGAACGGCAGCAGCAGCACGTACATCTGCCAGTTCGTCCGCAGCTGCTGCATCAGACCGCCGCTGCGCAGGGTCGATTTGGTTTTCATCCGGATGCCCCCTTAGTCGAGCCGCAGCTCGCGCCGCTTGGCCAAGATCTCCTCGTTGATGTCCTTGACGTATTCGTACAGCGTTTCCTTCGGCGCTTCGCCGGAATTGACGACGGAGCGGATCGCGTTGTTGACGCTGCGTCCGGTGTAGTAGCCGCCGGCGACCTCCGGCAGCGCGCGGCACTCGGCCAGCTGCGCCTTGAGGACGCTCATCTCCTCGCGCGACCACGCCACGGCCTCCATCGCCTCGAGGTTCGCGCTGGTCCAGCGCCCGGCGCGGCCGAGCGATGCCTCGATCTGGCGCGCATAGCCGACCTGTGCATCGCGCGACGTCCACCATTTGATGAAGGCCCACGTGTTCTCGATGCTGCGGGCGTTGCGGAACATCACCGTGCCGGAGCAGCTCAGCTGCGAGGCGTGGCTGACCGTGCCGTCCGCGTGCCCCGTGCCGGGCAGCACCGCCATCCTCCACAGGCCGTCGATCTCCGGCGCGGAAACGGTCAGCTGGTTGCCGAACACGAAATCGTTGATCACGATCGGCGCCTCGCCCGTGCGGAACCGCGTGAGCAGATCCAGCTTGAGCGACAGGCCGTATTTGGTATACAGCTCGCAATACTCGGTGAACGCCTGCACGCCGACCGGCCGGTCGAGCACGCAGGAGCGCCGGTCGTCGGCATATACCGCGCCGCCCTTTTGGTACAGCATGGAAACGAACAGCGAGCTCATCGCCGTGGTGGTAGCGGTGGTGAAGGACGAAACGACGCCGATCTCCAGATGATCCTTCTGCAGCACCGTGAGCACGTCATAAAGCTCCTCCCACGTTTTGGGGACGGAAAGGCCCAGCTCCTCCAAGATATCGGTGCGGTAGAACATGACCGGATAGTTGAGGTTCTCCGGCAGCGCGTACAGGCTGCCGTTGAGGGAAAACGGCACGGCCGCCTCGGCCGGGAAGCGGGCCAGCACCTCGTCGATGTCATCGAGCTGCCGCATATCGTACAGTGCGGAGCGCAGCGCATAGTTGATGACCGTGCCCTGATCCTGGAACAGGGCGAGGTCCGGCCCAGTGTTGCTGGCCACGGCGCGCATGAGCACGTCCATCGCGATCAGGCGCAGATCGACGGGGATGCCCGTTTCTTCCGTGAAGCCGCTGGTGATCAGCGACTGCATGACGATCGCCTGATCGCGCCCGACGCTCAGCCAGATGTTGACCGGCTCTTTATCGGTCTGGGCGGTGGTGCGGATGTTGTCGTAATCCTCGATGAAGGAGCAGAAGAACCGCAGCACCTCGTTGCCGACGGCGCGGTACCACGGCGCGTCGCGCTGCGGCAGCGCCGTGCCGACGGGGGCCAGCCGCAGATAGTCGAGCAGCAGCGGCTGGTTCGTCGCGGTGATCAGCCACGAGGCCAGACTGCTGATGTTGCTGTTGAAGGTGGACAGGCGCTGCGGCAGCTGCTCGATATCCTCCTCCAGATCCTGCAGCATCAGCGCCATCTTATCGACCGCCGCCGTTTCGGCGCCGCGGCCGCCGGTCATCTCGGCCAAACGGTCGGTGACCGCCGTCAGGCGCTGCGCCAGCGCAGCGCACGCGGCGGGCGCATCCGGGATCAGCGTGCCCAGATGGTAATCGCGCAGCGAGTCCGGGGTGGAGCCGGTGATCATCATCACCTTACGGTAAAGGACGTTGAGCTCCTCCACACAGTCCTGCACCTCGGCGCAGATCTCCGCGAACGGGCCGTACACGACCTCCAGCGCCAGCGTGTGCTGCCCCGGCGTGAGATAGATGTACAGCGGCTCGTCCCCGCCAAGGGCGGTCACGTTCCAGCCAAGGCCGTAAGAAAAGCCGATCTGCCCGGCCTCGGCGAACGGCACGGCGCCGTCCACGGTCAGCCGCCGCACGGAGAACGAGCCGGACTTATAGTTCTGTTTGAAGCGGAACGCAAGCTGATAAAAGCCCGCCGTTCCCACGGTGAAGTCCCATTGCAGCCACTGGCCCTTCGCCGACCAGTTCTCGCCGCCGATCGTGTTCTGCAGGCTTCGGTACACGTCGTACGGCTGCGTGATGCAGGAGGAATAATCCGCGATCGAATACAGGATCGGATGGGATTTGCGCGCGGCGTCCTCGCCCTCGAGGAACACCGGCTCGGCCGAGATGCTCTCCGGCGTGCGGCCCTCAGCTTTATGCGCGGCCAGATATTCGGCATACGTCGGCGCCGTCTCCTCGCGGCCGAGGGTCATCCCGCCCAGCAGGAAGCCCTCCTGCACGCTCTCCAGCGTGAGAGCGTGCGTCCCGGCCGTCAGATAGAACTCGTAGCCGCCGTCGAGGTATTCGTCCTTCGCGCACAGCCAAGCGGACATCCACTGCGACTGCTCCACCTGCACGGGGCGGTATTCGTTGCCCTGATCGTCGGAGAACGAGCGCTCGTCGCTGTCCTTCCATGCGCGGGTGAGCGTCAGCCCCGCCGCCGAGGAGAACGGCAGCGCCCCGTCGATATACAGCGCACACGACAGGTCGATATCTTTGCCGGGCAGCGGCCGGTACAGCACCTGCACCTGATACAGCCCCGTTTCCGGCACGTCCACCGTCAGCACGATGCTCTCGCCGTCCGCGATCTGCACCGCCGGACGGACGGTATCCCCGTCCGTGACGAACACGGCGCTCTGCCCGTCGGCCTTTTTGGCGGTGCCGATCGGCACATCCGCCGTCGCCGACGGGCGCGCAGCATCGGCATGGCTCTGCCGATAGCGGCGATAGCCGCCCGCAAGGCCGGCCGAGGCACGGCTGTCCGCGCCGGAGGCGGCCGCCGTTTCGGCCGCTGCCGCCTGCCCCGCAGCACGGCACGCAGAGCGCGCCCAGCAGGACAGCTCCGGCCAAGGCGAGAGAGCACAGCTTTTTCAATCGGGATCTCCTCCTTAAAGCGAGGCGGCGGGGAGGGGTCTCCCCGCCGCGCAGATCTGATCGGTCACTTCGACCCGTCGGGCAGCATCTTTTCCAGTGCATCCTCGATCACGGGCTTGACGCGTTCGAGCACCGAACGCGGCTCCTCGCCGCCCTGTACGGCGGAGAAGACCTTGCTCACCAAAACCTGTTTGATGTCGGTGTCGGTGATGTTGAGCATCTTGTCGACGTTATCGTCCAGCAGGAAATCGAAATAGAACTCCGCTTCTTCCTCCGTAGCGAACACGCAGCCGTCGTAGGTGCGGGTGATGAAGTTCTCCTTGTAGCCGTCCTCGGAATAATAGGTATCCGGATCGGCGGGATCGTTTGCGTTCATCTCCAAGGCGACCTGCACCAGCTGCTCCGTCGTCAGCTCGGAGATCGCACTGACCATCCACCACTCCTGCAGATCCTGGCCGTTGGCGTAGCGGTCGGTATCCGGGCCCTTCGGCAACGGCACGGACGCGACCGGCATCCCCTTCTGGATGTAATCGGACGGATAGTAGGACGGGCAGATCAGCATGGCCAGCTTCGTATCGCCGAAGGTGATCTTGGAGTTGTGACCGCCGTAATTGCCGTCGCAGCCCTTCAGATCGTAGGTGAGCTTTTTGAGGAAGTTGAGGACGTTGAGCCCGCGGTCATCATACAGGCCGCAGGTGAACTTGTGCGCCGTGGTATCCATGCCGATCAGCGTGAACCCGTCGGAGATGCACAGCGCATCGAGCAGGTTGCTGCCGCCGATGCCCCACTGCGTGGCCTTGCCGTCACTGCCGATCTTGGTGGTCTGCTGCACGATCTTGGCAAAGGCGTCCCAATCCCATTTGCCGGCCTTGTACAGCTCCATCGGATCCTCGCAGCCCGCATCGCTGAGCATATCGGTATTATAGGTGATGAAATAGCCCACGTCGTTCGGGGAGTATTCGTCCGGCATATAGGAATAGTGCTTGCCGTCGACATACAGCAGATTGTTGCGGGTGATCGCATAATACTTCGAGGAGTAATCGATGTAGTCGTCCAGCGGCAGCACCGCGCCCAGCTGGCACAGCTTGAGCGCGTGGCTGGACGGCGCGAAGATCAGATCGGCATACTTTTTCTTGGACGTGAAGGCGAGCGTCACATCCTGCACGAAGCTGTCGATGCTCGTCGCGACCCATTCGATGTTCACATTGAGCTTCTTTTCCGTGCGGCGCTCCAGTGCATAGCGGCGGTCCATGTAGGCGTTGCCCGCGTTCTCGGCCGGCGGCTCGCCCCAAACGGACACCTGCACGGTCTTGCCGCCGAGATCCAAGTTATCGATCGGCTTTTTCAGTGCGGACAGCACGGTCTTACCGTTGTCGCTGCTGCCGCTGTTCGTCCCCGGCGTGCTCGTGCCCGGCTGCTTGCCGCAGCCGACGGCGAGCATCAGCCCTGCCAGCATACACAGGCACGCAGCCGCCGCCGTCAGGCGGTGAGCGATCCGTACGGTCTGTTTTTTCATCATCGATCCGACCTTTCTGTCTTTGGTTTCATCAGCAAAACGCCCCGGCGTGCCCGGCGGCGTTATATCTGCGGCGGACAAAGCGCGACGCTGCGGCGCTCCGTGATGTACATCGGCTCCAGCTTCTCGGCCAGCTCACCGGTCGTCATCGCGCGCAGCAGCATGGCGAACGCATCCTCCGCGAAGCGATGCTTATCGAAGCCGACGGTGGTCAGCGGCACGGCGATGTGCTTGCCGATCGGGATGTTATCGAACCCCATGACCGACACGTCCTCCGGCACGCGCAGGCCGTGCTTCTGCAGCGCCTCGATGCAGCCGATCGCCATGCTGTCGTTGGTGGTGACGACCGCGGTGAACGGCCGCCCCTGCGCGATCAACTGCTCCGTCAGCTCGAACCCGCTGTCGACGGTGCTGGGGAAGGGATACGTGCCGGTGACGAGCAGCTTTTCGTCCACCGGGAAGAACATATCGTAGTATTTGAGGAACGCCTTCAGGCGGTCGTCGAATTCCACGTCCCGCGGGAAAGCGCTGAGGTAGGCAATCTTGCGGTGGCCGTAGCCCTTGAGGTATTCAAGCAGCAGCGACATTCCCTGCGCGTAGTCCAGATTG
>ERZ1034952.2279-NODE-2279-length-14346-cov-7.470366_pt1 | contig 14346 bp, 12 predicted proteins | sample MGYA00520625_ERZ1034952 | MGnify/ENA primary metagenome ERZ1034952 (study PRJEB33766, sample SAMN09781773) | gut metagenome | biome: gut microbiome | host: Homo sapiens | place: Madagascar | study: EMG produced TPA metagenomics assembly of the PRJNA485056 data... | reverse complement strand
CACGTTTTGAAACAATCACCGGATTGAACATCACAACATCTATGAATCCCATATTTACAATGATGATATTCTTCTTTACACCAATCATGTTCGCCGCCATACCAACACAACGTTCTCTGTTCGCCTGCAGCGTATCCTGCAGATCCTTTCCAACCTGGATATCCGCTTTCGTGGCTGGTTCAGATGGCTGACCTAAGAAGAGAACATCTCTTACTATTTGTTTTACCATTTACTTTCTCCTGTACTTCATTTCTTACTTATCTCGACCGGAAGCTTTTCTCATCAGCTCAAGATTAATTTTACAGCATCAATAAGATCTGCACTGAATCTTTCCAATTCATCCACTGTAATCACTTTATCCATTTGGTTTTATGTACTTCCTTATCTATCAGTGCAGCAAGATAAGGTTTGTATATTTCGTGATATTTTGGCATTGGCATATAGAATCATCTCTTAATTGTCTTTGCTATTTCTTATAATGAAAATAGAATGTTTTCTTTTTATTTGGACGTTTTTCCCCCTTCTTTATTTCTTTTTCCTCCGCTCGCTTCTCAGCCTCGATCTGATCTTCAATACTCTTGCCCAATTTAGGAACTCTTTTAGGAGATTTCCTTCCCCATGTCAAAGATGAAATTCTCCATATCCCTGGTTTCATTCACAGAACTATCAAAAACCTGCATAAGTGCCATAATCGTCTCCACGTCTTCTATTACCCTTTTCTTAAAGATGTCTGTAGGAGCAATATGTGCCCAAGTATTTCGCACTTCCATCATATTTTTTATGTTTGCACGTTCCTTATTGTTAGCAAAAAATGAGCTTGTAATGATGAACCAATTTCGATCAACGATTCGAAGTAATGCAGCCAGATCCAACCCACTGATGTTCGTGATTCCTCTACTAATCACAGTATCCTTTTGCATCTGACTCAAATTATTCAAAACCAGTTCCTGCCACTAATCATCCGTAATTTGTGGAAGCTTTTTAGAAAGCCAACCGTCGATTTTGGCATTTAACTGGAACATGTATTCGTCCATCTTACTGATGATGTAAGCGTCAGTCATGTTTATTCCTCCAAATGCAGAAGACCATATATGACCTTCTGCACAGTTCTTAATTATTTATCTTTAGTAAAATACCTGCAATATCTATTTTAAAACGCTTATCGCTACTCCATTGCTTATAAAATAAGCATATCCATAATCCAATCATAGACACTCTTTACATAGCTATATTCATCTACCGGAACGCTATAGGAATCTTTTGCTAATTTATTCTTAATAGCACTCATACGAAGAATCCACTGAGTTTTTGCTTCTTTCCCACCAGCAATCCTAACTTCTTCTGGGCGAACCAGTAGATCCTCAAAAAATGTAGACCAGTTTTTGCCTGTCAAAACAATTGATTGACAATCAGCTAATGCGACAAAATCCCAGATATCAACGTCCTCTGCATCTGTATCATTCATTTTCAGATCATACATGCGATCATCTGCTAGTTTCTTAGCCTTTGTATAGATGTTCTTTGGAAGTCCTTTAACCAACCACGCGTCTCCAAAATAATCCTGAAGATTATCCGCTATGATGGTCTTAATCTTATTCTCGATCTCACCAATCATAATGCGAGTTGTTTCGTTAAATGTCTTGGCTTCATTCAACCAGTACTCGTCCAATCCTTCTGGTTTAAAATCAGGTCTCGCATCAGATATTGCCTTTTGATATGCACGCCAAAAACGTACATCTCCGCCGCCACCAAAAACCTTTTTAATTTCCTTTCTCTGTTCTGCATCCAATCCATTGATATAAGTTGTAAGCGGTTTTAAATAGTAGCTGAGCAGGCTAAACATATCCTCCACCTCCTGGGTTTTAGGATTGAGCATCTCTTTCTCTACCAACATATTCACAAGATCATCAATAACACGAATGACACCATGAATACCTCGGTTGATTGTAAGCATTCCGTCTTCCTTATCACCTTTATTCCATTCTTCCAGACAATTTTCTCGAATGTATTTGAAACAATGTTCAATGAATGGGTAGAATAGATCACATGATTCTTGATTATCATCCAGATCAAATGTTCCCTGAGAGAGCAGTTCTCCTTTTTTATTGTACGTGTTGAAAAAATTACACTTTTTTAATGCTGCCTGAATAGCTTCAATAGTAATGCATCTTCCAGGAGTTAATTCAGCCTCTCCGACAAGTACACGAGATCTCAGAGGTGAAGTTGGCTCCTCTCCTAACATCTGTGCTATCTTTGATCGAAGTGCCTGTCTTCTCTCATTCAGATTTTTGGATTCCCATAGCATATCTGCATTAAGTGTTACTCTCAGCGACTTAGGAACCGCTTTTTGATTTTCATTTATATCCATAAACAACTTAATCTGTTCTGTACGATCCAAATCAACAAAAGCAACAACCGGTACCGTATTCGTACTTGCATATTTTGAATCTGAGTAACCATACAATCGATGCTGTCCGTCTATAATATACGCAGTTCTATATCTTTTCGGGATGTGCAGTATTCCTAATTTTGAAATAGAACCATCAACCTTAGTTCCAGATTGATCAAAGACTAAACCTTTTCCTCCTGTGTCAATGCTGATAATGATAGAATTAGGGAAATATCCACCGTCGTTAATGAAATTACGCACAGAGGTCAAACGTGCCTTCTTAATAATACGCTGATAGGTTGGCATCATATTCTGATTTGCCTCATTACGATGAAGCACATAACCAACCTTCAACAATTTTTCCGGCTCAATCGAGAATGAATAATACGTATATCCACCCATTTTTCCTTGAATAGCCGGAATCCTATTATCCATATTCTTAATTTCCTGGTTAGCAAACAGACTTCCAAGTAACTGATATCTTGAGCATGAACCAAGATGTTTGGAGAGATCAGAATAGTACTCAACTGCTGAATCATTAAAATAGGTAATACCTGCCTTATCTAAAGCAATCAAATCCTTCTTCTGGATAATGTAATTATGAGTAGCCCAGATGAACTTTGACTTTCTATTTGGATATTTTTTCAGAGCCTCTTTTCTGAGTCCAGCTATACGTTCGCTAAATTCCTTGATTTCAGCAGCAAAACTCTGATCCGTCATCTCATCTGCGGCACGACATTCAACAAATATGATTGTCTCATCATCTACAGCCAGAACATCGACCTGATGCACCAGTGATTCATCATGAAAATCATAAGACATATAGAACTCTCGATCTGCATTCATTGTAGAAAAGCCCATGCTTGCAAAAAGCAGCCAAATTTTATTTTCGAACTGCTCCTGAATGGATTTTTCCTTGGTCACTCCTACAAACTTTGCATTCTTATATTCTTTGCTCTTCTCCCAACCTTCATCCACATACTGCGGAAGGTCGTCCACCTTGATTTTCAATGTATCAAACTGCTTTCTTCGAGCACTTTTAGCCGAATTCAAAGCCTTCTCATAAACCATCTTTTCCCAATTCGTCTTAGACATTATTCTTCAGCCTCCTCTCGTTTTACTCCGGGTATATTAGTGAAAATGTACTCCTGTACTTTTCCTCTTCTTGCTGCTTTACCACCAATGTTACAAGTACGATCATACGTAAGCATTTCGCCCTTACCTTCAAAAATCTTTGCGATTTCGGGATGATATGCATTGGTCAAGATAAAATATGCTCTTACATCTCGTATATAGTCAATCAAGTCTGCTAGTCGTTGCTGATCCTCTAAAGAAAACAATGTAGGATTGTAAGCTATAAACATATTATTATCCGTAGACTTACTGGAAACAGCATACGGCGGATCCAAAAATACTAAATCTCCTTTACGGATCACATCTTTACAAGCTGCAAAATCTCTGTTCTGTACATCAGCAATTTGAAGTTTTTCTCTGATTGTTTCAAGGCGGTCGTAATTAAATTCTCCACTTCTACGACCATATGGAACATTATACTTTCCTTTACTGTTTACGCGATAAATCCCATTAAACGAATAAAAATTCAAATACAGAAAACGAGCTGCCTGCTCAATCAGATCTGTCGGCTCTTTTTCTCGTATTACGTAATATGAGTCTTTATCAGTCTTATATTCTTTTAGTTTTTCCGTAACGGCATGCAGATTATCTCTTATCTGGGTAAATGTGTTTACTAATTCTTCGTTTATATCGGACAAATACGCTTTATTAGGTAGATCCAACGCAAAAAAGATAGATGCACCTCCCATAAATGGTTCGATATAATTATTGAATTGTAAATTTTGAATCATATCCTGGACGACGGGAATGAACCATCCTTTACCGCCAGCCCATCGAATGAAAGATGCATTCTTAGCCATGGAATTATCTCCTAATCAATTCTATTAAATAGTATTTCGCCCTAGTGTAAGCGATGTAATTCATATTCGGTGTAACAGTTTCTGAATGGATATAAATTACCATGACTGATTCTAATCCCTTGAACTCTTCCACTGAACTCATTTTAATTTCACTCGCAGATGACAGGTCTCTTTTTGTGAATTTCCATTTAGCTATGCCTTCTGGGTATTCAGCAGAGAATGCTTCAACATCATCTACTAGTACAACAATCTTATCGTTTGCCAAATGTTCCTCATCTATATATTTCTTCAAAAGCATTTCCAAACGATGTGTCAACTGTAGGTGATCATAAATCATTTCTGTTACAGGCGTAGGTCCTTCAACTGGATTGACAACGACATCTTTTCCGAGATTTGTCTTTTCCGCTGTCCATGAATAGATGTTGGCCGTATTGCGGATATTCTCCCGAAGAAGATAGGGCTCTCCTACAATTCCAAATCCATTACCAAAACTATCTTCACGGAAAATCTGTACATCATCGTAGAATATACCTAACCTTGACTTGCTTTGATCAGCTAATAGACTTCTCGTAATCCGCGCCCACTCTTCTGTAAAATCCTGTGCTTCATCAACAAAAATAGCATCATACTTCATATTGGCATCTATACTTTCCTCAATACCTTCATAAAGCGGTGCTTCATAGCTTTCAAAGTCAATAGATATCTTTTGAAACAACTGTGATATGCAATAAACATCTACTTTATCTGCAATCAATGGATTGAGAGAAATATCCTTCTTAACCGTATCACTCAAGGTTGGGGATGTACATAAAAATAGCACTTTTCGGTTATGTTTCTCAGCCTCTTGCATAGCCATCTTTTTGGCAATCCAAGTTTTACCCGTACCAGCTCCACCTTTCATATAAAACTGTGTAACATTACTGAGCAAATAAACATAATTATCCTGAACCCGATTAATAACCTGTAATTGATGCTCTTTGTATTGAACTAACGCACCCGCAGCTGCAGATAAAGCCACTTTTTGTCGAATCAGTTCCAGCAATGCCTTATGCTGATTTTCTCTATAAACACGAAAACCATAAGATGTTCCTGCCCATATCCGGAACATCTTCTTGATTTTATCGTACAATTGATTCATTTCGCTGCAATCAATCGTACAATCTCTGTGCCTATGATCAATTAACTTATGCTGTGGAACCGCATAAAAAGGGAAAACAACTCCTGCTGCATAGATTCCCGAATAAGAAATGTGGTTTGTATTGGTATATACCTTTTCAAAATAATACATACTCTTCTCTGCCTGGTCATACGGAGAACAAGATAAGTGGCGATCCCCATTGGTATGGTCAATTAATGTCCAATGATTGTCTTCATCAATTACAATATCATTTCCACCTTTTACTTCCAGGCAAAGAAATCCATATTCCGGACTTGCAACAATAAAATCTGCTTCTGACTGAATACACTGGCCTTTTTCATATGTAGTCCATTTCACAGAATAAAACACATCAAATGTTTCCGGAAGCTGACTTTTCAAAGCATAATAAACCACCTTTTCAGAATCTTCCGGCAAATATTCAGCTATATTCTTTGGATACATATTAGCCATTTTTTACATCTCCCAAAATCCAATCTTAGGGCTCTGACCCCCCTCTATTGAATACATATATTTTCTTCCTAATCCTGCATTGAAGTGATTACATGAAATCTCCGGAATAATCAGACATGCATGACATGCCGTATCATCACGTTCGGTACATACTGGATCAAAAATACAATTCTTAGTATCTTCGAATACACGACGAAGGAAATATTCATATCGCATCTCTGCCATACCAGATAATGCCCCCAGTGGAACACCCTGACTTGTCTGAGAATAAATAAAGATACTTGCGGTCTCAACAAAGATGATTTCCGTCAGGGAATTACTGCTTAATCCACTTATCTCACCAGCCGCCTGAATAAAAGCATGAGACATAGAATGCAGAAGACCGAATACATTCTTAGTGATTGCTTCATCACCCTCAATTTCTCCAAACATAGAAATCAAATCACCATGAACATTCTCGGCGAACCACCTCTTCACAGCCAGTTCGTCATGTAAATCTGGCACCTGTTCTTCTTGAATTATATTATTGTCGCGAAGCCATTCGATAATTTTTGCCTGGTCGATTTCAAACAAAATACCTTCCGTATCCAGTTTCGCTCCATACACCAAATTTGCTGTGCCTTCTTTATTTTTATCATAGGCATTGAGCTTAAGCTGAGGCCAATTTGGATTTTTATTATTTTTTGGATCCGCAACGATTCGAGAATATCCGTATGTACAATTAACAATCTGTATATCACATGATACCTGCATATTTCTTATGCCCAGTTTGTTATGCCAATCATAAATATCCTGTGGACTCTCGATAAACTCCATTTCAATCTGACGATCAATAGAATCCTGCAAACTGATGATCCTTTTTGCATATTTTACAGTGTTGTACTGCATCAACTTGAAGGAATAATGATTCAGCCATTCTTTATATGCCACAGGGTTCTGGTTTACAAACTGCCTGCAAATATCATCACAAGCTGCAGCAAATCGTTCAATACTAATGTTGCCGCTATTACTTTTGGACATAATTCCGGCCACTGCTGTCTCAAAATCAGCCTCATTAAGCAACCCTAACGCAATGAGTCCTCTAACTTGATTCTCTGCTTCTTGTCGCTTGGCATCAGATCGGAACTGATCACTGAATGCAAGCTCAACATTATCCAGTATTTGCTCGTATTCATTCTGAGTCATCTTACCGAACCACATAGCAACAATAGCCTTCTGTGCTTCTATTCCCTTTTTATAGAACTCGCCGCTTCGATGATCCACAAGGTTGATAATGCACAAAGTAAATGCTTTATAATTTTTCCCAGAATTAGCATTGTCAGGTAATAACCGTTTTCCACAGGTTGGGCAAGGTATTGAGATCTCTGCTGATCGCTCACTGTTTCCCGACATATAGAACATTTTGAATCGTTCATTCGACTGATTTGGTCGATAAATAAAATCGTGAACCCCTTTAACATATGGTATTTTTACTGGCTGTGCATATCCACATTCACATGCATAAATCATCTGAAGCTGTTTAACTGAATGCTTCTTGCAATCTGGATTGGTACACCACCATGTACCTCTGTCAACATCACTTGCCTTTTTCTTCTCAATTACTTTTCCACATGAGCTACAATAGAATACTAAAGGCGAAATTTTTCCTAAGATGTCCGGAACCTCATCAATACAATTCGGTTCTACAACAACGAATGAATGTACTCCATCGCGGATATCAAATGAGGTAATGTCTCCTCCACGATCTCCAAACAATTTGATCTGTCGTTTAATTTCATTCTCTATGAAGTCCTCATAGATTCCCTTCATTTCTTTATAACTCCAATGGGTAATCTGCGCGGTTACCGCTACACCATTATCATCTCTTTCCGAAATCCAGGTACGTGGTAAAAATTTATATACTGCTTGACTTTTACTTCGTTTCATATATATTTCCCCACCTTAAATCTTAATCTCAATCTGTTCTTCCGTATCTCTCAGGCTTCGCATTGGTTTTAATCGTCCATGCGAAAACTTCCCAATTGCATCTGAAAGGAACACATCCTTTTCGAAAGTACCATTCTGAATACCTCCAAGAATTCTTGGAACCTCTTCCCGGATAATCTCTTTATAAGCGATTGACATTTTTTCACTATCTCTGCAGTCGTAGATTGCGATAATCATGTTTGCTACATAATCAATATCAATGAGGCCATCCATCAAAAGCTTCTTGATTTTGATGGCGTGGTACAGATTGTCATTGTTAGTTTCAATAGTAAAATACTGCATAAGAACACCTGATAAAATACCTGGCAATGTACTGTAAATGGCATTCTTTGCCCAACGGTTAATAGGCACTGATTCAACCAGGTCATCTTTGTTCTGATGAAACGTCACAAAGTTTTTCAGGTACGATCTATCTCTTACTCTCATCAATCGAATAATATCCACAACGATACCTGTATACTTACGACCAGTACGTGAATAGGCCTGAATATACTCTGCATTATTATTTGGCATACCGAAGAAATACATAATATTAAATGAATCTTCATCCACACCATGAGAGATGGTGCTAGTTGCTAAAATAAGATTTGTACTATCGTAATTCTTACGGTTCTCCTGGATGTCAAAGAGCGTTTTTCTTACTGTTTGGAAATCAACATCACTTGTCATCTGCTCAACAACAAACTCCGGAATTCCTTTTGCCTGTAAAAAGTTGTTACCCTGGTTCTTGAAGGCATTCTCCAATTCCATTGCATCCTGCTTACGGTTGTTATAAACAAGCTCAATCCAATAATCAAAGAGCATGTCTTTATATTTTTCTTCTGAAGCGTCAAATCCTTTTTCACAAAGTGCCTGATATGTTTCCTGCCAATTTCGGATCATACGATACACAACAAGTCGCATGATGTATACTGACTCCCACATTCCATCAGTGATAGATCTGCCATATGGTGCATATCCAAGAATAATTCTAGTGATATCATCTTCATTAGTTAACGAATAGAAATCTTCACCGGTTTTCACAGAAGGATATTCGCATGGGAACCTTCGAGCATCCATATGATAAAGATTCTTGATATGTTCTTCGTACATTGAAATGGTAGCTGTTGCACCAATAAATCGAATCTGTTTACGATGTTCTGGTTTCACCATATTTTTCGCATAATAGCATAAAAACGATTCATAATGCGAGTCGAAGGTACCAAGACTTTCCTTAATCAAGTGCATCTCATCCTGAATCATCAGGGTAGGTACGGGATCTTTTAAATAGCTTACGTCCTGGACATGACCACTGCAGCCACCGCAAGTACATCTGGATCCTACGGAAAATCCGTGTGTTGAACACCACTTTTTAACCTGTCCAAAAAGCATTTTGAATTCATTTGTTGTTCCAATCATGGACATCTTATCAATGGTACTTACAACTACTGATGGAAGATATCGATAGATTTCACTATCAACGATAAACAACGGCAGCGTTTCTACTTCGCACTCTGGATTATCGCAAATATGTTCAAGAACCCATCGTTCTTTATTAAATCTTACATGAATATGTTTTTTACCACAGCATGGACAAGTATCGATAAATCTGTAGTATTCATCTAACGTATCCTGGTCACTTTCAAGAATAAGATCCAGATCTTGCTGTTGTCCACCACGGCTACTTAAACGTTCCTTGGTATCAATCTTATTCGGTGTGTTATTGTTGCCGACATAAAATCCCACCCTAAATTCCGTCATTTCACGAAGAGCTGCCGCTTCCATACGAACCTTATTTGCCTGCATGATGATTGTCAGAACACGATCCAGCTGCTGAACAGCAAGCAGTCTCAATGGATATTTTAAGAAGGCAGTAATACCCTGATTTTTACCACGAAGGCGATCAAAGAACATTGTAAATACTGTAATGCCAAGAAAGGCCTCTGTTTTTCCACCACCGGTTGGGAAATACAGCAAGTTTGCTACATCAAGATCTGCTACACTTATTGTTGCATCTTCCCTATATTCACTTCGAACCACCTCAGCAAGCATAGAGACGATAAACACAATCTGGAATAGTCTCCATCCTGTAATATTTTTTCTGCTTTCCGGATTAAGTTTCGTCTGAAAAGTTTTATTCATATAGGCAAAGGCAGTTTTAACTGAATCCTTATACTCGATAAGATGAATACCGGTTTCGAGACGATCGATTTCAACTCTATAAGCAGCTAAAGCCTTCTGATATTTTTCTTTCGCCATAGCAGACAGACTTGGCAAACCATCAAACTCTACCTCACATCTTGCGTAGTCCTCGTTCATTCTTTCTAGAATGAACTTCAGATTACTTACCGGATCACTGATCAGCTTTTCAAAAGTAACATACTCTTTTAAATCATCCTTTGTAATGAGTCGTTTCTGGTAATACTTTGGAATGTTGTCAGTTTGAATTTCACAAATCCTGCCTGTCGAATCCGAAATATAACGTGCAGAAGTATTTTCTGTAACTGCATATATCGGATCTCGCTCTTTGTATCCTGTACTGAAGTAATCTAATTTAATTTCCTGAAATTCAACCTGTTCATTTCCAGAAACGGTTATTCCTGCATCAAAGACTTTCGGCAAATAACCTACATTTTTTCCGTCATTCACAGGCGTTTTATTTACCATCTGAAGTAAAAAGCGCAGACTATCCTCTTCTTCAACAATATGAGTGAAGATATCCAGCTTCCAACTTGGATATACGGGCTCGCTCTTGATTGTCAAGGCCTGTTCAAATTTCTCTTTTGAAGCCAAGTCTAAAAATGGAATTCTAGTTTTATTCACGATACAAATCTCTGGACTAATCAGACTTGCTAATTCGTTCAGCTTTTCTTGTATCTGTGCTTCTAGATGAATATTTGAAGTGGTCAGTTCTGAAAGAGAAAGTTCAATTCCCGTTCCAATTCTCTCGGAAATATTGATTTTCTTATATGTAAGAGGAACTGAGATTTTCTTATCAGCATAGGAATCACATAACTCCGCTATGCTTGCATATTGATACTTATCTTTTTCGCGATACTTATTCAGAACATAGTCCACTGTCATATCATAATCTGGGTGGATCATATAAAAGAACAATCCCCTTGGAATGATACGAATAACGCTTTGCGCGGATTTTTTTAAAACAAAGGACAAACTGATAGACGGAACACTTTCAAACTTTGTACTGCTATTCTCTGTATAGCCACCTTGAAAAGTTGTATCAATACGATCTTCAGCCAGCATTCCAACCATAACGCGCTCGGCCGGATCATCTTCTACAAAAATATCCGGTAAATCTTTTCCAGACACTCTTTCTACATATTTAGACACGATGTAATCGGCCATGATATTGTAATTATTTGCCATATTCATCACCTATTTTTTAATATTTCTTCCATAGGACTGCCGGGCTTCAAATCGCTCAAAACGTATAGAACATCTCGTGCTCTTGAGCAGGCTGTATAAATAGCTCTCATCTGACTCTGAACTTGTAATTGATCATCGTCATTCATTCCTTTAATCGTATTCCATGAGCTAATTTCTTTTTTATAGAAATCATCGCCATAAATATAATTGTACGGATAAAGTCCTGTTACAATTACTGCCTTGAAATCCAGGCCTAATGAAGAATCGATTGTAGATAAAACAACTCCATTGGTATCGCTATATCTTTTTCTTTCAAATATATCATCTCTCGACGATGTAATCATAGAATATGGTATATCTTCAGCATCCAATGCTTGTCTTAACCAATATAAATTGTAATATCTGATTCGATCATGCTGCTTATATGGAAATAAAACAGCAATTTCGGAATAACTGAGTTTGTATTTTTCTGCAATTTCCTTAATAGCATCTACTGTTTTCTTTGTAATATCCATTCTTCCGATGCCTGTCTTCACATTAAGCGCTAATGACTTTGTCTCTCCAACTTCAAAGGAATCGTACTCAAGCTCCTTAAAATCAATTAGATTCAACATTTTCATGCGTTCATTCATATGCTGAAGCATATGGCAGAGATACAAACCTATTTGCTTGCTATTTCTATAATTCTTACGTATGTATTTCACTCGTCCGGTAAAATCCAATGTAACACCGGCAATCTTTTTCCACGGGACATCTCCACGTCTACTCTTTTTGCGCACTGTCTGATTCAAATCTCCGGCCATAAGGAAAGTATTATCCTCAGCATCCTCCAATAGCAGATAGCATAATTCCAAATACTGAGGATCAAAAATTTGAACCTCATCTATGAATATTGCTTTGAACCTTAATTTCAATTTTCCTGACTTAACTAAATTAATACAATTTTGTATTTCCTCAGGAGTCGCAATATTGTCAGCACATCGTGCATGAAGACATTCCTCATAAATTTTTTTCACAAGCTTATGAAATGTCATAATATGCAAATTTGAATCGTTTCCAAAGTTTGCACAACTTCTCTTAAAACAGTATGAATCTGCCAAATTGCTGTTATAGCAAGTAAGCAATATATTGGAATCTTTGTACATGCTGGCATATTTAAATGCTTTGGATAACAGAAGAACACTTTTTCCAGCACCAGGATTTGCTAGTATAACTCTATGCCCACGCCCCATATCATTAACTTGTCCTACCTGATACTCATCTAGGAAAAATGTTTTGTATTCCAACTCATCACCAGTGATTCGCATCTCTTTTTCTGTACAGATCTTATTCGAAACCGGAACCTTTACCTCTTCCATTTCATTCATAACGACAGTATATTCCGGTGCTAATCTTTCAAAGATAGCTTTCTGTTCCAATTCAGAAATTCCGCTGAAATTAGAATCATACTCTTTCCGAACATAATCAAAAATTTTAAGATCCTTTAAATACTTTTCTTTACCTGTAGAATCAATAGGATGGAAGAATTTGTAAGAAGCATATGCTGTTAGACATCGCTTTTGTTCCTCTTGCATCTGAATTCTATCTACTGAAACCTCTGGAAATAAAATCATATGCTTATAAGGAAACTTCAAAACTTTATATTCACCCGTACGGACAATCAACATTTTCGAGTCGAGTAATCTCTCATATATCTTATCTTCCACCATCTGCACATACATAATGTATGCATCAAGCATGGCCGGATTAATCTCACCAGTATATATAGAAAAGGTCACAAGCCCTTCTCTCGGAGAAAGATATAATCCCATCTTTACCGCACTTGTACTCATACGAACGGGATCTATATCCACCGCAAAATGACCTTCTTTCAAATTACGAGCTGCATTTCGCAGTAATATTTTTTCTCCCTGTGAAATATGATCCTTTTTTGCATAATCCTTTGGCCACAAACGTATTGGCATTGCTCTTTCCTCCACCTCACGACTATAATAACAATAGTCTCCTAACTATTAATCATACCACAAACGTGTAGGTTTTTGTGGACAAATGTATAACAACAGCTTATAATAAAGTTTTTCATGAAATTATGACAAAAGGAGCCTGTACAGATTGACAAGCTCCAATCATCTATTCTGGAATGGTAGATTAGAATTCTCAATTGCTCTCATCTTCAAAATTTTCTGGATCCACAAGTTCTTCCTTGATGAGTTTTTCTTTATTCATTACGACCAATACTGCATACTGTTCGCCTCTTTATCAAACTTATTATCCTGTTTCTTCTTAAGTCTCAGCTTCATTCCCGGTTTCAGGAATTCATTTCCATGATAATATTTTGTACCAGTCAATGTGAAATAAATCTTTGCCTTGTTATCTTCCCCCCTTCTAAAAATCAAACTCGTCCGGATCCAATCCTGCATCTTCCAACACTTCTCTTCTTTCATCTGGATCCATAAATTCCAACTCATCATAATCAAGTCCAGCATCCGCAAATGCATCGATCTCATCGTCGTCATCAAAGATACTTTTTTCATCATCCTTCATCATTTCGTCCATGAACTGAAACTGTGCAGCACGTTCCCAGCTATCCAATTTCCCGTCTCTGTTAAAATCAAACATCTTATCAAAGCCAAACATAATTTTTCCTCCATCAGATTCCTTTATTCTTCAACTTCTGTTTCAGCTTTCTTAACCTTCTTTTGATTATCCAGAAGGCTCTTCTTGCTGATGCTGCAGATTGTTCCGTGATCTGTGACAAGCACTACTTTTGCTTTCTTCCCGATTTTGTCATAGATTCTTCCGGCACTCATGGAATCGCCAAGTACTGTATAAGAACTGTTTGCTACATATCCGATCTTTCCCAGACCTTCATAAAGTACTTTAATTGCTTCCTTGTCATATTCATTGTCTGGTTCTTTTTCTAATCGGATTTTTGTTCCTTTTTTCAGAAATTCTTTTCCAAAATAATGGTTTGTTCCTGTCAGTGTGAAATAGATTTTACTCATTGCATTGCCCTTCCTCCTCTTAATCTTCCATAAACTCGAAATATTCCTGTTCACTGG
>ERZ1034952.2278-NODE-2278-length-14347-cov-10.367968_pt1 | contig 14347 bp, 16 predicted proteins | sample MGYA00520625_ERZ1034952 | MGnify/ENA primary metagenome ERZ1034952 (study PRJEB33766, sample SAMN09781773) | gut metagenome | biome: gut microbiome | host: Homo sapiens | place: Madagascar | study: EMG produced TPA metagenomics assembly of the PRJNA485056 data... | reverse complement strand
TCAATGCAGCTGTTGCTTTTAAGATCGCATCTTTTTTTCTGTCCATAAGTCAACCTCTTTCCATTCAATTCAATGCTTTTATATTAACATATTATTATAGTATCCTTTTCACGTCAACAAAAAGAATTGTCCTTTCCGCATAAAAAAGATTGACCTTTCCCCCATCACCTTATATAATGGAACATGTTTGGTGGATATCAGACATGGAGATGTACCCAAGTGGCTGAAGGGTCCGCACTCGAAATGCGGTAGATCGGGCAACCGGTGCGAGGGTTCAAATCCCTCCATCTCCGCTTGACAAATGTTTCCTTATCTGTTATAATCCATTTTGTTGCAGATAAAGTTGCAATTATTTCAACAAAATAGGGGATTGGTCAAATGGTATGATAGGGGTCTCCAAAACCTTTGGTGGGAGTTCGATTCTCTCATCCCCTGCTCATTAAGAGCCTGAAAGCCTTTAAAATGATATGCTCCCCATATGGTAGACAATGGAAATATCCAAAAATCTATCATATGAGGAGCATATTTTTATGTCTAGGAAACAGTATAGTAAGGAGTTGAAACTTGAGCTCGTAAAGAAACACCTTGAGGATGGAATCTCTTATTGGAAATTAGGTAAAGAGTATGGAATTGAGGCTAGTATCATCCGCAGGTGGGGTCATAAATACGAAACATTTGGAGAAGACGGTCTAGAAAAGCAAAATGCTGATTTATGTAATTACTCTGCAGAATTTAAGAAGAAGATTGTTCTTGAATATCTTGGAGGCAATATAACGAGTCAGGATTTAGCTGCAAAATACAAAATTCATGCACCAAGTACTGTTCGTACATGGATTAAGCAGTATAATAACCATGAAGATTTAACAAATTCCAGAAAAGAAGGTGTATATCTCATGGTTAAAAACGGTGCTAGAAAAAATACAACCCTTGAAGAAAGAATAAACATTGTCGAAGAATGCATAAACACGGGATGTAATTATGCTTCTACAGCGAATAAATATGGTTGCTCCTACGGACAAGTTTATGCATGGGTTGGAAAATATAAAGATAAAGGAATCGAAGGATTATATGATCGACGAGGTAAGAACAAAGCGATTTCTCAATTATCAGATATTGAGAAGTTGAAAGCTGAAAACCGATTACTAAAAGCTCAAACACAACAGCAACAAATGGAGATTGATTTCCTAAAAAAACTCGACGAAATAGAGAGGAGGTGAACCTGACCAAGACACGCAATGCAACAAAATACCTTGCAATCAAAGAATTATCTGATGGAAATAAGACATACTCCATATCAGCGTTATGCGAGTTTGCTGGAATAGCTAGATCAGCCTATTATAAATGGCTAAGTCATGTAAATAGTGATAATGATAATCTTAATGAACGCATAGCCGATACCATTACAAAGATTCATGATGAACATCCAGATATGGGTTATAGACGTATAAGGGATACTCTAGCACATGATTATAAAATAGCTGTTAATGACAAACGTGTTTTAAGGATTTGCCGCAAGAAGAAAATCCAGTCATATATAAAGCATCGGTATAATTGTTGTACTAAACCTGCATCTGATCCAGCTTATGTTGCCGAAAATATCCTTAATAGAGAATTTAAATCGGACATGATAAATCAGAAATGGGTAACAGATGTATCAGAATTCAAATATGGTGTTGGAGAAGACGATAAAAAAGGTAAACTATATTTAAGCGTAATACTTGATTTATGCGATAGGAGGCCTGTCGCTTTTGTATATAGCACCAGAAATGATAACCCTCTTGTTTTTGATACATTTGACAAAGCTGTGGCAGCGAATCCAGGAGCTACACCACTACTTCATAGTGATCGAGGCTATCAGTATACTTCGAAAGCATTTAGGCGGCGAATTTTAGCTGCTGGAATGACACAAAGTATGTCTCGCGTGGCAAGATGTATCGATAATGGTCCTATGGAAGGATTCTGGGGACTAATGAAACGAGAAATGTATTATGGCAAAAAGTATAAAACAAAAGAAGAATTAATGCTTGCCATAGAGAAATACATAGATTATTACACAAACAAAAGAGTTCAACGAAATCTTGGGGTGCTTACACCACTGGAATTCCATGAACAAAAACTAGAAAACGTTGCATAAACAACCCGGTACATAAACTGTACCGGGGAAGAAAAAATTTTCGTTATTTAATTTGTCTACTTGACGGGTAGCACACCAAAATCAAGGCATTCAGGCTCTTTTGTTTTGCCCGAATAGGGCAGGGTACCACTCAGGATACCCCCTTCTTATTCTGACAGCAGATTTTATGCTATATTTTCATAAAACCGGACATCATACATCCGCCGGCCGCACCTGCATCAATCACCTGCGGCAGACGCTCCATATTGATACCGCCGATTGCATATACCGGCACCGGACATGCTTTGCAGATTTCCCGAACAAATTCCAGTCCTTTTCCCTTAAGTCCTTTTTTGCATTCCGTTTCAAAGATCGTTCCAAGAATAATCTGCGTGGCTCCGTTTTTTACAGCAGTCTTCATATCTTCCATACTGTGACAGGAAACACTGATTTCCTGAAAATCTTTTCTGAGATTTCTTTGTTCCTCTTCTTTCATTTCCTCAATTACGGGAATGGACAGATGAATCCGTCCGCAGCCCAGACTTTTTGCTATAGTAATTCTGGAGTGCAGGAAACAATTTACGTCTTCTTCTCTGCACATGTCCAGAACTTTTTCTGCAACTACTTCATACGCATCATCCGACAGATCTTTTTCTCGTAAAATCACCGCATGTGGATGCAGAAGAATCACTTTTTGCATCTTCTCAAAAAAATCTCCCTGCACCAGTGTACGATTCGTAATTACTATAGTATGTTCATATTTTTTATACATAGATGTAATCATTCAGAACCGGCTGTAAACCGCCCTGCTCCATATCTTCATACATTTTTCCGAAGGAACGGTCATCGTTAATTTCAAACTGCTCGTCTCCGACATTATCATCTTCTTTGCCTTCATATTTTTCTTCATGATCACCAATTCCGGTAGAAACGCCTGCCGACACCTTCGTTGCACAGATTTTTGCGATTCCATTTCGAAACGTGGCACTTTCACGGCTTGATACTGTAATTCCCGCGAACGGAAGAAATATACGATATGCACACAATACCTGACAGAGTTCTTTTTCTCCCACATCACGCGGATTGATTCTGTCGTTGTTGACAATCGGACGTAGACGCGGACAGCTCAAAGAAAGCTCTGCATGTGGATATTTGCGGTTAATGTAGTAAACATGCAGCGCTGTAGCCAGTGCATCTTTCCGGAAATCATCCAATCCCAGAAGTGCAGAAAATCCGGCTCCTCTCATGCCTCCCATCAGTGCACGTTCCTGTGCATCAAAACGGTATGGCCAGACACGTTTATGTCCCATAAGATGAAGTGTCTCATATTTGTCTGTATTATAAGTTTCCTGAAAAACCGTGACGTAATCCACACCACATTCATGCAGATATTGATATTCGTCTACATTCACAGGATAAATCTCAATTCCGATATTTTTGAAATATTTTCTTGCAATCTTTACAGCTTCACCGATATATTTCACATCAGAATATGCGCGGCTCTCTCCTGTCAGCATCAGGATCTCTTCCATACCGGTCTTTGCAATGACCTGCATCTCATGTTCAATTTCTTCAAACGTCAGCTTTTTACGCCTGATATTATTGTAGCAGTTAAATCCACAGTAAATGCAGTAATTCTGGCAGTAATTCGCAATATATAACGGTGTAAAAATATAGACCGTATTTCCGAAATGATTCTTTGTAAGTTCCTCTGCTTTTCTTGCCATCTGTTCAAGATACGGTGCCGCTGCCGGGGACAAAAGTGCTTTAAAATCTTCTATCGAACAGGATTCATGGGAAAGCGCCCGTTCCACATCCCCTGCGGTATAAGCGTCATAATCATACTCTTCCATTGCCCGAAGTACTTTATCTTTTATATCAGATTGAATAACCTGCATTCCTTCCATATATTCCATATGATTTGTACGGAAAGACGGATCCTGCTCAAGTCTGTGTTTTCTCTCCAGCGCTGCCGGTGGAAGTTTGTCACTGTCTATAAAATATACCTGATTTTCTTCATTCATGATTCCGCTTCCTCCTTAGCGCAAAAATCCTGTCAGCGGATCGGATGCGCTTCCACCTCTGGCAAGAACTCGTCCCATTCCGGTAAGATAAGCTTTTCTTCCGGCTTCAATCGCCAGTTTAAATGCAGATGCCATTTCCGGCACATTTCCCGCTGTTGCAATCGCGGTGTTGGCCATGATCGCTGCTGCACCCATTTCCATTGCTTCACATGCCTGAGATGGTTTTCCGATTCCCGCATCTACAATAACCGGCAGATCAATCTCATCAATCAGTATCTGGATCATAGCTTTTGTTGCAAGACCTTTGTTGCTGCCGATTGGGGCTGCCAGCGGCATAACCGCAGCCGCACCTGCATTCTGAAGGTCTCTTGCCACATTCAGATCCGGATTCATATACGGCAAAACTACAAATCCTTCCTTAGCCAGAATCTCCGTTGCCTTGACCGTTTCATAGTTATCCGGGAAAAGATACTTCGCATCACGCATAACTTCAATTTTTACAAAATTTCCGCATCCCATTGCCCTGCTCAGTCTCGCGATACGGACCGCCTCTTCTGCTGTTCTCGCTCCTGATGTATTTGGCAGCAGCGTCACTCCTTTTGGAATAAAATCAAGAATATTTTCACTCTCCTGCGTATTTGCACGACGAAGTGCAAGCGTAATGATCTCCGCACCACCCTGTTCAACTGCTGCTTTGATCAGATTCAGATTATATTTTCCTGATCCAAGAATAAAACGACTTTTAAATTCTTTTCCGCCTAATACTAATTTATCTTCCATCTTCTGTTCTCTCTTTCTGTTTATTTTGCCTGGTTCATTGCAGGATTTTCAGCCTCCTCCAACAAAGCGAAGGACTTCAATTTCATCATTATCCTGAATCGTCACATTGCCGAGATTTTCTCTTGGGATGATCTCAAAATTGCGTTCTACAACTACCCATTCTGATTTATATCCTGCTTCATTCAGATATTCCAGAAGATTTTTTCCTGCAATGTCTTTATCCTCACCATTGATTTTTACCATCTATACGCTCCTTTCACTTTCTTATATACGCAAAAAGGCACCGGACAACACACTTATGGTGTTGTCCGGCGCCTGAAATATCCTGTGAAAAGTGGTGCCCCCAGTTCACACTCAACCCATTCATCCGGGCTGCATATATGCAAAATATTATACAAAACTCAGGAAGACTTTGCAAGTGTTATTCTGAAAGATTTACAAAAGCTTTTACATTATTCTCTTTACATATTTTATCCCATTCATTGTTTATTCAGTAATTTCTTATATGACAAATCAATAGCAAATGCCCCCAGCGGTGCAGTAAATACTATTGCAAGAACCGCCACAGTAAGTACGGTATCTCCACAGGCCAACCCCAATGCAAGCGGGATTCCTCCAATTGCAGCCTGAACAGTTGCTTTTGGTGTATAGGCCATCATAGCAAACAATTGCTCTTTTCTTTTAAGATTTGTTCCCAGCAGACATACAAATACACCCAACATTCGAAATATCAATGCCCCAATAATAACAACGAAAGCTTTGGCTCCGACTTTTCCAAGGTATTCAATATTTACAGTTGCTCCTACAAGCACAAACAGAAAAACTTCTGCCGCAACCCATAACTTCCCATATTTTACAGAGAGTCTTTTAGCAACAGCTTCTCTCTTTTTCTGTAATCCTATTCCGATAAACATAACCGCAATCAATGATGAAAATGTAATTGCTGTTGTCAATTTATCCTCAATTACTACAAGCAAAAATGAAATGCTCAAAATGATAAGCACTTTTGATGTATCCCGTATATGTACTTTTTTAAAGAAATATGCCAGTAACACGCCCAGGAACAATCCTATTGCAATTCCGAAAAATATGGAAACCGGAATACTTACAAACTTAAGTATAGAAGCGCCTTCCCCCTGCATCATTCCGACAAATGTGGAAAACAGAACTATGACATACACATCGTCAACGGATGCGCCTGCAAGGATCAATTGTGGAATTCCTTCTTTTACTCCATAGCCCTCATCCATAAGCTTCACCATTCTGGGAACAACAACAGCCGGTGAAACTGCTGCAAGTACTGCGCCCATAACAGCCGACTCTAATACGCTTAATCCCATTAGTTTTGGTGCCAGCAGAATCATACCCAGCAATTCAAAAGATGCCGGTACAAAACACATAAGAACTGCAGGTCTTCCAATCTTTTTAAGTCCGGACAGATCCAGCCCGAGACCTGCTCTTGTAAGAATGATGATCAATGCTATTTTACGAAGTTCTGCAGATATTCCAAGAATACTGCCATCCAGCAGATTAAGCCCATATGGTCCCAGAATAATTCCGGTGATTAACATTCCAAGTAGAGCCGGTAATTTAATTTTCTGGCATATCCATCCCATGAACATTCCCAAAATAAGAATCAGTGAAATACTTAATAACATAAAATTCCTCCCTTATATACGCAGAAAAAGCTGAGACTTTCTGCGTCAGTTTACTCGCAGAAGTCATCAGCTTTCATAAGCGGTTTAAGTAATTTATTACTCAGGGAGAACTTCATTCCCTTTATAGCTTTAATAAGAATAGCACATAAGCTCCTCTTTCGCAAGAAAAAATCATTTTACTCAAACGATCCTACCCCAAATCAGACTTATTCACATTTGAACCATCCATTTTTGTCGCTTGCCATGACTTGCACTATATTTTCCAAGGTATAAGTCATCTAATTTTTAAAATCTGGATGACTTTATACTCATTTACTATTATCTGAGGTATCTCAAATCTGAAATTTGGTGGACCCGGATTACGCTTACCTTCTCGCGGGGTATCTGCCGCTCAGAATTCGGTTAACCTGAATCGCACTAACCGTTCCCCAAGTCATCCCCGGATAACCAATAAAGAAATTACAGCAATCCCTGCCAGTACCTGTCCTGTCATATTTATTTCCCCATCGTTCTTATGTTTCTGGTTATTTCCCTTGTTTTCGTACGACAAGATGTGCACGGAAGCCTTTCTGCTTCTCCATGGTCATCACCTTAAACCCTGCTTTTTCTGACATAGCAACAAATTCAGATACTTTATATATCTTCACATCACCATGTCCAAACAAATTTGCCAGTGGCATTTCCAGATGGTTCATCAACCAGACTACAAAATCTGATGATGTATAATCACGCAAAACCAAGCGGCCGCCTTTTCTCAGAACACGGTATGTACTATTGAAAAATGCCTGCGGATTTGGATAATGATGGAAACTGTTAGAGCAGATAACTGCGTCAAAAGAAGATTCTGCAAAAGGAAGATTCTCACTATCGCCCACAATAAATTCCGTATTGGAAAGTTTCTTGTCCTGAGCAACCTTAATCATCTCCGGAGTGAGATCCAGACCAACGTAATGTTTCTCCGGATATTTGTCGTGAAGCAGCTGAATCATCGGGCCTGTTCCACAGCCGCAATCCAACACGTCATGGAATTTTTCTCTTTCCAGTTCTGCCAGAATCGGCGGATAATCATCTTTGCACATTTCATAAATTCCAGCGTGTCCGCTATCATAGACTTTCGCTGCCTGTGTAAATTCTTTAATAGAAAGCTCTTTGTATTTTTCCGGTGTCATAGCTTTTCCCCCTTCTTACGTTTTTTAGTTAGTTTTTTCTAACCAGCATATCATAAAGTCCAGTCCAAGTCAAAACAGAACACCGCTTTTCAAAATTTCAAAATTTTCAATTTATTTTCTTCCGTAAATAATTCCCATACCGCTTATCATCCATGGTGTTGTTACAAATCCCGGGATAAAATCCAGTTTCTTTTCCAGATTTCCTATGTAGTGTATTTCCAAAATTCCTTCTGCCCGCAATTCACGGATAAACTGCTCCATATCCCCATACAGTGCTTTCTGTGAAAACATATCCTGAAAAGAAAAAACTCCGCCTTTTTTTACTACTCTAAGTGCTTCTTTTACAACATCACGTTTATCTTTTGCAGTACGAACTTCGTGAAATACAAAATTACTTACTGCGGCATCAAATGTTTCATCTGCAAAATCGAGTTTGGCAGCATCCCCTTTCTGAAAAGAAATGCGATTCGAAACACCTTCTATGCGTGCATTTTTTTCACACTGCTCTTTCGCATAGCTCCACTCAGCTCCCCAGTAGTCCATTGCCGTAATCTACGCTTTCGGAAAGGCTTTTGCACAACGGACGGTAAGTGCCGCTGCTCCGCAGCCGATATCGAGTAGTGTGCCTTCACCATTCCAGTCAAGATGTTTTACCAGATGTTCATGCACGCCGGTCATCATATTTCCTTTTCCGAATGCAAATGTCTCATGGCAGATCAGCATATAAACAGCCTCGGCAAGTACCAAAACACCGATCACACCTACAATAACTGCAATCACCGGTTTATGGAATCCTGCCTGCGCGATCACAGCAATCACTCCCAGGATAACCGCTGCTCCAAACAGCATGTACAGAGCTTTTTCAGGCACCCAGTTCCCATAATTTGCTTTTTCCTTCATTTTTCTTTCCTCCTCTTATAGAATTAACTGTTTTGTCAATTTCCAGAGGTTTTCCCCTGTTGCCTCTAGTTAGTTGCTACTGACTTTATTTTAGCACAAAAAAACAGCTATGTATATTCTCAATTAAATATACACAGCTGTTTATGTAGATTTGTTTTTCTTATCGGATAAAATGTGTTGCTACTCTTTCTTCTTTTTCAGGAAGTCCTAACTGCTCTTTGCCAAGTGCGATGCTCTTCATCAGGAATGTCATATTGGCAGCAAGGGTGCGCATGGTCTGCTTGCCTTCTTCGTCCTTTTCGGCTTCACCCGGAGTTCTTCCGTGAATACTGTTCCAGTACTGGCTGGATGCAATCGGCATTCCGGATATGGTAAAATATTTATTGAGTTCGTCAAACGTCGCCGAACATCCGCCTCGTCTGGCACAGGCGATACTTGCACCGACTTTCATCGTCTTATCAAAATGACTGCTGTAAAACAGGCGGTCAAGACAGGCGATCAGCGTTGCATTTGCAGACGCATAATAGACCGGACTTGCAACCACAAGACCATCTGCTTCTTCAAATTTCGGTGCAAGTTCATTTACGATATCGTCAAAGACACATTTACCTTTTTCATAGCAGGAATTACATGCAACACATCCACGAATAGCTTTATTTCCAACTGTCACTGTTTCCACATCGACTCCGTTTTCTTTAAAAACTTTCTCCATCTCCCGCAGTGCGATTGATGTATTTCCATTTGATTTCGGACTTCCGTTTATCATAAGTACCTTTAAATTTTCTTTCATAATCTTCTTTCTCCTGTCTGTGCTTTTTAACATCCAAATAATTATTCTTTTTCCATCCTAGCATGTAATATGTACTGTGACCGCATTTTATCTATTTTTCCAAACGGACAGCTGAAACTGGAAAATTTCAAAGATCTCAACAATGAGAAAAAATGGCACACCTTCTTGAAGGGGTATCCCCCAAAATCCCCATGCGTTCTGCCATCCTTGGTGCATTCTCCCTGTTTCTGCAGTTTCTCGGGTATTTCTCGCTGAGTGCCTACATGTATGGCCGTTCCAGACTTTATGGTTCCATTCTGTTTGTATCGATTGCATTTTTTATTGTCCTTGGTACTGCACATCACGTGGCTATCGTTACCGGTACCGCAGCATTCCTGCTTTGGGCTGTCATTTTCACCATATTGCCGATATTTATCCTGCTGTTTCCATTTCGAATCATCGGTACATTACATATCGCTGCGATGACTTCCATGTTGGTCTGGATGATCCTGCTATAAGAAAGTGATATGCTCCCTTCTTTTATTCAGATTCCATATTTTTTGAGATCCACTTTGCCATTGACCACTTCTACACCGTCTGCTTCCAGAAGTTTTGCCTGTGCGCCGCCTCCTCCGAATGCAAAGGCTCCGGCAAGTTCTCCCTTCGAATTGACTACCCGAAAACACGGAATATGCTCCGGATCCGGATTTTTATGCAGCGCATTTCCGACTGCCCGTGACATTTTGGGGTTCCCTGCCATTTCTGCAACTTTCCCATATGTTGCAACATGGCCTTTTGGGATTCGTTTTACTGCCTCATAGATTCGCTTCGTCGGACTGTCTGTGATCAGATCATAACTTTCGGCAATCATTCTCTTGATGTCTTTATCCGGTATGCTTCCATCCAGTATGATCGTATTCCAGTGTTCTTTATTCTGGTGGTATCCCGCTGTCACAGACTCATATGCGGATCGCCAGAAATCGCGCCATTCCGGATCTGTTTTTACATTCAGATTGATATATCCGTTGCGTTCATAAATCCATAGGAAAGCCTTTTTGCTTCCTTTTACCCTTATCAGCTGCCAGTTCGGATCATGGAAAGGTTTTTCTTCGTATACACTTTTAAATGACAGGCCAAATTTTAATGCTTCTTCACGTGTTTTCATATACACAACACTTCCTTATTTCTGCAATTTTTATAGCTTATTTCTCCTTTATCAGTGCCTCCGCCAATATTATAAATTCCTCTGCAACATCCTTCCAGTTTCGCTCTGTCATATCCGTAACAGATGCCAGTAACTTTACGGGTCTGTCTTTTTCTCCGATCATCAGTTCTCTGAGTTCATGATCCAGTATCTCATCATCGATCTGCCTCCATCTGGAATTTTCTTCTTCACTCAGATCACCCAGACCAAATTTCTCCAAAATATAGTCCATTATTTTGCTTTCAATTTTATAATACTCTGGCAGATGTACTTTTACCGGTCTGATAATATCCGCAATATATGCCTCACTCGCATCATGCAGAAGACATGCAAGCTGTACCCTCTTCGACCATCCTCTTGCCCTTGCTTCTTTCATACAGTTTATCGAATGCTGTCCTACGGAATAAAAATATTTTAAATGTCCTCCTCCACGACATAACAGACTCAGTGCATGCGCAAGATCTTCCAGTGATACATCTTCACTGTTCATGTGCATAGGATCAAACTTTTTCCCGGAAAATGTGTTCATCACACTCATATCTTTCCAACTCCATTCTCATCTCTTCCAAACGATGCAATGCCTCGTCCAGTGTCTCTTTTTCATCATCACTTCTGTTTTCCCACAGGTTACCACGATTTCTTTATTCGGGTCAATACCCCTGTGGATTGCTTTTCCAGCTTAATTTTCATTGTAAATATCTTATCTCATCCAAAAAGAGAACCTTCCCTGTCCGGTGGCAGGGAAGATTCTCTTTATTTGTTTATGCATTATCATAATTTCTGTTATAAATCAACAGATTTCAGAAAACGATCAGATTGCAAGAAGATTTTTGATTGCTTCCATATATATGAGTACAGCTTCTTCCATTCCTGATTCAAGAATAAACTCATCTGCACCATGGATGCGGTAATCGATTCCCGGCATTTCCGGTCCGAATGCGATGATGTTCTTAAGTGATTTCGCATAAGTGCCACCACCGATAACCATTGGTTTGTTTTCAGTATCACCTGTTACATCGACATAAGCTTTGTACAGAGCATTTACAAGAGGAGATTCTCTCGGGAAGAACAGTGAATCACCGATTCCCAGAATCTCAATACGTCCATTCTCATCTTCCAGTCTGTCTTCGCACATCTTACGTACTTCTTCTGATTTTAAGGTTACCGGCACACGGATGTCGATCGTAGCGGAAATCACTCCATCCTCTGTCTTGACAATACCATTGCACAGTGTCAGTTCGCCGTATTCATCAGCAAACTTAAGACCAAGACCTGAACCATCGCAGGCTGTACCGATATGTTCATTGTAGAATTTTACAAAATCATCTTCGAATCCGGCTTTTGCAAGACATTCAAATGTCACTCCTGCTGCATTGACACCAAGAGTCGGTGTGCTGGCATGTGCCGGAACACCTTTTGCATAAATACTAATCTCGCCATTTTCTTCTGTTACTTTGTATTCCTGAAGTTTTGTCTCAGCAAACGCTGACTCGAGCTTTTCTTTCAGTCCTGATTCTGCCGGAACTACGGTATTACAGGTGTCACACACAGCGTTGGAAACAAAACCACCGTTCATGGAAATAATCTTTGTATTTTTGGAATATACCATCATTCCCATCTGACCCTTTTCACCATGGATACATGGGAAGCTTGCATCCGGTGTAAAACCACAGGATAATTCCTCTTCTACTTCATTGTAATGTTCCATACATTTTGATCCGGTTTCCTCGTTACATCCCATGATCAGGCGGACTCTTTTGTTTAATTTCACACCGGAATCACGTATGAGTTTCATTGCATAAAGTGCCTCGAGAACCGGTCCCTTGTCATCTGTTGTTCCACGTCCGTAAATATGATCTCCATCACGTGTAAGAGTAAATGGATCATATGTCCAGTCACCGCCTACCGGCACAATATCAAGATGTCCGGCGATACCAACGATTTCCTCTCCCTCGCCCATCTCTGCATAACCGCAGTAGTTATCAAGATTCACTGTTTTGAAACCAAGCTCATCTGCAATTTTTAATGCTTCCTCAAGAACCTTTGCAGGTCCTTCGCCAAACGGCATTCCCTCTGCCGGTGTACCAAGCTGCGAATCAATCGCAACCAGTCTGCCCATATTTTTAATAATTTCGTCTGATAATCCGTGAATTTCTTCTTTTATACTCATTACCATTTCCTCCAGATACTATTCTCCTGCCAAAAACCATATATTCTGCAGTCTTTCTTAAATATACACTTTTTTTCTCTACATCACAAGTGTTTCCAGCTTTTCAAATACCATATCGGTATACATCTGCTTAATTTCATGACGCTCCAGTCCTGTAACCTCTGCATGCACTTCAAAAGTATTTACTTTATCTTTTATGCGAATGCAAAAATATACAACTCCCTGCACACTGTCCGAATTATTTGGATCAATATTACCGGTCGTTCCCGTTATTCCGACAGCAATATCCGTATGCAGCTTTTCCTGTACTATTTTTGCCATTGCCTCTGCACATTCTTTGGAATATACCCCGTACTTTTGTATAATTTCTTTCTCAACACCAATAAAGATTTTGGTCTCATTCAGATATGTGACATAACCTCCCGGAAAAATTGCGGATGCACCTTCTGTATCTGTGATTGTGGATGCAATCATACCAGATGTGCAACTTTCCATCGTAGAAATTGTTGTATGTGTATCAATCAGTTTTTTAATGATACTGTTTTTTTCTTTCTGTTCCACACTCTTCATCTCCAAATCGAATTGCTGCCTTTATTCTAACAGATATTGCTCATCCAATCAATTCTTTTTCCACGTTTTCAAAACCGATGCGCTCTATTGTTTCTGCAAAACGTTCCCCTTTATTTCCATGATCCCTGAAAAAAAGAATCGCTTTTTCAACGACATCAAGTGCTTCTTCTCTGGAAGTAAAAATTTTGCTGAGTGCTCTGCCTTTTGATACTTTTTTCCCCCAGCGTCCGCCGACATAAATCTTATAACCATATGTACCATCTTCAATTGTGTGGAACGGACATTTTCCAACACAGCGTCCGCAGTGTCGGCACTGTGTCTCATCAATTGTGATTTTTCCGTCCACTACTTTTGCAACCTTGTTTGGACAGGCTGCTTCGATCGCACATTTTTTGCATCCTTTGCAAATATCAGTATTTACTTTCGGAATGCGCTGACCGATGATTCCCACATCATTTAAGTTCGGTTTTACACAGTTGTTCGGACATCCGCCAACTGCAATCTTAAATTTGTGTGGCAGTACAATGTCTCTGTATCCTTCATAAAAGCGTTTATAAATTTCCTCTGAGATTGCATAGGAATCCAGAAGGCCATACTGACAGGTTGTTCCCTTACAGGATACGACTGGACGGACTTTTGCTCCTGTTCCTCCTGTCACCAGATTTTCTTTGGCAATAAACTCTCTAAATTCATCAATCTTTTCATATGGGATTCCCGGAATTTCCACAGAAAGTCTTGTTGTATATAGAAGTTCACCGCTGCCAAACTTTTCTGCAGCTTCTGCCATACAACGATGCTGCGCTGCCGTTACTTTTCCGTTTATCGTCAGGACCCGTGCGGAAAAAAGATCTGTTCCGCGGTTATTCAGAAATCCCATTCCTTTTACTCGTTTTTCGTCCTCTTTACTTACTGTTAATGCTGACATGTATTTCCCTCATCTCATTTCATATTTTGATTTGCATTTCATAATATACCACTTGAGTATGTATT
>ERZ1034952.2270-NODE-2270-length-14393-cov-7.472590_pt1 | contig 14393 bp, 13 predicted proteins | sample MGYA00520625_ERZ1034952 | MGnify/ENA primary metagenome ERZ1034952 (study PRJEB33766, sample SAMN09781773) | gut metagenome | biome: gut microbiome | host: Homo sapiens | place: Madagascar | study: EMG produced TPA metagenomics assembly of the PRJNA485056 data... | reverse complement strand
GCTTATCACTGCTCAAATGTGCGCGCTTTTAGCATTGAGAAGTGTTGAAATAGGAATAGATACAAGGGCATATTTGAATAGGTTTAACAGATATAAACTGTTGACGCTTTCGAAAATTTTTCGTGATGATTTTCAGGAACATGGGTATTCTTTATTAATTAAAATAATTGCAGTTGTATATGATAATTTTAACTTTTTTCTGACATGTGTGTCATTGATTACCATACCGCTTGTAGTTGTTTCGGTTGCAAAATTAAGTAAAAAACCTTTTTTGAGTTTGCTTATTTTTATAGCTTTTGATTATTATGCTTCATATTTTTGCTTAATAAGACAATCGATTGCATACTCACTGTGTATACTTAGTTTTTTATGCATACAGAATAAAAAACCGGTAAAATTTGTTTTTTTGGTATTATTGGCTGCGCAGTTTCATAAATCGGCATATATATTTTTGCCGGCATACTGGATTGCAAATGTTAAAATGAACAAATATGCCCTAATAACGCTATGTATGGCTTTTGCAGCAGTATTTGTTTTCAAAAGCAAACTTTACGGGTTGATAGAACACGGGTTTTACAGCACGGTTGACAATATATACGGGGAAAGAAATACCGGAGCGTTTACTTTATTGGTGAGACAATTTGTCATTGCCGCAGCAATGCTTTTCTTTGCAGGTAAGAATGAATTTAAATGCATTAGTAATTACAACAGGTTTACTATGCTTGTGTGTACAGGCGCAATACTTACAATTTTTGCGACAATCGGCTCCAATGCACAAAGAGCAGCAAATTATTATTGTATGTTTTTAATATTTGGTATTCCTGAGCTTTTGGACAGTCTTGATGACAGTATGGTAAAAAGAGTTGTGAGTATTACGGTTATAGCGGGAGTTTTGGCAATGTTTGTATACAGCATAATAAATGATGAGTATAGCATTATGCCATACAGACTTTTTATTAAATAGAGTTTGAAAGGAAAAGCATAAAATGGTACAGCCTGTAATTAGCGTAATAGTTCCCGTATACAATGTTGAAGAATATTTGGAAGAATGCGTGAATTCTTTGGTGAATCAGACGCTGATGAATATGGAAATAATCTTGGTGAACAACGGTCATTCGGACAACTCCCGCACCTTGTGCCTGAAATACAGCGAAATCTATGAATATATTAAAATGATAGATATGGAGAGCAAAGGCGTATCGGCGGCGCGAAATGCCGGGATAGATGCGGCGAGCGGCAAATATATAGGATTTGTTGATGCGGACGATTGGATTGAGCCTGATATGTTTTCGGTGCTTTGTGAAAAAGCCGAGTCGGCAAGTGCCGATATAGCAATTTGCAATTATTACAGAAACAACGGCAAAATTCAGAACTTGGTAAGTTTTAATATAAATAAAAATGTTTTGAAAAACGATGAAATTTCTAAATTTGTGGGGAGAAAAAGCTATAATGAATCTGATGACAATATGGCGGGTTCGGTATGTAGGTGCATTTTCAAAAAAACTTTACTTTGCGAAAACTCTATACACTTTCATGAGAACTTAATTCATTCGGAAGACTTGATTTTTTGCATAGAGGCTTTTTCTGCTGCAAAAACGGTTGCGGTTGCCGAAGGTGCATATTACCACTATCGTTACAGAAAATCTTCCGTATCGCATTCGAAAAAAAATGAACTGAACGGCAGTCTTTTTGAAGTAATCAGAATTATTGACAAAAAATTCTCAGGTGACGCCGAAATACAAAACAGAATATCGCTTATGGCGTTAAACACGTGCAAGACACTTATAAAAGCGGGATTTAACAATAAAAACGGAATAAAAAATGCAGCTGCGGTTTGCGGCGAAACGGAGATAATGAAAATAGTTAACCGATGTAGAGGCGATGAGCGCTTAAATAAAGAAATGAGAGTGTGGCGCAGCGTCATAAATCATAAAAACTATTTGTTTATGTATATGCTTCATATGATAACAAAAGCAAAAAATATGTTTACTTTAATAAAAAAACCGGAGAGTAAATTATGAAAGAGACAGTGAGTATAATTGTTCCCGTATACAATGTTGAAAAATATTTGGAAGAATGCGTGGACAGTATTATAAACCAAACATATAAAAACCTTGAAATTATCCTTATTGATGACGGCTCAACGGACAGAAGTTCCGAAATTTGTGACAGATATGCAAAGGCTGATGACCGCATTTTGGTTATTCATCAAAAAAACGGCGGATTATCCGATGCCAGGAATACCGGGCTTGATAATTGCAGCGGAGATTTTATAATGTTTGTTGACAGTGATGACAGAATAAAACCAGAAACCGTAGAAATAATGTACAAAGAGCTTAAAGATGCCGACGCGGAAATCTGCATAGGCGGAATTCAACAGTTTGGTAACAAAACAGAGCCCATTACAATTGAACAAACGAGAAAATATATAAACGGAACTGAGGCTTTAAACGAATATTTTGCACATATTGCGTATTATGTTGTTGCTTGGGGCAAACTTTACAAAAAGGAGTGTTTTAATAATCTTAGGTTTGATACGGGCAAAATACATGAAGATGAATTTATTTTACACAAACTGTTTTACGAGATCAAAAAAATTGTGTGTATAAATGATTTGCTGTATGAATACAGAAGAACGGGTTCGAGCATAACGCTGTCGGCGTATACAATACATAATGCGGATGTTGTGGAGGCTTTCGGCAAACGTTTCGAGTTTTTTATTGAAAAAAAACTTAATATATTGGCGTCAAAGACATTCTCAATAATGACATCAAGTTATCTGTGTATGTTGAAAAACGGTTTTTTTCCCAATAAAACAAACGAGCGAGAAAAGGAGCTTCGTGAAATATATAAAAAGTGTTTTGAAGAAGGAAAAAAAATCGGGATTATAGATTTTAGAAGAAAAGTCAGAGGCGCATTTTTACTTTACCTTCCGCATTTAAGCATATGTATGTCTTTTATAAAACATTTACCTAAAAAGTTTCACGCGGAAAGTTAAAAAGCAGGATAAAGGAATTAGAGTTACATGAACAAAAACAAACAATTGGCAGTTAATATGGCGGCGCAAATGCTTACCTTTACGCTTAATATTGCAATCAGTTTCTTTTTAACGCCGTTTATTTTACAAAATATAGGAGAAGCGGCCTACGGATTCATAGGGCTTGCCAATAATTTTATAAGTTATGCAGGTGTTTTGACGGTTGCGCTTAATTCAATGGCGAGCAGATTTATAACTATCAGCATTCACAAAAACGAATATAACGAAGTTAACCGCTATATGTCTTCAATTACTGTGGCAAACGCAGCTCTATCCTTGTTCTTCTCTGTTGCTGCAGTGGTTATACTGGCTAATCTAAACAGGATTGTAAAAGTTCCCGATAACATTCTTCAAGATGTTACGGTGCTATGGGGTCTGCTTTTTTTGGGATTTTTCATAACATTGATTGGCGGTGTGTTTGATGTTGCCACTTTCGCTCATGACAGACTTGACCTTGCAGCAGTACGCAACGCCGAATCAAGTGTGTTCCGGGCAGGTATTTTATTCTTGATGTATAGTTTTTTTGCGCCAAATGTTTGGTATGTTGGGCTAAGTGCTGTTTTGTGCAATTGCTATGTTGTCGGAATGAACATTCATTATACAAAAAAATTTATGCCATACGTAAAAATTCGAAAAAAATATATTGATATTAAAAAAATTGTTACGTTGATTTCCTCGGGAATATGGAACAGTCTGAGTAAGCTCAGTGGGATTTTATCAAACGGATTGGATTTGTTAATAACAAATGTTTTCGTGAGCGCAAGTGCAATGGGTATAGTTTCCGTTGCAAAAATCATACCAACTTATGTTTTAGCTGCATTTGGAACAATTGCCGGTGTTTTTGCCCCGCAATTAACTATCAGCTACGCAAAAGATAATTTGCAGAAAATAGAAAAACAACTGAATCAAGCGGTTAAACTATTGAGTTTTATAGCCGCAATACCGGTATCTTGCTATTATGTTTTCGGACAAGATCTATATTCGCTGTGGCTTCCGACGCAAAATGCACAGCTTTTAAGCATACTCGGTATAATAACTTCTTTGGCATGGCTGTTTGTATTGCCGATAGAGCCTTTGTGGAATATATTTACAGTTACCAACAAGGTTAAAGTTTCTTCGCTGTTTTTATTGATTAACTCAGCTGCGACAATTATGATTACATACATTTTGTTGCTTTTTGCAAAGAGCGATTTCATGAAAATGTGCATTGTATGCGGGGTGAGCACGGTTTTCAGCATCATAAGAGCCCTCACTTTTTTGCCGATATACGGTGCAAAGTGCTTGGGAATGAAATGGTATACATTTTATAAAACTATTGGCAAAGCTTTTGTCAACAATATTATAGGTATCTTATTGGCAGGTGCGGTTCGGTTTTTTCTGGCGGTTAACAGTTGGATGACGCTGTTTTTGGCATTGGGCATTACGACGATGTTAATATGTGCGGTTAATTATTTTGCCGTATTCAATAAAACGGAAAGAAAGCTTATAATAAACATGCTTTTGAGGAGGAAAGGTCATGATACCTAAAATAATTCATTATTGTTGGTTTGGCGGAAACAGTTTGAATGATTTGGCAAAAAAATGTATTGAAAGTTGGAAAAAACATTGTCCGGACTATAAAATTATTGAATGGAACGAAAGCAATTTTGATATTAATTCAAACACTTATGTTAAAGAAGCATATGGGGCAAAAAAATGGGCTTTTGTAACAGATTATGTCCGATTATATGCACTATGCAATTTTGGCGGTATATATATGGATACGGATGTAGAGCTTTTAAAAAAACCGGACTCATTTTTGAAACACGCGGCTTTTTCCGGTTTTGAAAGCAACAAGGAAATTCCGACAGGGATAATGGCATCAGAAAAGAATGGTGAATGGGTAAAGTATTTGCTTTCATATTATGATAATAAGCACTTTTTGTTACCTGACGGAAAGCCTGATTTGACAACTAATGTAACAGCAATTACAAATATGACATGCTGGAAATACAAAATTCAGCTCAATAATACTTTTCAGCAAATTGACGGTGTTCTTGCGTTATACCCGAAAGATTATTTTTGTCCCAAAAACTATGAAACGGGAGAAATTGTTCTTACGGAAAATACAGTCTGTATTCATCATTTTAATGCATCATGGCACTCTGAGGAATCAAGAAAAGAGCACGAATATTATGTGTCGCTTGTGAATAAATACGGAAAAAAGCGTGCAGACAAGAAGAGGATTTGGCATAATAGAGCAAAACGTTTAAAAGCCATATTTGTTCAGGAAGGATTTTTAAAGGGTGTGCCGATATATTTACATAAAGCAATCGTACTGTTTGAAAAAAAGATTCAGCCTGTCTATTACCAATTAAGAATTTCAAAGTCAAAAAAGATATTAAGAAACCTTTACAATACACATAAAGGCGAGCGATGTTTTGTTATAGGAAACGGACCAAGTCTTACGGCGGTGGATTTGGATAAATTAAAAAGTGAAATATGCTTTGGAACAAACAGAATCTATCATATTTTTGATCAAACACAGTGGAGACCGGATTATTATTGCGCTCAGGATTACAATATTCTAATACAGGATGGCAAAAATATAAGCCGGTATAAATATAGGAAAAAGTTTATACCCATTATAAAAGGTCTTTGCTATAAAAAAATAAAAAAAGCTGTGTGGGTTAATTTGATATCGAAAGATTGTTACCCGGATTTACCAGAATTTTCGAAAGATATATCTGTTTCACTTACGGATGGATATACAGTTACTTACAGCTGCATCCAAATTGCCGCATATATGGGATTTAAAGAAATATATTTGCTCGGTGTTGATCATAATTATTCTGTTGAAAAAGCTCCTGATGGCAGAATTATAAGTCACGGCGCTAAAAAAGACCATTTTTCGGACGATGATAAAGTTGCCAATATACCGGAGGTATTTAAATCCGCTCTGTCGTATGAAGCTGCCGAGAAATATGCAAAAACTCATGGAATTAAAATATATAATGCAACAAGAGGCGGAAAACTGGAAACGTTTGAGCGTGTGGATTTTGATACAATTGTTGCTAGGAGGATTGAGAAATGAGTGTTTGTGCTTTATTGACAGGGCGTGGCAATAATACTTTAAAAGACAAAAATATACTTGATATTTTGGGGAAGCCAGTACTTTATTACCCAGCAAATGCAGGGGCTAAATCTCTCTTTATAGACAGCTATTATTGCAGTAGTGATGATAAAAAAATACTGAGTGAAGCGGAAAAGTTGGGGTACCAACCTATTAAACGACCTACAGAACTTGCATTGCCTTCATCGCAGCATGTGGACTGTATATTGCATGGGCTTAAAAAAATAGAAGAAAATGAAGGATTACCGGATATTTTGGTTGTAATACTTGCAAATAATGTTACGATAAAATCAGAATGGATAGATAAATGCGTTGAAAAGATGAAAGAAAACATGGATCTTTCGGCAGTAATTCCGGTATATGAAGACAACGATCATCATCCTCTCAGAGCTAAGGTTATAAACAATAACGGAAGTCTCATTATGTATGAAAAAAATATAAAAGGAAATGTATCGACAAATAGACAAGATTTACAGCCATGTTATTTTCCGGCACACAATTTTTGGGTGCTTAATGTTCAAAGTGTTTTAAAGGGAGAAGGACAACCTCCGTGGAATTTTATGGGTAATAACATTTTTCCTTTTATAATAGATGAATCTATAGATATACACAAAAAAATTGACTTGCATATAGCCAAAGAATGGATAAAAGAAAATTATAATGACTACTGAGCAGAAAGGAGGTTTGACAATGCACGAAGGACACAGAGGGCGAATGAGAGAAAAATACATTAAAAACGGCATAGATTCTTTTGCGGAGCATGAAGTTTTGGAAATGCTTTTATACTATTCCGTGCCTCGGGGAAACACAAATGAAACGGCTCATTTGCTTTTAAAGGAATTCGGCTGTATAGCGAACGTATTTGACGCGGACGTTGAAGATCTCATGCATGTGAAGGGTGTGGGTGAACAAAGCGCGGTGCTTATAAAAATGATAAAGGACATGGCTTCTTACTATAACCGCAGTGTGTGGAGCGAAAGACCGACGCTTTCAAACTCCGTAGATACGGGACTGTATCTTGTGGATATGATAGGTTCTCCATCGGACGAATGTTTTTATCTGCTGTCGCTTAATGCGGCAAGAAAAGTTTTAAGTTTTAATCTGATAGAGCGCGGCACGGTAAACAGCTCCTCGGTGAGCATAAGAAAAGTTGTGGAGCACGCTGTGAAAAACAGAGCAAGCAGTGTGGTTTTTGCACACAACCACCCTTCCGGAAGACTTGTGCCGTCGGAAAATGATATAGAACTGACAAAACTTTTGGAGAGGGCATTTGAGCCCATCGGAATAGCGGCGCTGGATCATTTTATCGTTGGAGGCGGAGGATATTTAAGTATGTCGGAGGCAGGATATTTTTGAGTAGTAAATGCATGCTGTGCCCGAGAATGTGCTCGGTTGACAGAAAAGAAACCGTGGGTTTCTGCGGTATGAAGGACACTCTCAAAGCGGCAAGATGCGCGCCGCATTTTTGGGAAGAGCCGCCAATAAGCGGAAAGCGCGGCTCAGGAGCAATATTTTTTTCCGGCTGCAATTTAAGGTGTGTATATTGCCAGAATTTTAAAATAAGTTCAGGGGGCTTTGGAAAGGAAATTTCAGATGAAAAACTTGAAGAGCTCATGCTGTCGCTGCAGAATAGAGGGGTGCACAATATAAACCTTGTCACACCGACTCATTTTGCCGGCAGAATTTGCAGAGTGCTTGATAAGATAAAGCCAAAACTCTATATACCCGTTATATATAATTGCGGAGGCTATGAAAGTGAAGAGACACTTAAGAATCTGAACGGGCTTATAGATATATATCTTCCGGATTTTAAGTATAAAAGCGAGGAGGCAGCTGTGCGTTTGAGCCGTGCTCCGCATTATTTTGAGATTGCGTCAAAAGCGCTTGAAACCATGGTAAAGCAAGTCGGCAAACCGAGAATAACGGACGGAATAATGCAAAGCGGCGTTATTGTGCGCCATATGGTGCTGCCGGGTTTCTCAAGCGACAGTTTGGAAATTTTAAAATATCTTGATTCCTCATATGAAAAGGGCGAGATATTGCTGAGCCTTATGAGTCAGTATACTCCCCAAAATAACTGTGCCGACAAAAAACTTGCCAGACGCGTTACGTCTTTTGAATACGGCAGAGCGGCGGACTTTGCTTTAAAATGTGGGTTTAAAGGTTTTTTTCAGGAGCGTTCATCGGCGAAAACGACATATACGCCGGATTTTGACTTAAGCGGCATTTAGTTTTAAAATTGTTTGACAAACGTGCATGGCTGTGTTACAATATTATCGGAGATATAAGTTTTATATTGCGCCGACGCAATGCGGCGAACGGAGATTATTATGGATAACCGAAAAGAACAGGGTCTTACCGCCGAAAAGCTGATGAGGCTCTTTATCGAAAAATGGTATATATGTTTAATAAGCGTAGTCGTGACAATGCTTGCCGGAATGTATTTTTTTGTTATAAACGCACCGGCTACATACACCGCGTATACAACGATTTATGTAACCGACGAGACAGAAGAAAAAAACGTCGGAGCGGCACAGGAAAGCACCGCACTTACAGTAAACGAGAAGCTTGCCAAGGACTATGCCATTATAGCGCGGAGCAACAGGGTTTTAAATACGGTAAAGGCAAATATGCCAAACCTTGATTTGCCGCAGTCTGCAATAGGTGTAAAAGCATATCCGGATTCCAGAATACTTGAGGTATCGGTGACGGGAAAAGATCCTGTATTAATGGCTGAAGCGGCAAACGAAATTACGGAAGTGCTTATAAAAGAAGTCAGCGAGATAATCAGCAAAAACAATATTCAGATCATAGATTTGGCATCAGTTCCGCAGCAGCCGAATGTAATAAATCCGAAAATATGCCTTATAGCATCATTTTTGGTCGGGCTGATTTTGGGAGTACTTATTATTCTTTGTGTTGAAATTTTTGACACAAGGATAAAAGGCCCCGAAGATTTTAAAGAACATTTTAATGAGCCGGTTTTGGGAGTTATTCCAAAATATGACGGAAAGTAAATATGCCGGAAGGAAAAAGCAGAATGAAAAAAACGGGAAAATCCGAACGAATATACATTGACATAAACGACGACGCTCCCGCAATGGAAGCATATCGTATGCTTAAAACAAATATTGAGTTTTCAAATTCGGTAAATCCGATTAAAAAAATACTTATTACAAGCTCTGTTGCCGGTGAGGGAAAATCCACCACTGTATACAACCTTGCAAAGGTGTTTGCGCTCGGCGGCGACAAAACGCTTATAATTGATCTTGATTTAAGGCGTCCCGTAATACACAGAATTATAGGGGAAAAGCCGGAGCACGGAATTACATCACTTATTATCGGCAAGAAAACTGCGGAAGAAATCATTACCCCTACGAAAACGGATAATCTTTATTTTATTTCATGCGGTGAAAGACCTGTAAATCCTGCGGAAATGCTTTCGTCAAATGCACTTGCGGAAGCTGTGGAAGAGCTGTGCGGGAAATTTGACATTATTTTGCTTGACTCGCCGCCATCTGCCGCACTTGCGGACGCGGCTATAATATCAAGATTTGCCGATACGGTGTTGCTTGTGGTTTCGGCGGGACAAACAAGCTATGCGGATGTAGAAAATTCGCTTGATAATTTAAAAAAAGCAAATGCCCGTGTTGCGGGTGTTATAATGAATAATGTAACAAAGAAGTCCAGAGGTTATAAGTATTATAATTATGATTATTAAAAGATAAGAAGGGGTAAAACATGCACAGCTTTTTTTCATATGTTAAGAGCGGTATGAAAACACGGCTTTTCGGAAGAATCATCAGTTGTGCTGCTGTGCTTTGTTTCGTTCTGTCTTTTATACCGGTACAGGCTGCCGTGCAGACGGCGGAAGATATGCTTTCGGCAGGATTTAATCACTATGTGGGTGTAAACAAATACGGCAGAGTGTACGCTGCCGGAGATAACAGCTTTGGTCAGTGTAACACCTATGGCTGGAATAATGTTATAAAAGCGGCAGCAGGAAAATATTTTTCTGCTGCTTTGCTTTCGGACGGGAGTGTTGTAACGTGCGGAGATGAAAATATAGATACGTCTTCGTGGAGCGGCATTACGGATATTGCCGCAGGAGGCGGAACGGGTAAAAGCGACCGCGACGGGTTCATGGTCGGGATTAAATCTGACGGCAGTTTGATTGCAAGCGGATCGGATATTGATTTGTCGCATATTGCAGGTGCAAAAAAAATTGCGGCAGGCGGCGCTCATGTGCTTGCGCTGCTTTCGGACGGTACTGTTGCTGCTGCCGGAAATGCAGTTGCATGCACAACGTCATCGTGGAGCGGAGTGACAGGCGTTTTTGCAGCCGGAAATCTTTCTGTGGGACTTAAAAATGACGGTACGCTTCTGTATGCGGGAGAAGCGGTAATGTGTCCGGGGGATGACGCAAACGATCCTTCATATTGGAAGCCTTCGGAATGGACAGACATAAAAACTTTGGATATAGCTTTGGACGCACATTTGCGCGGCGTAGTTGTCGGAGTAAAAAATGACGGCACTGTTTTAACGGATGCACAAGATGAGGCTGTCGGAGAAGATGCGGCTGCCGCATTTAAAGTGGGAATGCTGAAAAATATTAAATGTGTTGTAATTAATAAAAGCAATAAAGAAACAGGTTTGCTTGCGGAGACGGAAGACGGAGCGGCTGTGCTTTGCGGAAGTCCTGTAAGCATAATAGAAACGGATGACCTTAAAGAAGAAATAAACGGATGGAACCTTCTGCGCCGCCCGATAGAGAAAGAATGCGCTTTTCCGGATATTGCATCGGGAAAAGACGCTGTATATCTGCGTCTGCCTTCGGGGCGCGTTATGAGGTTTTCGGATGCCGTGTCGGAAGCGGAGGGTTTTGGTGAAACGTTTGGTTTATCCGTAAATCTGCAATACGACATTTTGTCGGCAGCGGACGATGGAGGAAAAGTACATACAAATAGTACGCTGCTGTCCGAAACGGCTGAGTCGTGGGACGGAATTATGAAAACACTGTCCGGGGTTGTTGAAGGAACAAAGCCGTTTGTCGGAGGGATAAGATGGGATGGACTTGTAAGGCTTGCCTCATCAACGACGTATGTTCCCTTTTCGCTTTCGGAGAAGAACAGCGGAAGTGTTGTAAAATCTTACGGCGCGCGGGATTTTGCGTGCGGATATTTATATACTGCGGCGCTTTTCCCCGATGGCTCGGCAAAAGTATATGTTAAAAATCAGTTTAATGATACATGTAAGCTTTATAAGCCGGTGTCGGAATGGACAGATATAAAAAAGCTTTGCGGCGGATACAATCACATTATCGGAATAAAAAATGACGGAAGCGTGGTTTGTGCGGGAAAAAATTCCGGGAATTATGATGGCTGGACAGACATTGTTTCGGCTGCTGCAGGATACGGGTATACGGTCGGGCTCAGAAGTGATGGAACATGTATAAGCAGTTCGGAAGATATAGATGTTTCGTCATGGAAAAATATAAAAGCCGTATACGGCGGAAACAAGGTTTGTATGGGATATACAGAGGACGACGGATTTGTCTTTGCGGGAAAAGGAACAGAAAAGATGCAGTCGGCGGTAAAAACACTTGCAAATGCCATGATGACTGACGATTTGTTTATATGCCCCGTTCAATCAGATGAAACGCTGAGCGTTATTGTTGAAACGAACCGCGCGGAAAAAGGAAAAGTTTTTACCGCACTATTTGACGAAAACGGTGTTTTGTGCGGTGTTCATGCAGATAACTTTGAAAGCAGCATATTTGAATTGCCGTCAAGCGGTGCAAAAAGCTGGAAAGTGTTTGTGTGGAATGAAAGTATGGAACCTATATATGCAAAAGAAGGTTTTTTCTATGAATGAAACGGTTTATTATTTGTGGCTGAATTTTATTGAAGATATTTTGACATCAAAAAAATGTGAACTTTTGGAGCATTTCGGAAGTGCTGAGAATGTATACAAAGCCGAAAAGTCGGAATACATGGTTTGTGATTTTCTGACGGACGGGAACATAAAGGAACTTGAAAAGAAGGATTTGCAGCGCGCCGAAAAAGAATTGGCCGCTGCGCAAAGTCTCGGGATAAAGCTTATCAAGATAGGGGATTCTCACTATCCTCCGGAACTTTTGAATATACCCGATCCGCCCGTGATTTTGTATGCATTCGGAAATACGGCTATGCTTAAAAGCAGATTGATGTTTTGCATTGTCGGATCAAGAAAAGCCAGTGATTACGGCATAACAAGCGCTGCGGCGGTATCAACCCAGCTTGCGGAATGCGGCATGACAATTGTAAGCGGATGTGCACTCGGAGTAGACAGTGCGGCGCACATGGGAGCTTTGAGGGCCGGAGGAAAAACAGTAGGCGTTGCGGCGTGCGGACTTAATGTTGATTATCCGAGCGGCAATCATCCGCTGAGAGAAGATATAATAAAAAGCGGAGTGATGATAAGTGAATTTCCGCTTAATACTCCGCCGCTTGCGTATAATTTTCCAAAAAGAAACAGAATATTAAGCGGAATGTGTCTCGGAACTGCCGTTATTGAAGCAGGGCGAAAAAGCGGAGCGCTTTTAACCGCAAGGCATGCATATGAGCAAAACAGAGATGTTTTCGCGCTGCCGGGCAATATCACAAGCAGAAATTCGGCAGGCGCTAACGAGCTTATCAGAGACGGGGCAATTCCGCTTCTTGATGCGGAAACAATTTTAAGCGAGTATATGACGAGATACCCCGAACTTTTTGCCGCTGAAGAAAACACGGAGGAAGACAGTGATACTTACGAAAATGGAGAAAACAATGTCATTGCGGCTGCGGAATTATTTGATGCGGACGCGTCTTCGGAAGAGAAAAAAATACTCTCCGCACTGCTTTCGGAGCCGCTGAGAATTGATGAGATTGCCGTAAAAACCGGAATTGACGCGTCAAGGCTCGGTGCAATTTTGACGATGATGCAAATAAAAGGAAAAGTGCGCTGCTTGGGTGAAAACATCTATACGCGGCTTTGATGCGGATTTAATTAAAGTCTTGCCATTTTGATATTGACATGTTATAATAAATATAAAAACAAACTGAAATCGGAGGGAATAAACATGAAAAAAATACTTGTTGTTATGCTTGCGGCTATGCTGGCGGCTATGCTGGTGCTTTCCGGCTGCGGAAAGAAAAAGGCAAACGATGCTGCGAATACAGAAACGAGCACCGAGACTGCCGGTGGAGATATGGCACAGAATACAGATAATTCCGCGGCGGCTGAGCAGGCTAAAACGGCAGTTGAGCCCAAGGTTGACGAAGCGATTGTTACAAGCGATGAAAAACCCGGAGATTACACAACTTCGTTTATTTCAAAGTTTATTGAGAGCGGAACGTATTATATTAAAAGAAATGTAACAACTGCCGAGGGTACCGTGGTTTCCGAAGTTGCGGCAGAAGGAAGCAAGGTTGCGTTGAGAGAATCGGAAGGTACAAAAATAATAGACGGAGATATGCTTTATTACGTTTTCCCCGAGCAGAAAACCGTGCTCACATCGCCCGTTGCGGATTCTATGAAAGAAGGCTTTACAAATTTTATTGTTGCAAAAGCGGCTTCGGCGGCAACGGATAAATTTATAGGTACCTCGGAAGAAGAAATAAACGGCGAAAAGCTCACTTGCGAGGAATTTAAAGATGTGGACGGAAACACGGTTAAATATTATTACGACTCTCAGACCATACGATACGTAAAGCAGATAGGAACGGACGGGGCAGAGACCACAACTCAGATTCTTGTGTTGTCTCATACGGTACCGAGCGGCTTTTTCGATGTTCCGGACGGATACACTGTTCAGGATTTGAGCAAAATGGGTTGATATTATGAATTTTTACGAAAAGGTTTATAAAGCAGTCTCGGAAATACCGCGGGGCAAAGTTGCAACATACGGGCAGATAGCACGCATGTGCGCAAGTCCCCGCGCTTCAAGAATTGTAGGAGGGGCGCTGCATAAAAATCCGCTGCCGGGTGTGATACCGTGCCACAGAGTGGTTAACCGTTTCGGGGGTTTGGCTCCTGATTTTGCTTTTGGCGGTAAAGATGCTCAAAAGGCACTTCTTAATGCCGAAGGTGTATTCGTGGACGAAAATTATACGGTTGAGTTGGAAAAATACTTGTGGTAAAAGAGGGGGCTGTTTAAAAAGCCACAACCCGATAAGGAAGTATTGGTTTTGAAAGCCGTTCTTTAAGTTTATACTTCGTAAACAG
>ERZ1034952.2268-NODE-2268-length-14397-cov-10.379236_pt1 | contig 14397 bp, 20 predicted proteins | sample MGYA00520625_ERZ1034952 | MGnify/ENA primary metagenome ERZ1034952 (study PRJEB33766, sample SAMN09781773) | gut metagenome | biome: gut microbiome | host: Homo sapiens | place: Madagascar | study: EMG produced TPA metagenomics assembly of the PRJNA485056 data... | reverse complement strand
TTCAAAAAGAAAGGTAAATCTGATGTAAAAATGTATTTCGTAAAGAATAATCCTAAAGATTGTAGATGCGAGAGACATAGGTTGAATATACCAACTTTAGGTTGGGTACGCATTAAAGAAAAAGGATACATACCAACAACTAAAGATGGATGGAAAATCAGAAGCGGTACAGTATCCATCAAAGCAGGCAGATATTATGTGTCAGTTCTTGTGGAAATTCCCGACGCTAAGATTGCTAATAATAGCAATGACGGTATAGGAATTGACCTGGGTTTGAAAGACTTGGCGATTGTTTCTAATGGTAAAACTTATAAAAATATCAATAAGTCAGCAAGAGTTAAAAAATTGGAAAAGAAATTGCGCAGAGAGCAAAGATGTCTCTCACGCAAGTATGAGAATTTAAAGAAAGGAGAGTCCACTCAAAAGAATATACAAAAGCAAAAGCTCAAAGTGCAAAGACTTCATCATAAAATAGATAATATCCGTACTGATTATATCAATAAAACAATAGCCGAGATAGTGAAAACCAAGCCATCTTATATAACTATTGAGGATTTGAATGTATCAGGAATGATGAAGAACAGACATCTATCAAAAGCCGTTGCATCACAAAAGTTCTATGAATTTAGAACTAAGCTTAAAGCTAAGTGTGATGAAAATGGTATTGAATTAAGAGTCGTAGACAGATGGTATCCATCATCCAAAATATGTCATTGCTGTGGTGCTATCAAGAAAGATTTGAAGCTTTCAGATAGAATATATCGTTGTGATTGTGGCTATGTTGAGGATAGGGATTTCAATGCTGCTCTTAATCTAAGAGATGCTTTAACTTACGAAGTTGCATAATAAACGCAAACGTAAGTATGTACTGCGGGCTATCGCAGGAATTTACGACTGTGGAGTGTACAAGGATCTGTGAGTAGCGTGTTACTTGTAACCGCCAAAGCATACACATTGAAGCAGTAAGTAGTATCCGCAAGGACTACAATTTCTCGATGTGATTGAGTATATTTCAACATATTTTGAGTGGCAGACGAATGTATCAGCTTAAAGTTATAAAGGAAGAAAAAACACCTAATCCTGATGGCGGAAAGCATATTACCCGTATATTACAGGGCTATGGATATGATGTCCGGCTCGTTTTTGATACCGGAGAAGAATTTGCCGAAAAACATGTTTCTATACTTCCAACAAAATGCAAAAATGAATTTCATTTTATATTTAAACCTGTTTATGATCCTCTCTTTAATGATAAACGTATCGAAAGCTATTCTGCAGTTAATCTGTCTGAAACAGACATGGATCAGGTAGTGGAAGAGTATGCGAACGTAAAAGAACTATTTCATGAGCTGGATAGCCGGAAGGAGGAACTTTTCTGTGAATAGTTTATTTATCAATTCTGAATGTGAAGATATTGCCATGCTCGTAAGCACCATACTTCCGAATGTTCTATCTGGCGAAGATGATGATAATAGGGAGTTAGCAACGGATTTACTTAGTACAGCAATCAAGTATACCAAATACCGTATGGAATGGGCAACGCATGATAATACGTGGAAGATGGAAAACGACAAATATCGTACATCGTCACATGATCGGTTTATGGATTGTCTGAATATTTTTCTTAGGTATAATAAAATGCCTTTGGAAAAAGAATTTGGCAGAAAAGATCTTGGCGATATTGCATGTTATTTGGCGTATGCGGCGGCAATTTCAGAAAGGTAACATTGACTCCGGAATATTTCCGGAGTTTTCTGTTTTTATATCATGATTTTCTTTCATAATAATTTTATAACTGAAGAAAAATGGAGAAAACCATCAAAAACAGAAAGGATATTTTATGAATATCGCATTATTAATTATTGGTATCGTAATTGCTATTGCAAGCATCATCTGGGTTGTAAACGAAAAGGAAAAAACGATGAGACATGTCGCTCCCGGAGTTCTTTTGGGATTAGCAATTTGTGTTCTCAGCCAGTCCTTTGCAATTATCCCCACGGGATATACCGGTGTCCGGATTACTTTTGGACAGATTGATAATCGAACCGTCCAGAATGGGTTTAACTGGAAGATTCCCTTTGTTCAGAAAATCAGCCAGGTAAACAATAAGCAACAGGATATTGCTTACACCGGGCAGGTATGGAGCGAAACATCCGAAAGAACGATTTTGTATTATGAGGGCGTAACTGTTACCTATACGATCAATTCCGAAAAAAGCGCATGGATCTACGCAAACATATCAGATTATAAAAAGAATCTGATTTCTGATAGCCTGGTTGCTTCCGCAATCAAGAGCAGCAGTAAGGAATTAAATTCCACCGATGCGACAAACAGAGGAATTATTGAACCTCTCGCGCAGGAGAAGATTCAGGAAGCGTTGAATCAGAAATACGGTGACGAAGTGGTATTTATCAACAAAGTTGTTATCGCCAATACTGATTTCGAGGAGTCTTACAATCAGGCAATCGCCGACAAACAGACCGCGCAGCTTGCTTACGAAAAGCAGCAAATTGAAAATAAACGGCAGATCGAGGCGGCCGAGGCCGAAGCGAAGGTGAAGACGACCCAGGCAAAAGCGGAAGCCGACGCGGCGGTCATTAAGGCACAGGGCGAAGCAGACGCAAATAAGTTGCTGAACGATTCCATTACGGAAAAGATTTTAAAACAGCAGTACTACGAAAAATGGGACGGAAAGTTGCCCAACGTTATGAATTCCGATTCCAGTGATTTGATCCTGGATATTAGAAATGTTACCGATGGGGCGACAACGGAAGAATAGTTTTTAAAAGAGTCACGGAAAATGTGGCTCTTTTTTATATGTCTATTTTCTTTCATAATAATGTTAGAGCAAATTTACTCGTAACATTTTTATTAGGAGGTAAACAAAAATGTCGAAAAGATATAATTTTCCGGAATGGCTTAATAAATCTAAATTTGATCAGTATCAACTGGGGCAAATAAAAGAAGAGATAAAAAGTGGGTTGGAGTCTGGTATCGATACCTCTATTTATGCCAAGCCTGAATTTGATGCTGATCAGATGCACGAAATAAGACAGGGTTTGGAAGCAGGTATTGATGTTTCTATTTATGCCAAACCCGAATTCGAGTGGACACAAATGAGTGAAATAAGACAGGGTTTGGAAGCAGGTATTGATGTTTCTATTTATGCCAAACCCGAATTCGAGTGGACACAAATGACGGAAATTAGACAGGGTTTAGAGACAGGTATTGATGTTTCTATTTATGCCAAACCTGAATTTAATGCCCGCCAAATGCGACAGATTAGATATGGACTAGAAAATGACATTGACGCATCTATTTATGCAAATCCAAGATTTGATAGCACCCAAATGGAACAGATAAGAGAAGGTTTGGAATCCAAACTCGATGTTTCCATCTATGCCAAGCCCGAATTCGAGTGGACACAAATGACGGAAATTAGACAGGGTTTAGAGACAGATGTTGACACTTCTCTCTATGCCAAACCTGAATTTGACGCTGGTCAAATGTACGAAATAAAAGAAGGCCTTAGAAAGGGTTTAGATGTCTCAATTTATGCTAACACCGATTTTAATCCTGAACAAATGCGCGAAATAAGATATGGTTTGGAAGATGGCATTGATACGTCTATTTATGCAAACCCAAAGTTTGATTACAATCAAATGGAAAAAATAAGAATTAGTTTGGAAACAAGAGAAAATGGGGACTACAAAAGTTTCCTGGATCATATTGATGCTGTAGTAGAAAAAACTAAAAGAGAACAGCAAACATTGGCAGAGAAACATACTAAACCGGTCATTGCCCAAGGTGAAGAGCATTAATAAAAAAGAGCCTTAGAAATGGGGCTCTTTTTATGTCAAAATAGAAGGTAAAATAAATCAAGATATTGTTCCGTTTTCTCCCCTCTCTACGACATCTTGTTTTTAACGAAACCCTTTATTTATGCGGCTTTGCGGTATATTAGGCTCACATTGTGAGCCTATATTTTTTATCAATATTTTGTATTCTTTTCTTTTTTCTAAACAATATATAGTCTACGTCTTTCAGCTGTTATTTTCCTTCATATTAATTATATCAATCAATAGATAAATGGAGGAAACACAATGAACAAATTTGAGATTTTTAACAAGGAAAATATCGGTAAGTTAAGTGCAGTAATCCGCGATAATGGATCCGTATGGTTCCTTGCGAAGGATGTTGCAGAAATCCTCGGCATGCAGGCAAAGAACGCTCTGCGTATGCTGGACGACTCCGATAAAGAAGAAGTATTCACTGACATCGGAAACGGCCGCCGCAAATATCAGTTTATAAATGAGCCTGGCCTGTATGAGATGATTTTCTCATCCCGTAAAGCAGAGGCAAAGGTATTCAAAAACTGGGTGACGCATGATGTGTTACCGTCTATTCGTAAAAACGGTGGTTATATCATTGGACAGGAAGAACTGAAAGGAGAAGAGAAAGAAAAGCTGGAAGAACAGATCCGTCAGTTGGCGAAGCAGGTAAACGCTTACAGAGAAGACGGAAACCTGTGGATGAAGATGTATTTCGATCTCCAGACTGACTACATCAATGCCGTTGAAAAAATTTACGGCAAAAAGAAGACTGATATTGATACTCCGGAAAATTCTTCAGAGAAAGAATATGTTGTTACTCCTGAAGGTTGGATACTTCCGAAGGGCTTGATGGACAGAGATGATGACTAACAACAAGATAGTGAAAGAGCGGATTAAATCCGCTCTTTTTATAACAAAAAGGAGAAAATCATGAAAAAGAAATTAACTTTATTATTATCGGCGGTTATTCTTTTACTGACTTCGTGCGGTAGTTCATTGCCTGTAAACGAAAATCACGCAAGTACAATTCCCGACATCGAAATAATTAAAACAGAGTCGGAAATTATTCCTGAAGAATCGCAAAGCGAATTCGATTCATCTCAAATTCCCGTTTACGCAGGCAACGCATACGCCACGATCAACGACAATATCCCTTTCTTTGCTGCGGACGACATTTTGTCTGCTGGATATGAATTATACAGTCCCCTGGATGAACTCGGAAGATGCGGTCCCGCCATGGCGCTTGTGGGTAAGGAAACAATGCCTACGGAAGAAAGAGGAGAGATCGGAATGATTAAGCCTACCGGATGGCATACCGTTAAATATTCCGGTATCGTAGATGGCAATTATCTTTATAACCGATGTCATTTGATCGGATATCAGCTTTCAGGAGAAAACGCCAATGAAAAGAATCTGATCACAGGTACGAGATATTTCAATGTTACCGGCATGCTTCCGTTCGAAAACGAGGTCGCAGATTATGTTAAAAATATCGGAAATCATGTCATGTACCGTGTAACTCCTGTGTTTGCAGGCGATAATCTCGTAGCTGACGGTGTCCTTATGGAAGCATATTCTACGGAAGATAACGGAGAAGGTGTTTGCTTCTGTGTATTTGTCTACAACATTCAGCCTGGTATTGAGATTGATTATGCAACAGGTGACAGTTGGATCAGTGGAGCAGCACAAAAAGAAAGTGATGAAAACATAGATGACTCCGTTGTTAATTATGTACTCAATACTGGTACGCGTAAATTTCATTTACCGGATTGTGAGAGTGTTACAGATATGAAACCACAGAACAGGAAGGATTATAGCGGCAGCAGACAAAATCTTATCGATCAGGGATACGATCCCTGCAAAAGATGCAATCCATAGGAGGAAAGCATGGAATATGCGACTTATCAGACAACACCTGAAATTCATGGCGAAGGAACATTTTTCTTTACTGACTGCGGACATAAGATGTATTCAAACCGGGATAAAACGGCGTACCACGGCTGTTTATGCCCGGGATGTTTTAGTCAGGGAAAAATGACGACACTTTATCTTTGTGGATCAGAAGAAGGAAATAGGTATTGGAAAAAGAGACTGGAGGAAAAATTATGATTATATGCAGATACGAAGGAGAAATTCATTGTATTTCAGAAACGGAAGATTTTCGGGAACTTGTAGCACCGGAAGTTTTCGATGCTTTGCATGAATTTCTGAAAATAAAGGAACATGACGCGGAAGAATATGATAATCTGGAGCGAAAGTACGACAGATTATACGACGATTTAGAAGATACGAAATCCGAGCTGGAAGATGCTGAAAACGACATTGATTGCTTGGAGGAAGAGAATGATTCTCTATCAGATAAATTATCCAATATTTCCAAAAAACTGAAAAAACTTCTCAGCGACAAGAGTTTAGGATATATCGATCAGGAAGAATTCAATAGCAAAATCAAAGAATTAAGCGACGAATACAGTATCATTCAAAAATAGAAGCACTTTCTATGTTGATATAAGGATTTTGCAAACTTCTGACCTACTTTTCTATCATAATAGTAATATCACAGAAAGATGGAGAAAAACTTTTCCCGGGGTTAAGATAAAAATCCCGGTTGATTTTATAGATTTTACTTTTGTTACTCCCGTTTATCCGGAGATTATATAAAAACAACCTTTTTCTAAAGATACAGTCCGGCCGGATGGACACTGATTCGCTGCTTCATCCGGTTACGGAAGCAGCGTCCTCCCAAAAATCTATGACGCTCCCGCCGAGCGAAACATTTCTTACTGTTTCCGGCGGGGGAACAGTTATGGCCACAAGGAGGGCAAATCATATGAGAAATTTAAACGAAACGAACCTGTTAAAAGCAACCATGACTCAGCCGAGATTAGCTTTCGAACTCATTAAGGCACTTGGTAAGGCATCGGAGGACCTGATGACTTATGAGAGAATCAATTCTCGTCCTGATAGAGAACTTGCCCGTAAGAGTAAGTTAGGGGAAGCTGTTAAGTATTCGAGTAAAGTAGTCGGAGTTGTGTCCCGGATGGAGCGGGAGACAGGCTTGACAATCATTAAAACCTATCTGCATGACGATGCTGAAAAGCTCGAATTTATGCAGGACGTGGATGATTTCTTCAATGAACTCTACGCTGAGTCTCAGGAGAAGCAGTCTAAAAATGCATAAAATAAAGCGCCTCCGGATTTCCGGCAGGCGTTTTTCTTATAGCTCTGAAATGATTTTGCTGATTTTATCCTGAAGCCTTCCCGCTTCGGCTGCAAGAGCAATACCTTTCAGAAACGTCATATTTTGTTTTGTTTCTTCAATAGATTCATCGGCTCCTCTCATGGAGGTTCTCGCCAAATCAGCGAATCCTTCAGAAGATGCTTCTCTGTATTTTTTGATCAGATCTTTAAGCTTCGGATGATCTTCATATTTTTCGACTTCCTTATCAAATTCTTCTTTTTCCATCATAACCAGTTCTTCGTATCTTGACTGATTAGGGAAGTTTTTAATTTCTGCCATTTCTTATCCTCTTTTTATCTTTGCTGTATTCTGTTTTCTATAATTACTATAGCACAAAGGGATAAAACACACAAATTTCTGCACAGAAATTCTAACATATTAATGGTATTGAGAAGAGAGAGGGGGGAGTGTTATGGAATATGTTGAAAAGTACATGGATCTATTCGACATCAGAGATCCAAATGTTTGGTTTGTACAATGTATTTCCGCTGATTTCGCCTGCGGAAAGGGTATTGCCGCCGAATTTAACAATCGATTCAATACAAAACAGGAACTTCAGAAAAATTACAGATCAAATGTATGGAACGGCAATGGTTATTGCCTGGCTACATCACATGTTCTAAATCTGGTAACGAAGGCAAAATATTACATGAAACCATCGGAAAAGACCATGCGAACCGCATTGGAGGCGCTGCGTGATATTATTATTGCGTATGGAATAAAATCTATCGCAATGCCTAAAATCGGCTGCGGCCTGGATCGGATGGACTGGGAGGTCGTAAGGGGCTTTATACAGGAAATATTCGGGGATATTAACAACCTAGATATTACCGTATGTTACAAATGGGAAGAAAAGCGAAATTTATGGTAATTGCAACAAATGTCAAACCATAAGAGCAGCCAAAGAGCAATACTTTGACTGCCTTTTTCTTTCATAATAAAAGTATCAGGAAATCTGGAGAAAATTCATAGCACAGGCTATTTCATCGTATAAATTTTACAAACGAACGCTCCTTTGTGGAGCTATCCCGGTATCGGGGATGATTATTCTTTCCTCTTCGATACCAAAGAGGAAAGCTTCGTTCAATAGGAGGAACGTCAAATGGAATTAGTAGCAAAAAATAGAAAACTTGGTGTATATTATATCACCAGAAATGTAAAAGGAGAGAAAAAGACTTATAAAAACGCCGTTCACATGACTTTTTCAGAAGAGCCGAACGGTACAGAATTATTTATTTCCGCCACAGATGATGGATTTCGTCTCAGTCACAAAAAGACCGTAAATTCGGTTATGCGGCAGGTGCATTCCATCAAAAACAGAAACAGTTCCAAATATGCAGATCAGGCCTATTTGAATTTCAGGGGAATCTGTGAAGAAGAATGTTGTTTTGATGTTTACAAAGAAGGCATGGACTATTTCCTTAAAAAAAGTTCATTGACCGTCAAACGTTCACGCACACCTCATTGTAGCATGAAAATTGACGGAAAACAGACGGTTAGACAGAACCCATATATCAGGATTTCTGCAGAAGATATAGCAGAAATGGCAGAAGGACTGATTGATCCTGTTTTGGTCATCAAAGAACATTATTCACCCAATCTTTATGCTGAAGTGTGTTATATGGAAAAAGAAGTCGCAGAAAGCGAGATTCCCTATAAGCCACTTAACAAAAAGTTGCTGGATGACAAATTTTCTGAAGACGAATCTGCAAGATGGATTCATTCTATCAGCATGTTTAGCTTATCGAGGTTTTTCATAAACCAGGTCGGCGAACATGCAGAAAGAAATATTTTTGACTGCTACCGCAAAGGAAAGTCGATCATTTATGAACCTCACAAAATGGTCTGCGAAATCTGCGGAAAGCCTATCTGCGGCTCTATAGACGCTTATGAGGATTGGACCATATGCGAGCCCTGCGGGACTTATGTAAAAATCATATCTAAAAGAGCAGCAGAGAATAATTATGATTTGGCAGCTGCCAAAAAGGAATTGGAAACCTGTTATAATATGTTAAAGAGCATCGTGGAGGAAATGTGAAATGAGAACAATCATTGTACATAAAACAAACAGTTTTAGATTAGGAACCACTAAAAAATACGCCGTTCTTGCTTTTAAGGAAGATGGCTTAAAGATTCTCTGTACCAATGAGAATCCGGAAAATTTCGACACTTTGGTGTTGGCATTGGCATCACGCGTCGGAATCATCTATTTGCCCACAATCGTAATGCAGGCTTATGGACTGGAACGAGAGGACTATGAAGTCGAAATTATCAATGAAAACAAATTCTTCATTCGAAGAAAGCGTTTGTTTGATATCTCTTTCGAAAAGCCCCTTGCCATGGAAGAAGACTTAGCCTATTATCTGGCTGAAAAAGCAGCAAATAAAAACATCAGAGGGTACAAGATATCTCTTGGCAAGGAAGAAAATATTACTTCCACAAAACTCCGAATCGACATGTGCTTCGGAGAAAAGAATTATGCCAGAATTACATCCGTAGACGATATTCCTGAAGATGCGAATTCCCTTGCCGATATCAGGGATATCTATGGACGCAATCTGCTGATGTATCCGTATAACAGCATATCTTATTATATTGATGGCTCTGGAAATAAAACCTTCAAAAACAAAGGATATGCGGCAGCGGTTTTATTCCCGGTTCCGTTCCTACGCCATTGGGGAATTTCCAACGGTTCGGGAGAAGTAGAAGTTCGCATCATAAAAAATGGACCTATTGTATCTCCAGTCGCAAGAACCTGCGAAATTACAGGAGAAAAGATCGAGCCCATTAAGGAGCCAATCAAAGAAATCAGAGTGTGTGAAGAACATACTTCTGAAAAAGGCCAGATCAAAGAAATGGTGCAGCTCATCAGAGGTATTTCAGAGATGTGTCAGAATATTAAAAATAACAATGAGCAGTTGCGTGGAAGAGTCGAAAAACTCGAAGCGGCGCTATTCTAATGAGGAACCGTGGTTAATGCCACGGTTTTTCTGTGCAGAAAAATCTTTCTTCCATGTTTTTATGTCATAATAATGGTATCAAACAAAAGACAGAAAGGAGAATATTCTATGGGTTGGATCAACTCGCATGTCGTGACAACAAAACCCATCACAGACATTAACGGATGTCTCATTCCAAAAGGGAGTGAGTTAATAACTATATATGGAACAAAAATAGGAGACAGTGCTGAAATAGCAGGTTTCAGATCATGTGAAAACGGAAGTGCTTATAAAATTCCATGGGCAGAAACAGAGCATATGAAGATTCTGCCGGAGAAACTGATTATGAGTTCTGCGTTTTTATGATTTTTCTGTCATAATAATAATGAAAGTGAAAGAACCTCTTTCATAAAACACATTTTTCTTCTCTGGTAACCCCTACAGTAATGTAGGGGTTTTGTTATTTTTCTGCACAGAAATTTTCCTGCATCTTTCATAATAATAGAAGAAAGGAGATTTCTATGATTGATTTAAAAGCTTATTTCAAAAAGCTGCGGCCTTACTGCATAGCGGCTTTCGGAATTTATCTTATCATATCGCTGTTTTCAAGAAAACTAATCGTAGACGGAAATTCCATGGAACCAAATTATCATAACGGAGACGTCTTAAAGATCAATTCGGTAGCTTATCTGACGTCGGAACCGCAGCGATATGACGTTGTCGCCGTCCATACACCGTCGATGGATCTTATCAAGAGAATTATGGCCCTTCCCGGAGAAACGGTCCGTATAGATGAAAACGGAGATGTCCTGATCAACGGAGAAGCCATAGAAGATCCGTTTGCGAAAGAAGCGGTCACACAGGATATGCGTGGATTAGCGGTCAATACCATTACGCTGAAGGATAACGAATATTTCGTGATGGGGGATAACCGGAACGCAAGCACCGACAGCAGAACGATTGGACCAATACAAAAGAAACAAATCATTGGAAAAATCAGAGAAGAGAGGTAGAGGAATGGATGCTAAATACGAAAATATGAGAAAAATACCAAGCACAAAGAAATATAGTGTAGCGGACCTTTCCGAAAGAGAAAAAGAAGTTCTGGTTTGTTTATGCAACGGCATGAGCAATAAGGAAATTGCCGTGGAACTACATTTATCTATGCGAACGATCAAAAATCACCTATCCAACATCTATCCGAAAATTCATGTAGCAGACAGGACACAGGCTGCCATATATGCGATTAAAGCAAAACTGGTGTTTGTATAGGAATATGAGGAGGAACGATGCAAAAGAAGATAGACATCACCAAAAACCTGTATTTTTATATTGCCGCCTTTCTCGGCATCATGATCATTTTCTGTGCAGTAAATCTCAATCCCAATAATGATATGTGGTGGATGATCTCGACCGGCAGATATATTGTGGAAAACGGTGAAATTCCGACAATTAACCCATTTACGATCCATGACGGTTATGAGATCATTGTGCAGCAATGGTTGACGGCGGTATTTAATTACGAAGCATACATTCATTTCGGAAATATCGGATTTATTGTGACGGCTATTTTGATGAGTCTTTTTAGCTTATTTTTATGCCATCGATACGTTTCTTTATTTACAAGTGACGTTAATATAAAAATACTCCTTATTTCCGTGGCAGCGTTTGCTTTTTCTACTTTTGCCGCCACACGCCCGACGATATTTACGATTCCTGTTGTTTTGCTTGAATTGATGAATCTGGAAAAATGGAATGGGGAAAAGAAGAAAATCAGATATCTGCTTCCTCTGATTTTCCTGTCCGTTTTTGAGATCAATATCCACGCAGCCTTATGGCCGCTTTTGTTAATATTGACACTTCCGTATATTGTCCCGGGATACGCTTTAAATTTCAAATACTTCGTTGCGGAACTCCTGAACAGGAAGTGGTTGATCGTTGTGGATATTTTTATGTTTCTGTGCGGATTTCTGAATCCGAATGGCGTTAATGCTATGTTATATCTTGTTAAATCCTATAAGAAAACAGCATTAATGAATTCCATTCTTGAACTGCAAAAACCAGCGATTTTAGGTATCTGGGGAATTTTCTTAATAGTGCAGATTGTCTTTCTCGTACTTTATTTGCGGGAATATGGCACAAATTCTGATTTCTCGAAGGTATTTTTAGCAGCCGGCACAATCTTTATGTCCTGCACAGCGGTCCGCAATGTATGGATGGCAGCAATTGGCTGTTTGCCATTGTTTGCAAGCATGCTCCCGGACATGATTCTGTTTCGAAAGGAACACATATACGAATTATGGAAAACAATCATCCTAAATGCGGTTTTGCTCGGCTGTATTGTCATTATTTTGCCGGAAGTAGTCGGACAGATCAAAAATAAGGAAATACCGGCAAAAGATGCCGCGGAATATCTCGCATCAGTTGCGGACCCGGATAAGGAAAGATTATATACTTCGTTCGATAACGGCGGAATGTTCGAATGGTATGGCTTCAAAGTATATACCGATGCAAGACCGGAGCTTTTTACGAAGGAGATCAATAAAAAAGAGAGTATAGATGATGAAATATACAATGTAGAGTATGGATTTATAAATTATCGTGATTTTATCGATAAATACGATTTCACTTATATCGTCGTAAACGATGACACGCCTTTTGCGTACTATCTCGAAAATGATACAAAGTGGACGGATGTTTACATAAGCGGCGGTATCCGTATTTATACAAAATTTCTATGATCGAAATTCTTTCATATTAATGGAAAGTGAAAGAGAGGAGAAATGACATGAAATATAAATTTGCTGAAGATGAGGCAGTCTTATCTTTTGGTATGAAAGAAGATCCAGTATTTTTCAAAATGTTGATTGAAATAGCCAAAAAGCAGGATGCTGAGTCATTTATGTTTACAGCGGCCGTCTGTCTCAATACAATTTTTACAATCAGAACAAAAGAAATATCATTCAATGCAGCAGGTGTTTTTCTTCTTGTTGAGAATGGAATAGCATCGCTGATTCTGAAGGAGAAGGTTGACATCGGAGAAAAACCGGACATCGATATATCTGATTTCGATGATACGATTCCTTATCCCGATTTTTTGAGAAAATTTGTCGTTTTGTTTCAACGCATGAAGAATGAAGAAGAATCGGCAGAAGGAAATTATCCAGAAGAGGACATGGATACCGACGAAAATCAGAGTAAGAAAGAAATCCATATGGTTTATTACCTGATTCGAAATTTATCTGAATTGTATTCGATAAACAACATTAAGGGCTCTCTGTATAAGAAAGGTAAAATGTTTCTTTTACATACAGAAGAAAATCATGTACTGGATGAATTTTTTGACCGATATTACGGTTCTAAACCCATGGATCTTTTATTAAATGATATTAGTTTAATTGCAGGAGGAAAATAAATGAAGATTAATTTTATGATAGGAGATATTACAAAGGTCGCAGATCAGTTCGACGTGATTGTAAATGCTGCAAATAGTACCTTATTAGGCGGCGGGGGAGTAGACGGTGCTATTCATAAAGCTGCCGGTCCGAAGCTTCTCGAAGAATGTAAAACACTAGATGGATGCGAAACCGGAGCAGCAAAAATTACAAGAGCCTACGATATTCCCTGTAAGGGAATTATTCATACGGTAGGACCGAAGTACACAGAAGATCCCCTCAATGCTCCGATCCTGCTCTTTCTCGCATACATCAATTCTATCGATGTAGCGGTGGCAAACGGCTACAGAAAGATCGCTTTTCCTTCCATTTCCACTGGTATTTATAAATATCCGGTAGAGGAAGCAGCTCATATTGCTAAAAGAGCGGCACATTTCATGGGAGAAAAGTTTCCGGATCTGGAATTGACCTGGGTATTGTTTTCGGAAGAGGATCACAATACTTATACGAAAGTATTTTATTCATAATTGGATTTGATGGAGGAAAATTATGCGAAATATAGAAGATTATAATTGGGATGATTTGTATGAAAAAGTGGAGAATTTTATCAGAGGATATATTCCCGACGCAAATGTAAACAAGGGAGTCAAAGCTTTTTATAACGGAAAGCCAAGAGTAGAAATTACCTTCAAACAGAAAGGCAACCAAACTGCTATCAAAACTCTCGACAAGGAACCGTGTTTCAGATCTCTTAGCGGATACAATGTAAAAGGTACGAGAATCTGCAGAGCTGAGATTATTTTTGATAAAGATGGCAATATAATTTAGAAATTTAGAAAAGGAAAGAATATAAAATGCGGCATAATAATGTGACAAGAACAGATCATGATTAGAAAGGGTGTTGTTATATGGCAAAGTTAAGAAAAGAAGAATTAAATTCCTTGGTTGGTAAAACAATTTATCATTATTATCCTAAAAATCCATTAGAT
>ERZ1034952.2265-NODE-2265-length-14421-cov-3.034874_pt1 | contig 14421 bp, 17 predicted proteins | sample MGYA00520625_ERZ1034952 | MGnify/ENA primary metagenome ERZ1034952 (study PRJEB33766, sample SAMN09781773) | gut metagenome | biome: gut microbiome | host: Homo sapiens | place: Madagascar | study: EMG produced TPA metagenomics assembly of the PRJNA485056 data... | reverse complement strand
CTGTAAAGGTGTCTCCGGCTGCTTCGGAGTGCTTATTGTCGTCTCGCCGTAAAGCGAACGGATGACACTGCGGTCTACCGGACGTTTTATCGTATATTCCGGCTGCGGCTCGTCTGTATGGGCGGCCTCCGTTTCGGGCTGCACGACGGGTTCCGCCGTCGTGGTCTCGGGTTGCGGAACCGCCGCTTCGCTCTGCTGAGCGGTTTGCTCCTGCTGCATGGCCGGCTGCGGATTCTCCTGCGGCTCCGGCTCCGTCGTTTCTATCTCAGGCGACGGAGTCTCGACCTCGGCCGGAGTTTCGTCTTCCGAAACGTGCGCCTGCTGCGGCTCTGCGTCAGGTGCTGCTGCGGGGCACATGCATGGCTGCTCGGGTGCGGCGGCCGCGCTGTATTTTATTTCGGTGTACAGACGTCCGAGAAGGGTTATCGCTATGTCGCGCTCTATTTCGGGTACTGCACCGTTCCAACTGTCGGTTATTTTTCTGAGCAGCTCTATGTCCGCCCGTATGTTTTCTGTGTTCATGTTCGTTCTTATTTTATGCCTCGTTTGGCTTCCATGAGAATGGTGAATGCGCGGTGTATGTCGCTGTCGCCGACCACTACCGTAAATTCGTTGGTCGTGCTGATGACCTCGGTTATGTTGATGTTGTCCCAAGCCAGCTCCTTGAATATATAGTAGTAGACGCCCGGACATATAGCGTTTTCAGCCGGCAGCTTTATGGTTATCGACGAGAGTTCCTCGCTTCGCGTCAGAAGTTTTTCGGGGGCGAAAATCCTTTCCACGGTGTCGGAAATTGAGTTGCTGACCACGAGCGTTGTTTCGTATATGCCCTGCGAGAAGGTGCAGAACAGGTCGGCACCCGATTTGGCGTCGTGAATCTCGCGCAGCAGCGCCTCCTGACGCGAGTAGAGCTGCGGCGAATTGGCATAGGTGAAATCCGTCAGATTGGAACGCACTATTATGTCGCCGATGTTCTCGATTACGCGCTTGAATTTTATGGTCGAAGTTATTTCCAGACGCGGTACGAGCCTGTTGAGGGCCATAATGACCGCACTTTCGTTCACCGGTTTGCCTATTTTGAGCTCCACCTCCGGCTTAATCTGGCGGGCGAGTGCCGAAAGGTTTATCAGCCCTTCGATAAGGGCGCCTTCCAGAAACGGTTTCTTCTTGATTACCTCCTCCACTATGTTGGGAATAGTAAGCATGTCTGTTTTATTTTTAGGTACGTTTGTCTTAGTTTGTTCAAATATACACCGAGTGATGTGTAATTTTCCACTCCGACGTAATTTCTTGCAAAAAAACACAAAATATATATAAGAAACAAACCGAAGGATATATTTTTGCGTCATAAATATAACATTTTGTTATTTTAATCGCATTGTAGAAAATTTCGATTCATTATGTTGAGCAGAAACATAAAGTCCGAACTCGCGGATTTGCCCACTCCTTTCTATCTGTACGACATGGAGCTGCTTCGAAGAACGCTCGAAGAGGTTTCGACCCAGAGCAGCCGTTACGGCTACAAGGTGCATTATGCTGTCAAGGCCAATTTCGACCGGAGAATCGTTTCCGAAATAGGGAAGTGGGGACTGGGCATAGATTGCGTGAGCGGCGGCGAGCTGGCTTTGGTGCGCGAATTGGGATTCGCGGCAGGCGACGTGGTGTATGCCGGCGTGGGCAAGAGCGACGAGGAGATACGCTATGCCATACGCGAGGGCATCTGCGCCTTCAACTGCGAGTCTCGGCAGGAGTTGCAGGTCATAGACGCTCTGGCTGCCGAAACCGGACTTCGCGCCCGCGTCGCTCTGAGGGTCAATCCCGACGTGGACCCGCATACGCACCGGCATATCTCGACCGGACACGCCGACAGCAAATTCGGCATCTCCTACAAGGAGATAGACCGCATACTTCCCGAACTGGCTTCATATAAGAATGTGGACGTAGTGGGACTTCACTTCCATGTCGGTTCGCAGATTTGCGACATGCGCATCTTCGAGTTTTTCTGCCGCCGCGTCAATACTCTTGTCGAGTGGTTCCGCGAGCATGGCTTGACCGACATCAGATACCTCAACATGGGCGGCGGACTCGGTATAAACTATGACAACCCCGAAGCGCAGCCCATACCCGATTTCGAGAGCTACTTCGCCGTTTTCGACAAGTTCCTGAATGTTCCGCAAGGGGCCGAAGTGCACTTCTAACTCGGACGTGCCATAGTGGGGCAGTGCTGCGAACTCGTTTCCCGCGTGCTGTTCAACAAGGTGAATGCCGCGGGAAACAATGTCGCGGTGGTAGATGCGAGCATGGCCGAGCTAATACGTCCCGCGCTGTACGGCGCTTTCCACTCTATCGAGAACCTCGATGCGCGTCAGGGCGATGCCGTTTTGCCGTATACTGTGGCGGGAACCGTCTGCGAGTCGTCGGACATTTTCGCACAGGGACGCGAACTGCCGCGACTGCACCGTTCGGACATGGTGTCGATAAAATCGGCCGGAGCATACGGCATGTCCATGGCCTCGCGCTATAATCTGCATGCGGCCCCCCGTTCCGTATATTACGGATAGAACGCACCGTTTCCCAGCCCCGCGTCTTCGCAGTGCGGTCTTTCCGACTTTCACATTGCTCCTGCCGCCGGCATCTCTGCTCGGAGGACAAATGCTCCGAGAGATGAATGAGGAACGCAGCCGAAAAGAAAACCGGCCGGCTGGGGCGGAACGTGAAAATGAAACGGCTGCGGAAGTTTCACTCCCGCAGCCGCATAAAACCGGCGATTGGCTCGAAAAAAAATGGAATCGTGCCTGCCGCTTTCCTACCATGTAACTTTTTCGTTCAGGATGTTTCCGTCCTGCGCATCCTCGGCAGTGAACGTTCCGCCCTTGTACTGTACGCACAGCATGACGAGAGGCGCGTCTCCATTGTTGCGCACGGAGCGTTTGCCTTCCGGAGCGACCCGGACCACCGTCCCCTCGGATACCGGAAAAATTTTGCCGTCTACCTGAAACTCGCCGTTTCCGGCAAGGAAGAAATACAGTTCCTCATGGTTCTTATGGGTGTGAAGGAATCCCGTTTCCGTACCAGCCGGAAACGATTGGAATGAAAACTCTCCGCCGGTGGCATTTACCGCCGCACCGCCGAATACCTTTCCGGGAATCTCGATTCCGGGGCCGAGCGACAGGATATAGTCGCCGATCTCGCTTAGTTTGCCTACGCTTGCCGCACTGAAATTCTTTGCCGAAGCAATGCTTTTAATCTGTTTCATGACAATCGAATGTTTGTTTTATGAATTGTGACGCAAAGCTATTTCCTTTTCTTTGATTTAACAATAAGTTTCTTGAAAGTAAGATGGTTACCGCGAAGAAACTATTGCTGAAAATTAGCGTTTACCTAAATCGAATTCGTCGCGATTTTTTTTAGGTACTTTCGTCGGATTGGCTTACTTTTGTATCCGAATGCCGTTATATGTCCGTACTATATGAAAAACGCAAGAGAAGACGAACGTTTATTTCCGGAATGTCCCATACGCCACGTATTGTCGCGCATCGGCGACAAATGGTCGCTTCTGGTGCTTTATACGCTGCATGAAAGCCGTGACGCGATGCGTTTCAATGCCCTGCGCCGCGTCATTCCCGACATATCGCAAAAGATGCTTGCGAAGACATTGCGCACGCTGGAAGAGGACGGCCTGCTCCGAAGGGAAATCTACGCGGAGGTGCCGCCGCGCGTCGAGTATTCGCTGACCGGCAGGGCATTGTCTCTGATTCCGCATGTGGATGCGCTAATTCTTTGGGCAAAGGAGAATATGGCGGCAATATTGAAGGACCGGAACGGGAGTACTTGATGCGAGCGGTGCTTTACATTAGCCGCATCGTTTCTTGTGCCGCAGTTTTCCGGCAATGCTGCGATTCTCCTGTATATATGGCGACGATATGAATGCACCATGCGTCATTTTGAATTGCCGTGAAGGCTGCCTTTCGAATTTTCAAAAAATGATTTATAGGCGCTGCCGGATGCCGTTAAGGGCCTTTCCCGGCAATATAAAACAAAATATCGGTTCGCCTTTTGGAAAACCGATACTTCGTTAAATTGTTTATTTGCAGGCGGCTGGCCTCCTAATGCTCCTGTTGAATATGGCTCGGGGCCTTGCTGCCGTCGCGGCCTAAACGCACGCGAAAATATTCGCTGCCCCGTCTATTTGGCCTCGACGGAAAAGCTGAGGGCGAAATTGCCGGCGGAGTAACCGCCCGTAAACGTATATATGAATCCGTCTGCTGTCTTCCGGTATATTTCCGAACCTTCGCCGGCCTTGGTGAATCCGGCCGGTATGAACTTGGCATAGTATGTCGTTGCTACGTCCTCGGCGCATTTGTAGTCGAAGAATGTCATGGTCTTCATGTCGCTGCCGAGTTCGCTGTAACGGCAGTTCTCGACTTCTCCGTCAAATACCGGAAATCCTTCGAGGAAAGGATACTTATCTACGAGCGAAGCCCAATTCTTGTCCGATGGACGATCCGTATCGCCGCCTCCCGAATTGTCTCCTGAACTCTCCTTACCGCAGCCGCATACAAGCATCATTGCGGCGAATGCGAATGCAAAAACGAAATTTTTCATGATTATTGAATTTTCCCGCAAATATAATACCCCCCCCCTGAAATATCCAAAAACAATTCCTGAAAAATACACCGATTGCCGAAATTCGAGCTCTTAGGCTCTTCTTTGTTTTTCGCACTCCTTCTTATTATAGAGGCTAATTTGCCGCTTCACCGGATGGATAACTGAATATCCCATGCCTGTCCCGGACTGATTCCAAAACAAAACCGGCCACAAAAAAGGCGATGGAATACCCATCGCCTTGCTTCTGAATTATTGAAAAATAGATGAATAAATCTACAAAAATAAGGTCTTAATACTCCTCTTCGTTGAAGAAGAAGTCGTCTTTGCTGGGGTAGTCGGGCCAGATGTCTTCTATGCTTTCGTAGATATCTCCTTCGTCTTCTATTTCAGGGTATCGATGCCAAAAAGGTCATCCGCGTCTATTTCTTCCAGATTTTCGATGACTTCGAGCGGTGCTCCGGAGCGGACCGCATAGTCTATCAGTTCTTCTTTGGTTGCCGGCCAAGGTGCGTCTTCGAGCTTCGAGGCCAGTTCGAGTGTCCAATACATAGCTTTAATATTTTAATGTTTCGAACCTGTTATCGAAAATTAACAAGGCGCAAAAATAAACAAAAAAATAAATAATCAAAATTTTTGCGGCCCTTTCCATAAAATTTCCTTTACGTCGTATGTCTTTACCAGCGTGCGACCCAGAACGTACAGCCAGTCCGACAGCCGGTTGAGGTACTTTACGGCGTTTCGGGCATTCGGCAAAAGTGGCAGTGCTTCCACCGCACGCCTTTCGGCGCGTCTGCACACCGTGCGGCAGATGTGGCATTGCGAGACAAGATTATCGCCTCCCGCAATGGTGAAATTCGCTATTTTAGGAAGCCGTGCGCTCATCTCGTCGATTTGCCTTTCTAAAAGTTCGATGCTCTGCTGCGGGATATCGGCCACTTTCGTCTGCGCACCTTCGCCTGCGGCCAGTGCGGTTTCGACGCTCATGAGTATTTGAAGTATGTCGCACAGCGGAGCGATGTGCGGCGAGTCGGGCGTGCGCACCCGCAGCATGTCGCAAAGCAGGGCCGTGTGCGCGGACAATTCGTCCACCGTGCCGTAAGCCTCGACGCGCACGTCGTACTTGGGTACGCGTTGTCCGCCTATCAGTGCGGTGGTGCCGTCGTCGCCGGTTTTCGTGTATACTCCCATGCGTGTTTTACAGTTTGAAGTGTTGTTTGGGAAGTTTGTCGTGGTAGAACAGCAGCATGAATCCGCGGTTGTCCACGCTGGTATGCCTGTGCCGTTTGACCATTTGCCTGCACATGCGGTTGCGCGTGCGGCTGAAATTCGGATCGAGCAGGCAAATCGTGCTTTCGGTCTTCTCGGCCTTTTCGGCGAGAGCCTCGGTCGATTCCTGCGGGTAGTTTCTGGTTACCAGACACAGCGTTTGTCCGGTGAGGTCTATTCGGTCGCTCGGCTCGTCGGCTATGACATAGTTTTTATAGGCGCAGAAGTTCATCATGTTCTGCAATTGTCGTGCCCTGCGCTGCGAGACGCCGCGGGACAGGAGCGCTTCGTAGAGCTCGGTGTCGCTGCCGGTGATGTATTTGCACATGAATACGTTGCGGATAAGTCCGTAGACGAACGGCGAGTGCACGCCGAACCCGCGGTAGTGCTTTATGTGTGTAAGGCTCTTCCCATAGAGTACCGCATGTGCGACACGGCGTTTTATGCCTTTGGGTTTTAACATGTTGCGTATCGTGTTATTTTTCGTATCCTTTCAATTCGCCTGCGAGGTAGCCGGTCGAAAACGCTATTTGCAGGTTGTATCCTCCGGTCGAGGCGTCGAGGTCGAGCACTTCGCCAGCCAGATAGAGTCCCTTCACCTTTTTCGATTCCATGCTCTGCGCATCCACCTCGTCGGTGCTCACGCCGCCTGCCGTCACTATCGCGTTTTCGAACGGACAGTAGTCGGAAATCGGAAGCTCGAAATTCTTCATAGCATGCGCTGCCGCGAGCAAATCGTCGTCGGTCAGACGGCTTACGTAACGTCTGGTTTCGATTCCGATGCTGCGGGCGATGACGGCCACCATAGGGCGCGGCAGCACCTTGCGGAGCAGGTCGCCGAAAAACGCATCCTCGGGCAGCTGGGCAATCTCGCGTTTCAGACGGTCGCAAATCTGCTGCTCGGCAAGGGCCGGTTTGATGTCTATAAGCATCTCGACTTTCCCTCCGTCGATGAGCGCGTCCACCGCCTTCCCGCTCATTCTTAGCGTCACGGCGCCCTCCACGCCTCTCGGTGAAATGCTCAGTTCGCCGAATTCCGTTGCGGCAGGCTCCCCGTCTATGACCAGCGTCGCGCTTATGTTTTTGAGAAACGTCTTTTCCAGCAGCTTTATGTCGGGGTGCGATGTTTTCAGCGGTACGAGCGCCGGCCGTACTTCGACTATGGTGTGCCCCAGCGCATTGGCCATGGCATAGCCGTCCCCCGTAGAGCCGGTAAGCGGATATGAGGCTCCGCCGGTGGCGATTATGACGTTGCGGGCATCGACCTTGCGGCGGAATCCGCGTCGGTTCGTGTATTCCACTCCGTATACCTGTCCTCCGACGGTCAGAATCCTTTCTACCTTGGTGTGGAACCATATCTCCACGCCGTTGTCACGGCACCAGTATACCAGCGCGTCGGCGATGTCCCACGCATTTCCGCTCTTGGGAAACACTCGGTCGCCCTGCTCGACTGCCAGTTTAACACCCATTCGTTCGAAGAATCTGAATACGGCCTTGTTGTTGAAATTGCGCAGCGCAGGCCGGAAAAACTCTACGTCGCCGCGTATCTTTGCGAGGCACTCCTCCTCGGACCGCATGTTCGTTACGTTGCAGCGCCCCTTGCCCGATATGCGGACCTTGCGGCCGCCCTTCTCCATCTTTTCGATTAGCAGAACGCTGTATCCGTTCTTTGCGGCGCGGCCTGCGGCCATAAGCCCTGCGGCTCCTCCGCCGATGACCGCCACGTCGTAGATTTTCCGCTGTATATCGGTTTGCTCCATTCGCTTAAAGTTTTAACCAAGAGACAAAGATAGCAATAAATGCGTAAGGTCGGCCCGCGCGGCGCTTTATTTACGACATTATCGTGCATCTTCACGCATGTCGCGCTCTATAAATTATATGCGCAATCCGTATCCGGCAATCGTCCGGTCCGCTCTGCTCGGCAGGCGTTAAGGATATTGCTCGCGTCTATGACTGCTGACGTGCCGGAATCCAGCGGGCAGAGAAAAAGGATTGGGTGCGGCGCACTAATTGAAATCTTTTGCGTACCTTTGCAGCCTGAAAACAAAAACAGGCTTACGAGGAAAAATATGTTGTCGCGCAGATTGTTGAGGATAAAAGTCGTAAAATCGCTTTACGCGTACCGCCAGAACGGGGAGGGGCCTATTGCTCCGGCCGTGAAGAATCTCGAATTCAGTATAGACAAGTCCTACGATTTGTATTTCCAGATGCTGTGGCTCATCGTGGATGTGGCCCGTTATGCCCGAGGCCGTCAGGAGATTGCCCGCCGCAAGCAGCTGCCCACGCCCGAGGACCTGAATCCCAACACCAAGTTCGTAGACAATGCCTTGATTGCCAGAATAGAGACCGACGACAAGATTTGCGCCTACATGGAAACCCGTTCGCTCGGCTGGACGCAGTATCCGGAACTCATAAAACATCTGTACGGCCGGCTCGTGGAGAGCGACTTCTACAAGGAGTACATGAACTCCGGAACGCACGGCTTTCGCGAGGACGTGAAGTTGGTGCGCCAGTTCTACTGCGCTCCGTTCGTCGAAGAGTGCGAACTGTTAGAAGATGTGTTGGAGGAGCAGTCGCTCATGTGGAACGACGATTTGGGGTTCGCTCTGACGATGGTCGTGCGCACGCTCGAAGACTGCCGCGCCTCGCAGGAGGATATTCCCGTTTTGCCGAAGTTCAAGTATCCGCAGGAGGATGCTGCTTTCGCACGCGATTTGCTCGCATTCGCCATAGAGGATTTCGACGAGAACCTGAAACTCGTGGAACGCTTTACCGCCAACTGGGATGTGGAGCGCATCGCGTTTATAGACAACGTGATAATGTGCACGGCCATATCCGAAATGAAGCACTTCGACCAGATTCCGGTTCGCGTCACGCTGGACGAATATATCGAAATAGTCAAGTATTACAGTACCCCCGGCAGCAGTCTGTTCATAAACGGCATTCTCGACAAGATTAAAAACTATCTTGTTCAGGAGGGCATCGTCCGCAAGCAGGGACGCGGACTGCTCTAAGTCGATGAGACGTATTTTCCATATGGCAGTCGTAGCGCTTCTTGCTTTCGGCTGTGCATCCCGCAGTCAGAAACCGGCACCGGTGACGAATCGTGTAATCGAAATCGGCGCATTGTCCGGACGGGCGTCGTCGGATACGCTTCGTCTGGGTGTGCTGCATGCCGGCGAGACGGTGGTGCAGAACATGGATATTCTCAATGCGGGCGACGTTCCGGCTGTCGTGACGCGCACGGAGTGCGGTTGCGCATGCCTGAGCCTCGAACTGGACTATTCGCCGCTCGGACCGCAGGAGCGCCGGACAATGAAGCTGACTTTCGACACCGGCGGCCTTTACGGCACAGTGCTCCGCAGGGCTGATATTTACGTGGCCGGAGAGCCGAAACCCTACGGACTATGGATAGAGGCCGATGTGAGGTAGGCCTCGGTTCGGATTTTGCATGCGGCATTTCCCGGCACCCAGCGGCATGAATTCGGGCATGTACGTGCAATAAATGTTTTTTCGGGCGTCGAAGCATTGGCAGTGCGCGATTTATTTTGTATGTTTGTGCTGTGTATTTTTTTAATCAAGGGAAAATTTAACTTTACAAGATTATGAATTTAACTGCAATTATGTTTCAAGAGGCTGCCAAAGGCAGCGGCAGCTGGTCCATGATTATTATGATGGTGCTGATTTTCGTGGTGATGTGGTTCTTCATGATACGTCCCCAGCAGAAACAGCAGAAAGAGCTCGCCAAATTCCGCAACTCGCTGGCAAAGGGTCAGAAGATTATCACCGCCGGCGGAATCTACGGAACTGTTCGCGAAATCAAGGAGAACTCCGTGCTTATAGAGGTGGACGGCAACTGCACCCTGCGCGTGGACAAGAACATGATTATGCGCGATCCGTCGGATGCGGCTCGGCCGAACGCCAAGTAGGTCCCGGAAAGGATTTATCGGATTTTTAGGAAGATTTTCCGCACCTCGATGCGGAAAATCTTCTTTTTTGTGTTGTCATATGCTGCGGAATTGGTTAATTTTGCGCCGTCATGAAAACGAAGGAAGAACTCCGTGAAATAATAGATTTCATCGCCGATTATGCGACGTATCTGTTGGGTTCGGGCGTGCATACGTCCCGCGTGATTCGCAATTCGAGGCGGATAGGCTCGTCGCAGGGAGTGGACGTGCAGATGTCCACGTTTCAGAAAAGCATCATACTTACGGCGCGCGATGTCGAAGGCGGCGAATCGCTTACCAGTGTGGTGTCCATTCCGGCATTGCCGATAAGTTTCGAGCGTAATGCCGATTTGAGCGCTCTGAGCTGGGATGCCGCGGACACTCCGTTGTCGATGGAGGAGATTCGCGAACGGTACGAGGCGGCGAAGAACAAACCGCGCATAGATCCGATATTCGTGCTGCTGACCGTCGGACTGGCCAACGCTTCGTTCTGCCGGCTGTTCGGAGGGGACTGGATGTCGATGGGAATAGTCTTTACATCGACGATGGTCGGATTCGCTGTCAAGCAGCGCATGCAGGTGCACGGTGTGAATCATTTCCTGATTTTCGTCGTTTCGTCTTTCGTGGCCTCCCTGTGCGCCTCGGCGGCATTGTGCTTCGATTGTACGGCCCAGACAGCGCTGGCTACCAGCGTTTTGTTTCTCGTCCCGGGGGTTCCGCTCATAAACGGGGTGATAGATATAGTGGAAGGACATATTCTGATAGGGTTCAGCCGGCTCATAAACGCGCTGCTTTTAGTCGTGTGCATTGCGGCCGGACTTGCTGCGACCCTGCTTATGATTAAAGACAGTTTGTTGTGATAGTTGCGGATATTTTGCTCGACGGCTTTTTCGCTGCGATAGCCGCCATAGGATTCGGAGCCATATCCGATCCGCCGTTAAGGGCGTTCCCGCGTATAGCGGTTCTGGCTGCGGTGGGCCATGCCCTGCGTTTCTGCCTGATGAACTATTTTTCTATGGACATCGCCTCGGCGTCGTTTTGCGCCGGACTGGCAATAGGAAGCGGCAGCCTCTGGCTCGGCAAGAGCATACGTTGTCCGATGACTGTCCTGTATATACCGGCACTGCTTCCGATGGTACCTGGCATTTATGCCTACAAGACCGTCTTCTCGTTAATCATGTTCTTGCAGTCTCTCGACAGTGCCGAACAGGGGGCGTTATATATGCAGGCGTTTTTCCTGAATGCCACCGTGTCGTTCAGCGTCATACTGCTGATGGCTGTCGGAGCCACGCTGCCGATGTTCGTTTTCAGTAACCGTGCGTTTTCGCTAACCCGAAAAAGATAGAGGATAATGGAGATTTTCTGGAATACGATAGCCGATTATAATACAGCCACATGGCCGGCGCAAATCGCGTTTTTAGTCGTGGGCGCCTTTTTGCTGTTCAGGCTTTACGTCCGCCCGAGCGAACTGGTGTGTCGGTCGATGAGCGCCTATATGGCGGCGGTGAATTTATGGATAGCCGTGGCGTATTACCTGATTTTCTGCGCTCCGCGCGAATACAACGGACTTTCGGCGATATTTTGGGCCATCATGGGACTGATATGGATTTACGATGCCGCCGGCGGCGGACTGCTTCAATATAGGCGCCGCCACTCGCGTTTCGCATTCGTGTTGCTTGCGATGCCAGTACTTTATCCGTTGCTCTCGCTTGCCCTCGGGCGAAAGTTTCCGGTTATGACTTCGTCGTTGATGCCGTGTTCGGTGGCGGTCTTCACGGTGGGTCTGATGATGGAATTTTCCCGTAAGGCGAATATAGTGCTCGCCCTGCTGATGTGCCACTGGGCACTGGCCGGATTGTTGAAGGTGCGGTTTTTCGATATTCCGGAAGATTATCTTCTGGCATGCAGCGTCATTCCGGCTCTATATCTGTTTTTCAGCGATTATACGAAAGGCCTGAAAGCGGGCGATTGCAAACCGTCGGTCGGGGTGCTGAGGCTGCTTTTCGTCATTTTGTGTGTGGCGGCTGGTGCAGTAGTCGTATTGACGTTTATGGACCGATGCGATTTACTGGCCGCTGTTGTCTGATTGCAGTTCCGGCAGGTTTTCGTGCGCATGCAGCATACCGAGTTGGGTCTCTATGATTCCGGCTATTTCGGATTGCTGATTCGTCTGGTCGTCGTCGGAATTGCTCACGGAAAAGAATTTCCAAGGCAGGGTACAGTAGTTTATCAGAGAAAAACACTCGGATTGGACGGTGATTACAGCGTCGATTTTGTGCTGGTATTTTTCCATTTCATTGAAAAAATCGAGCATGCTTTGCGGATTGTTTTCCACAGCAGGCAGCAAAAGAATGCCGCCTTCGTCTCCCATTTGTTCGAATTCGGTGCAAAAGCCGAGATTGTAGTTCGAGGCTATTTCCTTTGCGACGTCTTCGCTCAGTCCGTATAATACGATGTTTTTCATGCGGTGCGATATTAAAAATAAAGGCGCGAACATATGGTTTGCTAATCACTTCAATCCGTCCGCCCGATTCCGTATGGCAAAGAATCAGAGACTTTTAGTGTCCGCGCCTTGTCTTGTCGTTCCGGTGTCTTATCCGAAAATGAGTATGAGCATCTGTGCCGCCAGTACGCGCAGGAACATCGACAGCGGGTATACCGTTGCGTATCCTACCGACGGGGCGTCCGTTGTGGTCTGCTCCGAGGAGTAGGCCAGTGCCGGCGGATTGGTGGATGCTCCCGACAGCACGCCGATGAGCGTGTAGTAGTTGAGTTTGTAGTAGAGCTTTCCGACGGTTCCGGCCAGCAGCAGCGGCACGATTGTGATGATTGCTCCGTAGCCTATCCAAACGTATCCTCCGCCGATGAGCGTGGGGATGAAATCTTCGCCAGCGCCCAGTCCGACACCTGCAAGGAACAGCGATATTCCCACCTCGCGCAGCATCAGGTTGGCGCTCATCGTGGTGTACGTAACCATTTTATACTGCGGTCCGTAACGGCCTATCAGGATTGCTACGATGAGCGGTCCGCCGGCAAGTCCCAGCTTGACCGGTTGCGGAACCCCGGGAATCCAGAACGATATGCTGCCCAGAATCACTCCGAGGGCGATGCCGATGAAAATGGGTATCAGATTGGGATGGTCCAGACGTTTGAGCGAGTTGCCGAACAGTCTTTCGGCGTGAGCCACCGAAAGTTCGGGACCGACCACCGTTACGCGGTCGCCGAGTTGCAGTTGCAGGTTGCCCGAAGCTACGAGGTCGATGCCGGCGCGATTGATGCGCGTTATGGTGACGCCGCACGTGTTGCGGACATGCAGCTCGGACAGCTGCTTGCCATTCAGCTCGGGCTGGGTGATGAGGATGCGGCGCGAAATCATGTTCTTGGACATTATCTGCCAGTCGGTTTCCACCTTTTTACCCAGCAGGGCAATCAGCGCCTCTTCGTCTCGGGGCGTTATGACAGCCAGAATACGGTCGCCGCAGTGCAGTTGCGTGGAGGCATCCACGAGCTGCTGCTCCTGACCAGGGCGGCAGATGCGCGAGATTACGAAGTCGCGTTGCAGCAGTTCGTGTACCTGAACCACCGTCTTGCCGTCTATGGCTTCGTTGCTTATCTCTATCGTGATGCGGTGCGTCATTATGTCTTTGAGCGCGTCGGTGCCCATGCCGGCGGCCTGTTCTTCCTTCTGGGTGTCGATGCGGAACATGTAGCGCATGGCCAGCAGCGAGAGAATGGCGCCGATGACTCCGAGCGGATAAGAAACTGCGTAACCCGTGGCGATGTTCGAGGCGTCGGCTCCGGCATGCAGGTCGCTGAATGCCTGCTGTGCCGCTCCGAGACCCGGAGTATTGGTCACTGCACCGGACATTATGCCCACCATCGTTTCGATGGGCAGGCCGGTGATGAAGTACAGGCCTATGGTAACGGCCACTCCGAGCACGACGGTGAGCGTGGCTACCTTATTGAGCGTTATTCCTCCCTTGCGGAACGAGGAAAAGAAACCCGGACCTACCTGCAACCCTATGGAGTAGACGAACAAAATGAGGCCGAACTCTTTGATGAAATGGAGCAGATGCCCGTCCACGTTCATGCCGAAGTAGCCGAATGCGATGCCCACGAACAGGATGCCCGTAACGCCGAGTCCTACGCCTGCGATTTTGAGTTTGCCGAGTATTATTCCGAGCGCGATGACCAGAGCCAGTATCAGCACCGAGTGCGCGACACCGCCGCCCCAGAGCGTCGGATAACCCCACAGAAGTTTTTCGAGTAATTCCATATTTGTTTTACATTAAAATAAGTCGCATTTCAAACAAACATACATCCTTGCCGCGCGTTTGCGGATTTTAATACCGCGCACTCGCAAACTGCCTCGCACTTTTTAGAGCAAAGATTATATTTCAATAATGTCGCCAAGCCTAACCCACGAGTTCTCGGTGGACGTTTTTCAACGGATACGGCAGGTCTTCTGACTCTGACTCCCGCCTTTTCGAAGCCTTCCCGAGTTTTAGGTCAGTGGCGGAGATGTTCGATGGCGTGTGTTGAAGGAGTCTCACAGCAGCGGGACTGTCCGGGATTCTCACCCGATTCCCTTTTAATTCCG
>ERZ1034952.2259-NODE-2259-length-14444-cov-6.166377_pt1 | contig 14444 bp, 14 predicted proteins | sample MGYA00520625_ERZ1034952 | MGnify/ENA primary metagenome ERZ1034952 (study PRJEB33766, sample SAMN09781773) | gut metagenome | biome: gut microbiome | host: Homo sapiens | place: Madagascar | study: EMG produced TPA metagenomics assembly of the PRJNA485056 data... | reverse complement strand
AAAGTAGATATACCTGTATTTTATCTTGTTTTAAGAGTATTTATTACTTTTTTTACCATACTTATAAACATTTTTTCCTGACGGCTCGGTTTATAACCGTTTCTGTATATAAGAACATCCTTGTATTTGTTATTCTCTACATTGCACTTTTTTTCAACAAGCGGCATTGTATTTAAAATATTTGACGGCGTCGGCGAAGTCCACATATACGTTGTATGTATATTACGCAAAAGTTCAAACTGACTTTCTCTTTCAAAAACAGCAATTTCCTTTTTCTCTTTATTTTGCTGCATAATTTCTCTTGCCTTTGCTGCCGGAATTGACGGAATTGTCAGATAACCGTGCGTAATCTCGATATACTCGTCAAGATCTGAATATTCTATTTGCTTTTCCATTGCAAGAGGGTTCTGAACAGACATGATAAGCTGATATTCAAACTCCCACAGCGGTTTTACCGTAAGGTTATTCTCCTCCAGAAACTGCATAAAATACTTCTCGTATATAGTTTGGTACCTGATTATGGCTATATTGTTATCGTTGTTCACAACACTGTTTATCGCCATTAAGGAATTTGTTTCGTGATAGCTTATATCAATACTTTTACTGTCTACAAGCTCGGTTACGAATTCAATAAAAGCCTGTGCCACATAACAAGCCATAGGAACCGAAACATCAAACTTATGCACATCGGAGTCACGGTGCTTATACATATTTTCAACCTCATCCACCTGTGACACGATGTTTCTGGCATACACCAAAAATTCTGCGCCGTCCTTTGTCGGCACAACCCCTTTAGGTGTCCTGTTAAATATAGTTATTCCCACGCTGTCCTCAAGCTCACGGATTGCCTTGCTCAAATGCGGCTGGTTCAGGAATAAATTTTCCGCCGCTTTTGAAATAAGACCTGTTCTTTCGACTTCAAGAGCATATTTCAGATGTTCTATTTTCATTTAATCACCACTATCAATCTATTACTTCCTATTTAAAATAATAATTTATTATAACACAAAATAATGTATGTTTCAATTTATTATTTTCATAAAATTTACTGCGCTTACCGCCTGTTTTATAACAAAAATCCCGTATCGGCAAAGGTTTGCGCCTTATATTCCGACGGAGTCATATTTACAAAGGCTTTAAATGTGCGGCAAAAATGATATATATTGGTAAATCCGCACATATCAGCAATCTCCGATACAGAATACTTGTTTTCCTCAAGCAGCTGCTTGGCTTTTTGAATTCTGATATCAATAGTATACTGCTTTGGAGTTGTCCCAAATCCGGAAACAAACAGCTTTCTGAGATATACCTCACTTATGCCGCTTTCGGCAGCAAGGATTTCATTTGTCAGCCCGGAATCACTGAAATTCTGCTCAATATACATAACAGCGGTCTTTAATGCCGGATGAACCGAAACGGATTCATCAAGCAGATTTTTTAATATACTATATAATATCTGCATTTTTTCAAAATGCGAATGTCCGAATATCTCAGCCTGCTTCAGCTTTTTATACTCCTTCATATAAAAATCACTGCTGCCGAGCGGTATTTTTATTATATCGTGTATCAGCGGCGGTGTCTTGACCGAAAAATTTATCAGCGGAAAATACCCCGTCTTTGTACCGTACAGCGTATACCTGCCGCCATACGGCAGTATAACCGCACATCCGGGATCGGAAATCACTGTCTTGCCGTTTATTGTATACGCAATGCTTCCGCTTTTGCAGAACGATACGCCAAAATTACGCCTGAAATTTGTCTTATAAAGCCTGCCCTTTTTTGAATACACCGTTATGACCTCATTTATATCTGAAATAACAGCATTTCTTATTCTTTTCATATGCTTCACCTTTTTAATTATATTCATTTATGATAAATCAGTCAATATAAATCTTTATTTTAGTATCAAAAACATCAAATTGTATCACTTTTGGCATTTACAAACAAAAGTATGCTGATATACTATGACTGAAAGAGGGGATTTTATGAATTGCAGGTTTTTACAAAACCACCGTCCAACCCTTACCATGATGATTCAGGCACGAACTCCGGACAGAGTTCTTGAACTTATCGAAAAGGGTATAAAAGGAAGCACAGATGCGTTTGGATTACAGATTGAGGTGCTGGAGCACAAATACCGCACCAATGAAATATTCAATAAAATTTTTACCGCAGCGCAAAACAAGCCGGTATATGTCACAAACTATCGCAGCGGACTTAATGAAAATATGTCAGATGACGAAAGAGTCAAAGAACTTCTTACCGCTGCCGAGTCCGGCGCGGCACTCATTGACATTATGGGCGACCTTTACTGCAAAACCGAGGGAGAACTTACGTATGATGACACAGCAATGCATAAACAAATCACGCTGATTGATAGAATTCACTCTATGGGCGCGGAGGTTCTTATGTCATCGCATACCTATAAATTTATGCCAAAAGAACAGGTCATAGCTTATGTAACGGAACAGCACCGCCGCGGAGCAGATATTGCAAAGGTTGTCACCGGTGCCGAAAGTCGCACCGAGCTTATGCAAAACATTTGTATCTCGGCAGAGCTGAGCAAAGAATCATACTCACCGGCATTATTCCTGTGCTGCGGTGAATATTGCAGAACACACAGAATAATCGGCCCGATGATTTCAGGAGGAATGTATCTGTGCGTTGCAGAGCATGATGAGCTTGCCACACCGGCACAACCGCTTTTGGAAGACGCTAAAAAAGCGATAGAATTGTTAGAATAAAATGGAGGAAAACAAAATGAGATTTCAAAACAAAACAGTAATTATCAGCGGCGGCGCGTCCGGATTAGGATTTCTCAGCGGAAAATGCTTTGCCGCCGAGGGTGCAAATGTTGTTCTTGCCGATATAAATAAGGACGCTCTTGATGATAAAGTAAATGAAATAGTAAAAAGCGGCGGAAAAGCTGCCGCCGCGGTTGTTGATGTAAGGGACTACAACCAGGTATGTGCCGCACGCGATTTGGCTGTCGAAAAATTCGGCAGTATAGATATTATGATAAACTGTGCCGGCGGCGCGGAAATGCGAATGCTTAACGTTTCCGGTGAGTTTAAAGATGTTCCGATTGAAGTATTCGATTGGGGCATTGATGTAAACCTTAAAGGTCAGTTCTATTTTGATCATGCTGTTCTCAAGCAAATGGCAGAGCAGAAAAGCGGAGTTATAATCAATATCGGCTCCATCACCGGTGAAGAAGGCTGTGATTATAACGTTGCATACTCAACCTCAAAAAGCGGAGTCATGAACGGTCTTACAAAATCGCTTGCACTATACGGTGCAAAATACAATGTCCGCGTGTGCTGCATTTCACCCGGTCCCGTACTGACGCGTCCCGGAATGGCAAGCATGAAAACTCTCATGGGCAGAGCTGCGGAGCCGCAGGAAATTGTCGACTTAATCATGTATACTGCATCAGATAAAGCAGCATTTATGACAGGAATAAATATACTGTCTGACGGCGGAAGAAATGTAATGAGAAATAAAAATTAGAAAGGAATTTTTATTATGAAAGCAATACTTGTAAATGATGACAGAAGCCTGAGATGGGATGATGTTCCCGATCCGGTAATGAAGTATGATGAAGTTCTTGTAAAAATTGAATATGCCGCACTTAACCGCGCAGATTTAATGCAACGCGAGGGAGATTATCCACCTCCGGAGGGCTGTCCTGACTGGATGGGACTTGAAATTTCCGGCGAAATCGTTGATATAGCAGACGGGGCCAAAAAAAATTCCGACTGGAAAAAAGGCGATAAGGTATGTGCGCTTCTCGGCGGCGGAGGCTATGCCGAATATGTGACCGTAAAATACGATATGCTTATGCCCGTACCGGAAAACTGCTCTATGACAGAGGCGGCAGCCATCCCCGAGGCATTTGCGACAGCTTATCTGAATCTGTTTTGGGAGGGCAAAATCAAAGAGGGCAACACTCTTTTGATGAACGCGGGCGCAAGCGGTCTTGCAAGTGTTATCATTCCCATGGCAAAAGCATTCGGCGTACGCGTCATTACAACAGTTTTGTCGGATGAAATAGCGGATTCCATAAAACACTTAAACGCCGATGTCGTTGTCAATACTTCAAAAGAGGATATAGTCGAAGTCTTAAAGCGTGAACTTGCGGACGGACACGGTGTTGATGTTGCAATAGACTGCCTTGGCGGTGAGGTTATGGGCAAGTGCATACACTTCCTGACTCACGGTGCGCGTTGGATTATGATTGCCGCTCTTGCCGGTCAGAAAACCGAAATCGACCTGAAAAACATCTATGTCAGAAATGTAAGAATTGTCGGCAGCACTCTGCGTTCCAGAACTCCCGAGGTTAAAGCTCAGATTCTTGCAGCACTTGTAAAGGATGTATTTCCAAAGGTTTCGGCAGGACTTGTTAAGCCGACAATTTATAAGGTTTTACCGATTACCGAGGTGGAGGCTGCACAGGATATATTATACAAAGGTCAGAATGTAGGCAAGGTCGTATTAAAAGTAATCTGATGTCAGCTATCTGAAAGAAAATAAACATAAGTAAATTTTAATGCTCTGTTATAGTTTAAAGCTATATCAGAGCATAGTTATTATATATTGGACAAAACTATTTTATACTGCTATAATATCTGCATAAGGAAAAACAAGGAGGAGTTAATTATGAAAAAAGTTTTATCAGCAGTATTGGTTACCGTTATTTCCGCACTCTTATTTACCGCATGCGGAAACTCCGGAAAGAGTACAGGCATAAAGATTGCCGTGCCGAACGACACAACAAATGAGGCAAGAGCGCTGCTTTTGCTTGAAAAGAACGGTTATATCAAATTAAAAACAGGCGCAGGCATAACCGCAACAATTAAAGATATTGAGGAAAACCCCTACAACATTTCATTTACCGAAGCAGAAGCAGCCCAGCTTCCCAACGTATTAAAGGATGTTGACTATGCGGTTATAAATTCAAACTATGCCATACAGGCAGGTCTGAATCCTGTTTCCGGTTCTCTTTTAATAGAGGATTCTTCTTCTGAATACGGAAATATCGTAGCAGTAAAAGAGGGCAACGAAAATACCGATAAAATAAAGGCTCTTAAGGCTGCTCTTGAAAGCAAAGCCGTAAAGGACTTTATTACCAGTGAATATGACGGTGCGGTAATAAGCACAGTTGACAATCCCGGTGACGGCTATGACAGTTCTGTTGATTATGCCGCTCTGGCAGGAACCAAAATTACCGTAGCTGCATCTCCCACACCCCACGCAGAAATTCTTAAAACCGTAAAGGATATTCTTGCCGAGAAGGATATAACGCTTGACGTTAAAGAGTTTACTGATTATGTTCAGCCCAATAATGTTGTAGAAAGCGGCGAAATCGACGCCAACTACTTCCAGCACTTCCCGTATCTTGATGATTTTAACAAGCAGAACGGAACACATCTTGTTTCAATCGGCGCATTTCATGTTGAACCAATCGCACTGTACGGCGGAAAGCAATCCACTCTTGACGCTTTGAAAAAATAATCGGTTTCTAATGGAAATTCAGCGGCAGCCACGGCTGTCGCTTGATTTCGTTTCTACGGAGGTTAATTATAAATATGATCCAGCTTAAAAATATTTCAAAGACCTTTAACATATCCGGCGGTACTGTAGAGGCATTGAAAAATGTAACGCTTAATATCAACGATGGAGATATATACGGCATAATCGGTATGAGCGGCGCCGGGAAAAGCACGCTTGTGCGCTGCATAAATATGCTTGAACGCCCAACCGAGGGTGAAATTCTGATAAACGGTGAAAGTTTAGGTGCACTCAGTAATGCAGAACTGAGAAAACGCCGCCGTAAAATAACAATGATATTCCAGGGGTTTAATCTGCTTATGCAGCGCACCTGTATTGACAATATCTGCTTTCCGCTGGAGCTTGCCGGTGTGAGCAAAAAAGAAGCACGAAAAAAAGCCGCCGAGCTTTTGGAAACAGTCGGTCTGCCCGACAAAGGCAGCTCCTATCCCGCACAGCTGTCGGGCGGTCAGCAGCAGCGCATAGCAATAGCAAGAGCGCTTGCAACCAACCCTGAAATTCTTTTGTGCGACGAGGCAACAAGCGCACTTGATCCCAAAACCACACAATCAATACTTGAACTTATACGTGACATAAACAAAAAACTCGGCATAACCGTTATTGTTATCACGCATCAGATGAGCGTTGTGGAAAAGATATGCAACAGAGTTGCCATTCTTGATGACGGAATAGTAGTTGAGGAAGGCAGTGTAAGCGAGGTGTTTACAAATCCGAAGTCCAAAGCTGCAAAGCGCCTTGTATTTCCGGATGGCTCCGATAACTCTGTTCCGGAATTTGCATCTGATAATCTGATACGTCTTGTATATAACGGTGCTCCGGTTGCAAACACTCCGCTTATAGCAAAAATGGCAATCGACTGCGGCATTGCAGCAAACATTCTTTCCGCACAAACAAAATGCATAGGCGATAAAGTCTTTGGCAATATGCTTCTTGATATAAACGGAAGTGAAAGCGACTTAAATAAAGCAATAGAATATCTTAAAAACACACCAAACATAACCGCAAGGAGGGTTGATGGAAATGCTTAATCAAATTTTATCAAATCCGGCAATAGCCGAAGCCGCAGAAATACTTAAAAGTGAACTGCCTCTTGCTATATGGGAAACATTTTATGTCACAGTTTTGGCTACGTTTTTCTCTATTGTAATCGGACTGCCCCTTGGTGTACTTATTGTCGCAGGTGAAAAGGGCGGTGTGCTTCCTCTCCCAAAGCCTGTACTCAGCATTTTGAACATTATAATAAACCTGCTGCGCTCGGTACCGTTTCTTATACTTATGATACTTGTGTTCCCTTTAACAAGGCTTATCATGGGTACCGTTGTCGGAACAGCAGCATCTATTGTGCCGCTGGTTATTGCCGCTGCTCCATTTGTATCAAGACTTGTGGAGAGCAGTCTGCGCGAGGTTAATCCAAATATTATTGAAACCGCGCAAAGCATGGGTGCAACACCGTTTCAGATTATAACAAAGGTAATGATTCCAGAAAGCGTACCGTCACTTATATCAAACTTTACAATAGCAATCACAACCATCCTCGGTTATTCTGCCATGAGCGGTATAATCGGCGGCGGCGGTCTGGGTAAAATTGCAATAAACTACGGTTATTACAGATACATGTATCTTGTAATGATGGTTGCGGTTATCTTTCTTATATTGCTTGTACAAATCTTTCAGGTAATCGGAACACGCCTTGCGGTAAAATCCGATAAACGCTTAAAGAAAAGCTAAAGAAGTTATGCCGAATATTTTAAACCTGTCGGGCATCGACATCCAAACCATAAAAAAAGTATCAAAATCTATAGGCAGGCTTAATCTGTCGTTTGGTATAAACGGATTGTCCTTAAAATCCTATTGGTGCCGCATAGCTTTGTTATACGAAGAACGCTGCGGCACCGAGCTGCACGGACATTCTTTTTATGAGCTTCATATGTGTTTATGCGGCAGATGTACTATTGAGTTGAACGGAAAGCAGATAAATCTTAATCAAAATGAGTTTGTCTTGATTCCTCCGGGAATAAAACACAGAATAATATCGTTAGACGGAAATTATACTGAATTTGTTTGGGGATTTACCTGCCGCACAGAAGAAGAACACCTCGGTATTCTTCTTAAAGCCTTTGGAAAATCGGCAGAAGTTATTGCCGTAAGAGCTGTTTCTTCAATAATGCTTGAGTGCCTTAATGTTATATTAACATGCGGCAACACTATAGATGAAATTAAATATGATGTTATAAAATGCCAGCTTTACTGCATGTTTAAGCTTATATACGGTGAATACTCCACCGACGGCAGCGCTGAAGATTTTTATAAAAGGTATCCTGATGACCATATACTTAAAGCGGTTAAAAAATTTATATATGACAATCCCTCGCTTAATCTTAAAGCCGATGAAATTGCTACCCAATGCAGTATAAGCAAAAGCCGGCTCGGCAAAATATGCCTTCAGGGCTGCGGCATGACTGTTTCGGCATTAAAAAACAGAATTAAATGCGAAATAATCTCAAAGCTTTTGACCGAAAGCAATTTAACATTATCTGAGATTGCAGAAAGAACAGGGTTTTCCGATGAATTCACAATGAATAAGTTTTTCAAACGCAATGAGGGTATGCCGCCCGGACAGTACAGAAAATCATTCAAAAGAGTATAAAACTCATTTTATAAAAGACGGTACAGTGACTTCGTTTTTTAAACGAAGTCACTGTTTTTAAAACTGACATAAAATTGAATAATCCGAACATTTTAAAATCACATTTTTTGTTATACACTGTATTTAAATACTACAAATATTTAAAGGTGTGATAAATTATGAATATTCAAACACATGCAGTATATCCGACAATGATAACTCCATATACAAAATACGGCGATATAGATTATGACGGAGTTAAAAAAATCGTTGATATGTATGCAGAAAACGGATGCAAGGGCATTTTTGCCGTATGTCAGTCAAGCGAAATGAACTTTTTAAGTCTGAAGGAGCGGATAAAGCTTGCCGAAACAGTGGTAAAATACGCTGACGGTCGTATGGATGTCGTTGCATCAGGTCATGTTTCTTCTTCGGCAGAAGAACAGGTTACGGAAGTAAATGAAATCAGCAAAACCGGTATAAGTGCATTTGTACTTGTAAGCAACAGACTGGATTTACATAACGATGGAGATGACGTATGGATTGATAACGCAGAAAGATTGTTATCTGCCATAAATACCGATATACCTCTTGGAATTTATGAATGTCCGATGCCATACAAAAGATTATTGACAGAAAAGATTATTAAATGGTGTATCGGTACAAAACGCTTCAGATTTATTAAAGACACCTGCTGCGATTTTACCATGCTCAAAAAAAGGCTTGAGCTCCTTGACGGCAGCGGATGTATGCTGTTTAACGCAAATGCACAGTCACTTTTACACTCATTAAAATGCGGTGCGGCAGGATATTCAGGCATCATGGCAAACTTTCACCCGGATTTATATGTTTGGCTTTGCGAGAATTTTGAAAAAGAACCCGAAAAAGCAGAAATTCTGCAGGCTTATCTCGGAATCGACGCTTTTGTTGAATGTATGGATTATCCTGTTACTGCTAAATACTATTTAAAGTATAACGGGATAAATATAGACTTAAACACCCGTTCTGCCGATCCGAAAAACTTTACGGAATATCAAAGACTTGTCACTGATCAGCAAGCCATGCTTGCAGATTATGTAAGAAACCTTATTAAAAAGTAATATAAGAAAAAGCAATGGCTGTCTGAAAAGTCAACAGACTTTTCGGACAGCCATTTTTATACTTCTCAGAGTCCAAGACTCTTTAAATATTCACGGCTCATCTTTGCAGCCTCCATCGGAGGTCTGTCATTTGACTGATCCTGCTCTACTATCAAAACGGAAGCCCCTGCTTTCTCAGACGCCTCGATGATAGAAGGAATATCCTGTATACCGTGTCCTACCGGACGGAACTCAAATCCGTTGTCCTCTTTTGAACCCTTCTTTTCATTACCGTCCTCATCTATCAGAGCATAAACCGGACCGCCGCCCAAATTCTTGCATGCAAAATCTTTAAGATGAACAATATTGATTCTGCCGCTGTATTTGAGCAGATATTCTGCCGGATTATAACCTGCATAGTGTACCCAGCATGTATCAACCTCAGGCTCAATTAAATCTTGAGGGATTGTATCATAAATCCAGTCAAGGATAAACTTTCCGTCAACCTTGTTAAACTCAAAATCATGGTTATGATACATCATTTTTATGCCGTTCTTCTTTAAAAGCTCAGCAACATCTGTAAACATTTTTACTGTGTTGTCCCATTCCGGACTGCCTGCAAGCTTATCCTTTTCATACCACGGAACAGCAGCATACTTTACGCCTAAGGTCTTTATATAATCAACAGCCTTCTGGCCTTCATCCACAAACAGCTGCGGAGCCTGATGAACGGAAACGCACTCCAGACCATACTTATCCAGCATAGCCTTTACTTCTTCTGCGCTGTGTCCGAAATATCCCGCAAACTCAACACAGTCATAGCCCATTTCTTTTACCTGTCTGAGAGCCGAATCCATATCCTTTTCCATATCCTCACGGATAGAATACAGCTGAAGACCTATTTTAAACTTTTTCATAGTTATCTCCTCCTGTGATTTTTATCAAACTTAAAACTTAGGAATATTAATTTCTATCTCACGGCCGAACTCTGCTGATTTAACAATACCATCAAGTATAGCCTGATTATAGATAATCTGACTTGACGGAACAGGAGCAGTGCCGCCCTCTTTTACTGCGTCAAGGAATGAACGTACCTTCTCATAGAAGTTACCTTTTTCACTCGGCGGAAGCATAGGAATCTCAGTTTCAACCTGCTCTCCGGCAACCTCATGATATATCTTCATAGGTCCGCCGATAGAACCATTCCAACACTCGGTTGACGGAATTCTCAAACCGCCCTCTGTACCCATAATAATGGTATCTCCGGGTGTATCAAGATTCATTGCCCACGCAATACGGAAGTCCAGAACAATGTCACCCTCAAGACGGATAAATGCAGCCGCAAAGTCATCTACACCGAATACCTTTGCATATTCCGGGTGTGTCGGATAATAATCCGGACGTGTACCAAAATAAGCGGATTTGTAACCGGATACTGTCAAAGGCTTTGGATAGCCGATTGCATTAAGAACCATATCCAATGAATAACATCCTATATCACCAAGCGCACCGATGCCGCCGGTCTTAGGATCAATAAATGTTGTACCGAAAGGTGTGGGAATACCGCGTCTGCGTCCGCCGCCTGTCTGGATATAATAAATCTTACCCAGCACACCGGACTGTACTACCTTTTTAAGAAGCTTCATGTTGGGATCAAGTCTGGGCTGGAAGCCTATAGACAAAATCTTGCCGCTTGCCTTTTCTGCTTTGCAGATTTCCGCAGCTTCTTCAATGGTTACGCACATCGGCTTTTCGAGCAGAACATTTACACCCTTGTTGAGAGCATAAATAGCACACTCAGCATGTGTCATGTTGTATGTGCAGATGCTTACAGCATCAAGCTCCTCAGTATCGAGCATTGATTTGTGATCGGGATAGCAGCGTACGCCCTCTACCTCCCATTTTTTGAAGAAAGCTTCTGCCTTACCGGGAACCAAATCAGCGCCGGCAACAATCTCAACATCCGGCATGAGCTTATACTCACGGATATGAGCATCTGCAATCCATCCGGTACCTATAATACCGACTTTAAGCTTTTTGCTTGCGTCAATAACTTTTGTTTCCTGATTTTCTTTAAACTGATCTAAAATGTTTGTATCAGCCATTTTTCATTCTCCTTTTGGAATAAATTTTTCAGTTTTTTTCAGTATAACACACAAGCATTTAAGGTGCAATCAATTCTTTGCAAAAAAATATCAAAAATTTGTTGTATAATATGCACAATAAAACAACCGACCATGTTTATGGCCGGTTGTTTTATTATCCTTTTACAACTATATTTATAAGCTTTTTCGGAACAGCAATACATTTTACCACTTCTCTGCCGGCAATAAGTTCTTTTACCTTATCACTTGACAAAGCTGTTTCCTGCATCTGTGCCGGAGTAAGTTCCGGTGAAATCATCATTTTGTCACGAATTTTGCCGTTAATCTGAACAACAACCTCAACGCTGCTTACTTTGAGTGCTTCTGCATCATATTTCGGCCATTCGCAATATGAAAGATCCTCTGTTTTGCCGATATTCTCCCACATTTCAAATGCTATATGAGGAACAAACGGTGACATAAGTATAATCAGATTTTCTATTGCTTCGGTTATAATAGCATTATTATAATCTCCGGAATCCGTATTTTCCTTATATGCATACAGCGCATTTACCATTTCCATTATAGAGCTTATTGCCGTATTAAAGCTGAAACGGTCACAATCCTCAGTTACCTTTTTTATACTGCTGTGAACAGCAAATCTGAGCTTTTTCTCAGACTCATTAAGACCTGCCGCATCAACCTTTTCATCTGTCAGGTACGGTGTAAGTTCCTCTACCGCTCTCCAGACACGGTTAAGGAATCTGTACGCGCCTTCTACGGCTGTATCATTCCAGTCGAGATCACGCTCCGGCGGTGCAGCAAAGAGTATAAACAATCTTGCAGTGTCTGCGCCGTATTTACCTACTATTTCCTCCGGGCTTACAACATTGCCGACAGACTTGGACATTTTACTGCCATCCTTTAAAACCATTCCCTGTGTCAGCAGATTTTCAAAGGGTTCCTCACAGCTGAGATGTCCCAAATCATGCATAACCTTAGTGAAAAACCTTGCATAAAGCAAATGCAGAATCGCATGCTCGACACCGCCGATATATTGGTCAACATTCATCCAATAATCCGCCTTTGCCTTATCAAAAGGCATTTTATCGTTATGCGGATCAGTGTACCTGAGATAGTACCAAGACGAACACACAAATGTATCCATTGTATCGGTTTCACGCTTTGCCGGCGCACCGCACTTGGGGCAAACAGTATTAACAAACTCCGGGCACTCACTGAGCGGTGATTTTCCCTGTCCGGTAAACTTTACGTTTTCCGGCAGCATAACCGGCAGCTGTTTCTCCGGAACCTCTACCGTTCCGCAATGCGGACAATACACAATCGGTATTGGTGCGCCCCAATAACGCTGACGCGAAATAAGCCAATCCCTTAAACGGAAGTTTACCTTTCTGCAGCCTATATTGTTTTCCTCTGCATAGTCAATCATTTTTGCCAATGCTTCTTTGTTATTCATACCGTTGAACATACCTGAGTTTTCCATTATTCCCTCTGCGGCAAATGCCTCGGTCATATCCTCAGACTTCATGTTCTGTCCCTCAGGCTGAACAACTATTCTTATTGGCAGATTATATTTTTTTGCAAAGTCAAAATCTCTCTGATCATGTGCCGGCACGCCCATAACTATACCTGTGCCGTAATCCAAAAATACATAGTTTGCAAGATACAGCGGAATCTTCTCATCATTAAACGGATTTATCATATAGCATCCGGTAAATACGCCTTCTTTTTCCGTATCGGTTGCCGAACGTACGATTTCACTCTGAGTCTGTACTTTTTTTATAAACTCACGGCATTCTGCCTCCTGCGGCTTGCCTGAGATAAGCTTGTCAACAAGCGGATGCTCCGGTGCCATAACCATATAACTTACGCCGAATATAGTATCCGGACGTGTTGTATAAACCGTAAGGGTTTCATCCGTTCCGTCAAGCTTGAACTTCATCTCGGCGCCCTCGCTGCGGCCTATCCAGTTTGCCTGCATTGCCTTTACCTTGTCGGGCCAGCCCTTCAGCTTATCTATATCATCAAGGAGTCTTTGCGCATAATCGGTAATCTTAAAGAACCACTGTTCAAGATCCTTTTTACCCACCTCGCTCTTACAGCGCTCACACTTTCCGTTTACGACCTGCTCATTTGCAAGAACAGTCTGGCATGACGGACACCAGTTTACATACGATTTCTTTTTATATGCAAGGTTATTTTTATAAAGCAGCAGGAACATCCATTGAGTGAACTTATAATACTCCGGCTTAGCGGTAGCAACCTCTCTGTCCCAGTCATAGCTGAAACCGAGTCTTTTAAGCTGCTCTCTCATATTATCAATATTTGACCATGTCCAGTCCGCCGGCGGAGTACCGTGCTTTATCGCGGCATTCTCAGCCGGAAGACCGAAGGAATCCCACCCCATTGGATGCAGAACATTAAAGCCCTGCATTTTTTTATAACGTGCGACCACATCTCCTATTGAATAGTTACGCACATGTCCCATATGAAGATTGCCGGATGGATAGGGGAACATCTCCAAAGCATAATACTTCGGTTTATCAGATGCCTCGTCTATATGAAAGGCGTCCTCCTCCTGCCATTTTTTCTGCCATTTTGTTTCTATTTTTTCAAAATCATATCTCATTGGACTATCCTCCGTAAATTTATGTTTCTATTCCTCATCAAGATCGGACATATCTATTATTTCAGCATCTTTCCAGATTCTTTCAAGACCGTAAAACTCTCTTGTTTCAGCCTTGAATATATGAACGATTGCATCATCATAACCGAGCAATGCCCAGTCACCTGTGCGGTATCCCTCTTTATTAACATGGAATATCCCATTTTTTGCAAGTTCTTCTTCTACATTATCGCAAAGTGCCTGTACCTGTCTGTCAGAACCACCTGTTGTAATTACAAAATAATCTGCAAGAGTGGTAAGCTCTGACACTTTAAGAACCTCTGTGTCCTTTGCTTTTTTATTGCTTAAAGCCTTATATATCATGTTTACTGTCTGATTTTCACAAGCCATATATTTCTCCTATTATTTAATCAAGAACAAAATGTTCTTTCATAAGC
>ERZ1034952.2251-NODE-2251-length-14493-cov-6.963153_pt1 | contig 14493 bp, 19 predicted proteins | sample MGYA00520625_ERZ1034952 | MGnify/ENA primary metagenome ERZ1034952 (study PRJEB33766, sample SAMN09781773) | gut metagenome | biome: gut microbiome | host: Homo sapiens | place: Madagascar | study: EMG produced TPA metagenomics assembly of the PRJNA485056 data... | reverse complement strand
TACTCCCTCCGTTTAATATAATATGTAATATTATAATGATTTAATACATTATTATGATTTGTCTGAGTCGTCAATACTGTCATAATAAGAATAATTATGAAAGCCGTTCATTTCATCATCTACGGCATAATCCTCACAAAGTACTGTATTATCGAGGGTAAGCTCCTCATCCAAGCCGTAAATCTGCAAATTGCCGTCCTTATCCCACGAGCAATTATAATCGTGATAATAAATGCTTCCATCTGCTCCAAAATACAAATCCAGATAAAGGTTATCCTTTTCGTACACTCTGTTTTCGTATTCGTCCTTGTTAAAATCCCTGACTGTATATCCGTCGGAATTGACAAAAGCGCCAAGCTCCTCGACAACCTTTCCGTCCTGATAATATGTAGGAACATAAATACTGTCGGTCGGCATTCCGAAATAGCCCGCCCATCTGCGAGTGTCGAATTTCACAACGCTGTATGCCTTGCCCTTTTTATCGTATACAACATATTTAACAGGATTAATCTTATACACCACAGTACCCGAATACAGGGAATAATCCTTTGCAACCTCTTTTGCCCTAAGCGGAACGAACACTACGCAGAGGCAAAGAATAAAAACAAGCATAACGGAAAGCGCCGTTTTGCGTTTTGAATCAACCTCAGTCTGTTTACCCTGACGGGCATTAATTGCAAAGAACATAAGAAACGCAGGCAAACCGAACAGAACAGAGAAAACCGTCCAAAACACAGGATTGTCCAATTCTCGCCTTTTAGCATTAGAATTGACTGTAAGAGCATAAAAAACTCTCAGCAAAATAATTATAACAAAAAGGAGAATAAGCGAAACATAAACTCCGTTACCGATAATCATTTCAAGCATAACCGTTCCTCCTTATACAATAATACCGTACACAAACGAAATTACGCCAACAAGCCACACAACGGCAGGAACGATTCTAAAGCGTTCATAGCCAAGCATAATCTGCGTGCGATTAGTCCCTTTTTCAACACTCTTACAATATGAGACAAAGGCGATTTGCACAAAGCACATAAAGAGCATAAACAGCAGTACAAAAATCACGAATATTCTATATGAAGCAGAAAACGATAATGCGGATGCTCTGTCAGCCGACGGATACAAAGCGTCGGTATAATCCCTCGCGTAGTAAATATTATAAAATGAGCTGAGTGGAATATAGGTTATTATATATGCCAATGCAGAAGCAAAGCCCAAAACGATAGACGAAACAAGATGTGCCGTTTTATGAGATTTACAAAAAGCGTTATATATCACGAACATTAAACCTACGCAAAGGATAGGAAACAGATTAAGACAGCCGAGATAAAGTCCGTAAAACAATAAATCATTTTCAAGCTCGGCATTAATGTAAACAGCTCCGCCGTCACACACCATCATAAGAAAATTCAATGTCACATACAAAGCAAGAATCAAGCCAAAAAGGATATTTCCGACCAAGCCCAAAGCATTGGCAGTTCTTAACGATTTCTCCGTCTTGGGTTTCATACAATCTCCTCCTTACTTAAAATACATATAATAGTGGCATTTAATCATACCGTTGTAAAGTTTGCGGCGTTTATCCGCTTTTCTGCCAAAGCACTTTTCAAACTCTTCATCGGGAGAAATAATGCCGTAACTCCAACCTCTTTTTGAGACGAACTTTTCGCCCATAATGCGATAGATTTTTTCTGCCGAGCGAATGTCGAGAAGTCGCTCGCCGTAAGGCGGATTTGTAATCAGCGTTCCCCTCTCGGTAGTCGGATTAAAGCGTGCAATATCACATACTGAGGTATGAATAAACTTGTCCACTTTAATATTTTTTGCATTTTTCATTGTGAGTTCAACGGCATTCGGGTCAATATCCAAGCCGAATGCGACAAAATCAACGTCGGTCTTAATCAAATCACGACAGCGTTCACGCTCGCTCATCCAGACCTTTTCGGGTACAAAACCCCAGCGGTCAACATCAAAATTACGATTAATGCCGGGAGCGATATTATTGGCAAGCATTGCGCCCTCTATGAGCACCGTACCGCTTCCGCAACAAGGGTCATACATAGTGTGATAATGGCGAAGTTGCGACAGTCTGCACATTGCGGCGGCAAGAGTCTCACGAATGGGGGCATCATTGCCGACAGGGCGGTAGCCTCTCTTATGAAGACCTCTGCCCGAAGTGTCGAGCATTATAATAACCTCGTCTTTCATTATGGAAAACTGAACTTGGTGTATCGGTCCCGTTTCTTCAAACCACGAAATATTGTAATCCTCTTTAAGCGACTCAACTATTGCCTTCTTAATTATCTTTTGGCAATCGGGCACGGAATGCAAAGTTGAATTTATCGAAAATCCTTTTACCGGAAATTCGTCCTTTGAACCTATAAACTCGCTCCACGGAAGAACACGCACGCCCTGAAAAAGTTCCTCAAAAGTACAAGCCTTAAACATATCGAGCACAATAAGTATTCTCTCACTGTATCGTGACCAAATATTTGCTCTTGCAAGAATAGTCTCGTCACCCTCGAAAAACACTCTGCCGTTTTCTGCCGTCACATTCTCGGCATCCATTAATCTAAGTTCCTCTGCCGCCAATCCCTCGAGACCGAAAAGACAGGTAGCCACCATTTTCATCATCATAAAATTACGCTTTCCGACCGCATAAATTTTTATTACCCTACGGTCATCGGGAATAAAAGCAAAAGAGGCGTCTTGCCACAGGGCAAAATCGCCTCAATAAATTACATAATCAGTTAGTTAATATCGTAAAAGTCCAGTTCATTTTCTTTTACATAATTATTTTCTCTGGCTTTTTGCTCGAGATAGTCCTTCTTATCATCGGAATCCAAAATTGACTTAAGCTGATCGTTATCCTCAATTTGCTGTTCATACTTTGTATCGAGTTCTTCTTTTTGGGACTTAAGTCGGCTTATATCAGCCGCATTGCTCGCTATGCAGTATGCACAGTATCCCACCAAAGCAATTGCCAAAATACAGAGAACGATTTTAATTATTGTTTTTTTGTTTGCCGCCTTTTCGGCTTTTACCTTCACGGTCTACACCTCTTGACCTTTTATTATTCTTCTTTATTATATTATATAAAGCACTGCTTTTGCAAGCGTTTTTTACTACTTTTTTGAAAGAAAAGATACGAATATGCAGTTTTCTGACTAAAAGGGTTATTCTTTTCTCCGCTTTTGAAAACAAAAAAGAAGCCGCCGCTCTGTAAATAATCAGCCCGAGCAGCGATAAAAGGAGATAATAATACCTTACATAACCGTTTGAATATCCGACAAAGAGGCAAAAAAAAGCGAGAGTGCAAACAAGCACAGTCACAACATCGGTAATGAAAGTAAAGACATAAGAACAAAAGGCATTTTGAAAAACGCCGACAAATCCAAAAAGAAAACCGCAAGCTAAGCCAAACAGCAAAAACGCAAGAACTTCATTCACTGCGAAAACAACCTCTTAAAAACACTTTTCGTTTGGACATCGTCGGAATATGCAAGCACGCTTACCGCACCGCCGAGCACAAGTTCGCCTAAAGATAAGTCAAGAGTTTCTATGTTTAGTTTCTCCCCTTTTATAAGCAGTCTGCCACAAACGGTAACGGCGTGAATTTCCGAATCGTTATAATCATCAACTGCGGTAACTCCGCTTATTCTAAGGCATTTTCTCTCATCGAGAGTAAGGCAATGTTTCATATTATCAGTGTTTTCCATCATAAATCATCCCTCAAAAAATCCTATGCAAAAGCACTTAAAATATGACAAAATCAAGGTCTTTGAAATTTTTTTGAAAAATTTTCAGTTTTTTCTTGACAAAGTGCAAACGATTTGATATACTCATATGCGTTGAGCGAGAGTGGCGGAATCGGCAGACGCGCACGTTTGAGGGGCGTGTGGGGCGACTCGTACGGGTTCAAGTCCCGTCTCTCGCACCAAAAAAGAACAGGTACCATTTGGTATCTGTTCTTTTTTATTGTGTGAAACAGTATTCGTTATCTGTTTATTGCAAAATTGCGCTGATGCAATTTTGCAAAGAGGAGAAATATGCGCAGTAATTGTTATGCTGTTGCTTGCGACAGCATAACAATTACGGAGCATACTTCGACGAAAGTCCCGTCCGAGCACCAAAAATAAGCAGTAACCATTTGGTTGCTGCTTATTTTTTTGTATGCGTACAGATGTGGATTTGAAGCCGTCTTTATTTTCGGGGGTCCCCGCAAAGCCCATAAGGCTTTGTGGGGAAAGGAGAAGCATACGCAGTGATTGTTGCATTATCATTTGTGAAAACCAATTTTATTGCAAAATTGCGCTGATGCAATTTTGCAAAGAGGAGGAATATGCGAAGTAATTGTTATGCTGTTGCTTGCAACAGCATTTAATTACGGAGCATATTCGGACGAAAGTCCCGTCCGAGCACCGGTCACTTTTTAGCCTTTTCCTCTTTTTCAAACTTTTCTGCGTCTTTTCTCCATTTTTCAAGGATTTCGAGCATTTTTTCAGTCGAATATATTTATATCACCTCTTTCCGAATAAAAAAATCACTCTTCTACTATTTCAAAACTTCGGGTGGGTACAAATAATCATATCCACTTTCATCAACTATTCTATACCACTTTCTTTCAACTGAAATAACTTCATAAATTTTACTATTAGTCAATATTAGAAATTCTGTTTTACCTGTATATCTTACTTTCATAACATCTTTCACCCATCTTACACCAAATTATTATTCATTGCGAGTATTTGGCGGTAAAGGCGGGTGTTTTTCTTTACACTGCCGGAGTATACCCTGCCAATTTTTGATGCGGCTTTATTTACTGCAAGAAATTTTTTCAAACATAACTGCGCCTCCTTATACAACTTATCTTAACGCCATACTAACGCCGCATAGTAAGGAAGTCAAACAGAAAAAACAATAGGTACAAAAAATCGTACACCTAAAATTCGATTATTTATCTCAACTTTTAACATAATGCAATAAACTTTTAACATAATACAATATTTGTATGTTGAAATTAATGTTATAATATGCTAAATTAAATATAAGCAGTTATTTTACATAACTTTGCAATTTGGAGAGGATGTTGAACTTATGAAGAAAAAGAAATCTCTTAAAAAGGGATTGCGTCTTTACGAGGGTAAAGAGCTCTCAAAGGATTTTCCGATTACGACGATTAAAGCTTCTTCGCAGATGGTCTACCCTTTATCACAGCACATAGGTGCTCCGGCAAAGCCGATAGTGGCAGTCGGTGACGAAGTACTGAAAGGACAGGTAATTGCCGAAGCCAACGGGCTTATCAGTGCTCCTGTTCACAGCAGCGTTTCGGGCAAGGTTAAGGGGATTAAGGATTGTCTTACCGCTCGAGGCGAAAAGGTTAAATCAATCATAATCGAGAATGATTTTGAGTACAAAGAAGTTGAGGGCCTCGGAGTGAAAACAGATCCGAGCAATCTCAGTAAGCAAGAAATTATTGAAAAAATCAGAAACGCAGGAATCGTTGGATTAGGCGGTGCAGGCTTTCCGACTGCGGTAAAGCTCTCGCCGAAAAATCCGAACGAGATTGACACCGTTATTGTTAACGGCTGCGAATGCGAGCCGTATCTCACCGTCGATTACAGAGTTATGCTGGAAAAAGGCGAGCAGATAGTTAAGGCTATGCGAATTGTCTCAAAACTGTTTGAAAACGCAAAAATCGTTTTCGGCATTGAGGACAACAAATCGGATTCAATCAAAGTCATAAACGGCTTTATCAAGCCCGATGACAAGATGGATATTTGCCAACTTAAAACAAAATATCCACAGGGCGGTGAACGTTCGCTTATTTATGCCGTTACAGGAAGAAAAATCAATTCACATATGCTCCCGGCTGACGCAAAATGTATAGTTATCAACGCTTCAACCGCATATGCGATATATAACGCATTATACGAAAATCTGCCGCTTATTCACAGATATATGACCGTAAGCGGCGAAGGTGTAAACAACTGCAACAATTTCAAAGTACCTATCGGTATGTCACAAAAGGATGTAATTGAGGCAGCAGGCGGACTAAAGCCTGATGTATGCAAGGTTATCGCAGGCGGTCCTATGACAGGCTCTGCAATGGGTAACCTTGACGTTCCTGTTCAAAAAACATCATCGGGAATCATTGCGTTTACATTCGACGATGTTGCGGCAATGAATCAGTCAAACTGTATTCACTGCGGAAAATGTATGAGCGTTTGTCCTTCAAATCTTGTACCTCAAATGCTTTGCAAGGCGGTTAAAGAAAACGACACGGACAGATTTGAGAGTCTCGGCGGTATGGAGTGCGTTCAGTGCGGATGCTGCTCCTATGTATGTCCTGCAAAAATTCCTCTTACCGGTATGTTCATTATGGGCAAGGCAGAAGTTAAAAGCAAGGCTAAAAGAAACGGAGGGGCAAAATAATGTTTAATGTTTCGGTTGCGCCTCATTTAAGGTCGCAAAACACAACAAAATCGGTTATGGCTGATGTTGCGATAGCTCTTCTTCCCATAATCGCATTCGGTATATATCATTTCGATTTGCCTGCGCTCACCGTCACGGTGCTGTGTGTGGTCTCATCGGTACTTTTTGAATTACTGTTTGAACTTCTGGCAAAAAAGCCGATTACGATTTTTGACAACTCTGCGCTTGTAACAGGACTGATTCTTGCGGTTAATTTACCTGCAAGTGTTCCGTGGTACATTCCCGTACTCGGCAGTGCGTTTGCAATCATAATAGTAAAAATGCTTTTCGGCGGTCTGGGTCAGAACTTTATGAACCCCGCTCTTGCCGCTAGATGCTTTTTGCTCATCTCCTTTGCCGGAAAAATGAGCGACTTTGCCATGTATAAAGTATACAGTGCAACTCCGTCGGAGCTCATCAAAGGCGGTAAAATCAAAGACTTTCTTACGATGCTTGCAGGCAAAGATTTAACAAGCGTTGACGCAGTGGCAGGTGCTACTCCGCTTGCACAACTTGCAGACGGCAAGGAACTTGACTTAGCCTCATTATTCCTCGGATTCCACGGCGGAACAATCGGCGAAGTTTCGGCTCTTGCAATTCTTGTAGGTGCGGCTTATCTTTTGATTAAGAAAGTCATCTCTGTGAGAATTCCTTTCAGCTACATCATTTCAACCGTTGCATTTATTGCAGTCATCAGACTGATTAAGGGCGACACGGTAAGTGCATCCTATCTTCTTTCAGAGGCTCTTTCGGGAGGACTTCTTGTTGGTGCATTCTTTATGGCAACGGATTATGTTACCAGCCCGATTACTCCTAAGGGACAAATTCTTTACGGAATTATTCTCGGCTTTGTAACGGCAATGTTCAGAATTGTAGGCTCTTCCGCCGAAGGTGTATCATACGCAATCATCATATGCAACCTCTTAGTTCCTATGATTGAAAAAATTACTGTTCCAAAGCCTTTCGGTTCGGTTAAAGCGAAAGGAGGAGCAAAATAATGGAAAAGAAAAAATCAAGCACTCTGCTCAACACGGTTGTCTTGGTCGTTATATCGGTTGTTGCTGTTGCGCTTCTCGCAATAGTTAATCAAATTACGCTTAAACCCATCGAGCAGGCAGACGTAAATCAAAAGGCAGAGATATATAAGGTTGTATATCCGGGATGCGACAGCTTTTCGGAATTTGACAATGCCGAAGAAATGATAAATAATTCAGCATCGCTTCTTGAAGGAAAAGGCCTCGGAAACTGTAAAATCAACGATGTCCTGGGAGCAGAAGACGCTTCGGGCAATATTGAGGGTTATATAGTTGCCGCTACCTCATCGGCAGGCTACGGCGGTGACGTTGAAATAGCCATCGGTATTAAAGACGGAAAAATCACAGGTTTCTCCTCTATCAAAAACAGTGAAACAGCAGGCTTGGGCGCAAAGTGCAGCGAACCGGAATTCACCGACCAATTCGCAGGCAAGGCGGCATCTATGCTGACTTATACAAAAACAGGTGCATCATCCGATACTGAAATCGACGCCATCAGCGGTGCAACAATCACCACCAACGCCGTAACTCAGGCAGTTAATGCGGCAATTATTTTCTATCAGGAAAACTTTGCAGGCGGCGCACAGGATGTTGCAAAACCCGATTTGACGGAATACTATCAAAAGGCTTATCCGGGCGCAAACACCTTTGACGACATAGAAAATTCGGACAAGATGATTGAAGATTCGGCAACACTGCTTGAAAACAACGGATTATCCGACTGCACAATCGAGGAAGTTAAGTCGGTAAACGGCGGCGAAGGATATGTAATTTCCGCTACCGGCACAGGCTTTGCAAAGACTTCTCCGTTCCAAATTGCAATAGGCATAAAAGATAACAAGATTACAGGCTTTGCAGTAGTAAGTTCCACAGAGAGCGAAGGCTACGGAGCAAAGATGAACGATGACAGTTTCACATCACAGTTTGCAGGTAAGAGAGCAGGCATTATGACTGCTAAAGCGGGTGGCACGGCAGACAATGAAATAGACGCTATCAGCGGTGCTACCATTACCACAAACGGAGTGACAAAAGCTGTCAATGCAATCGTTGTATTCTATCAAACAAACTTCGGCGACGCATCGTCAATTGATACTTCGTCGCTTCAGCAAAACGCATCGGCAGACGCAACCGCCGGTGCAACTAAATAAGGAAGGGAGAGATTTTTTTGAAAGGTATTTTAGAAAGACTTTATAACGGTATCGTAAAAGAAAATCCTACCTTCGTCCTTATGCTCGGAATGTGTCCTACCCTTGCGGTAACCACTAGTGCATTAAACGGACTCGGTATGGGTGTTGCTACCATGGCGGTACTCATTATGTCAAATCTTATAATTTCTTTGCTCAGAAAAATTATACCCGGCGGAGTAAGAATGCCGGTATATATAGTAATTATCGCATCATTCGTTACAATAGTTGAGATGCTTATGCACGCATATGTTACTCCACTTTACAACAGCCTGGGAATTTACATTCCGCTTATCGTTGTAAACTGCATCATCATGGGCAGAGCGGAGTCTTATGCTTCAAAGCACAACGCTTTACTTTCCGTTTTTGACGGAATCGGAATCGGTATAGGCTTCACAATCGGACTTACCTGCATCGGTATCGTAAGAGAGCTTCTCGGAAACGGAACAATCTTCGGTCTTCAGGTTATGCCAAAGTCATATGAACCTATTTCCATATTCATTCTTGCACCCGGTGCATTCCTGGTTCTTTCACTGCTTTGCGCTTTGATGAACAAGATTACAAAAGGCAAGAAGAAAGCCAAGACAAAATGCAGCGGCGACTGCATCAACTGTCCTCAGGCAGAAAAGGAGGGTAAATAATGGCAGGAAAATTATTTTTAGTGCTGATTACCACCGCATTGATTAACAATGTTGTACTCAGTCAGTTTCTCGGAATTTGCCCGTTCCTCGGCGTATCAAAATCAACAAAATCTGCGGCAGGCATGGGCGGTGCCGTAATATTCGTTATCACAATTTCTTCTTTGGTATCGAGCCTGCTTTACAAGTTCGTTATTCAGAAGCTCCATATAGAATATCTTGAAACTATTATTTTCATTATAGTAATTGCATTTTTGGTGCAACTCGTTGAGGTATTCTTAAAGAAAATCGCTCCCGCTCTTTACAAGAGCCTCGGAGTATATCTTCCGCTTATTACCACAAACTGTGCGGTACTCGGTACTGCGCTGACAAATGTTCAACAGAACAACGATGTTATTACAAGCGTTGTTACCGGTTTCGGTACTGCGGTAGGTTTTACTGTTGCCATCGTTATTATGGCAGGCGTAAGAGAAAAGACAGAAAACAACGATTACCTCGGATGCTTTAAGGGCACACCGGCTGTGCTTATGACAGCCTGCTTGATGTCCATAGCCTTCTACGGTTTCAACGCATTTGCGTAAGGAGGGCTGAAAATGGATATTAAAGCAGTATTGATTGCGGTTTTGGTAATCGCAGTAATCGCAGTAATAATCGGTTTGGTACTCGGCATTGCCGAAAAGATATTTAAGGTTGAGGTTGACGAAAAGGAAGTTGCGGTAAGAGAAGCACTTCCCGGAAGCAACTGCGGCGGCTGCGGCTACGCAGGCTGTGACGCAATGGCGGCGGCCATTGCCAAGGGAGAGGCTCCTGTATCCGGCTGTCCCGTAGGCGGCAAGCCCGTTGCGGAAAAAATTGCGGCAATTATGGGCGCTGAAGTCGGAGATGTCGAGAAAAAGATTGCATATGTAAAATGCGACGGCAGCGGCAAAACCAAGACGGTTGCTTACAATTACATAGGTATTCAAAGTTGTGAGGCTGCATCACTTATGCCGGGCTCGGGTCCCTATTCATGCAAATACGGCTGTCTCGGATTCGGTTCCTGTGCTAAGGTTTGTCCTCAAAATGCAATCAGAATTATTGACAAAAAGGCTGTTGTTGACGAAGAACTTTGTATCGCCTGCGGCAAGTGTATTAAGGTATGTCCGCACAATTTAATCGAACTCGTTCCCGCAAGCGCAACATACAGAGTACAGTGTTCGTCGCACGTTATGGGAAAGGATGTAAGAGACGCCTGTACGGCAGGTTGTATCTCCTGCAAAATCTGTGAAAAGAACTGTCCTTCAGACGCTATTCATGTAGTTGACAACATTGCAAAAATCGACTATGACAAATGCACAAAGTGCGGAATTTGTTTCAGTAAGTGTCCGAGAAAGATTATTAAAAAATACTAAAAAATCATTGATAATATATTGACAAACACATAAAATTATCTTAATATGAACTTAAAGGTCATAAACATTTATAATAATGTAAAGGAGAGGAACTTTTATGACTAAAATGAAAAAGGTTCTTGCTCTCGGTCTTGCAGGTGTTTTGGCAGTAGGCTTTGCCGCTTGCTCAAACAGCGCATCCGACAATAAGAACACAGACACACAGACTGCTACTGCTAAAACAGGCATGGCAATCATCTCACAGATTAAGGATGACGAATACAACAAGTCAGCTACCGCTCTTGAGATTGACTCGGTTGCAGCTGCCGTATTAGTTGATGCAGACGGAAAAATCATTGATGTAAAAATCGACGAGGCTCAGACAAAGCCTGACCTTACAAAGGACAACGGCAATGTATCCGACCTCAGAACAAAGCTCGATAAGAAAGAAGACTACGGAATGAAGTCGACTTCTCCTATCGGCAAAGAATGGTATGAGCAGGTTGCAGCATTTGAGGCTTGGGCTAAAGGCAAGACCGCTGACGAGGTTAAAGCAGGCGTTGACGATACAGGCTACGCAAGCGACGCAGACCTCAAAGCAGGATGCACAATTTATGCAGGCGGTTTCACCTCAGTAGTTGCAAAGGCAATCGCAAATGCAACAGAGTGCGGCGCATCCGCTACGGATACTCTTAAGCTTTCTCTTACTACTCAAAAGTATTATGAGAGCAACGAGACAAATCTTCAGTACGATACCGACTATGCTGCTGTTACAACAGACGCTGACGGTAAAGTAACATCTTGTATCATTGATGCTTCTCAGGCTAAGTGCACAATCGCTAACGGTGAATTCACTGTTGAAAAGGGCGAGTACAAGTCAAAGAAAGAACTCAAGGAAGAGTACGGTATGAAGGGTACTTCTCCGATCGGCAAAGAATGGTACGAGCAGGCTGCTGCATTTGAAAATTGGTGCAAAGGCAAGACTGCCGATGAAATCAAGGCTTGCTACGGCGATGATATGAGTGCTTCCGACGCAGACCTCAAGGCAGGCTGCACAATCACTATCAGCTCTATCGCTGAAAACACTGCAAAGGCTGCTACAAAGTAAGTCAAAGAGTGTAAAACAAAATTAAACAGAGCATTGAGAAATCGATGCTCTGTTTTTATATATAATAGGTATTATTTATATATTGATAAAATAACAGAAATCTGCTATAATTTAGATATGAAAAAAATCTTATCGGCATTGACCGCCGTCGTACTGGCTTTTTCTTTTGTGTCCTGCACAAGGACAGCGACCGACGAAAATTCAAAACAGGAAAAATTCACCTCCTCATTTGTGGATTTATTCGACACGGCGTCCACGATAGTGGCATATGATGACAGTCAGGAAAAATACGACGAGCACTACGAACAATTTTATAACGAACTCAAAAGGTATGACAATCTGTTCGATATTTACAAGCACTATGACGGAATTACAAATCTATACGATGTAAACAAATCCGCCGCTGTCTCCCCTGTTAAGGTTGACAGCGAGATTACAGAGTTGCTGAAATTCGGAAAGAAAGCATACGAACTCACCGACGGAAAAACAAATATTTGTTTTGGCTCGGTACTGAAGTTATGGCATGATGAGCGAGAGTGGGCAAAGGAAAATCCCGACGACGCAAAGCTTCCAGACGCTAACGCACTAAAAGAAGCATCTAAACACACAAACATAGATGATTTGATAATAGACGAGGAAAACTCCACCGTTTATTTTAAGGATAAGGATTTACAACTTGATGTCGGTGCAATAGCAAAGGGATATGCGGTAAGCAAAGTCGCTCAGTGGGCGCAGGAAAACCTATGGTCATCAGCGGCGATAAGCATAGGAGGAAATGTCGCCACTTTCGGCTACAAAAACAATGACGGCTCGACTCTGTGGAAAATCGGAATCGAGAACCCGGACAAAACGGCTGAAGATTATTTGATGACAGTAAACATTACAGGACTTTCGGTGGTTACAAGCGGTAATTACCAGAGATACTACACGGTTGACAATAAGCAATACTGCCACATAATAAATCCGGATACACTTATGCCGGCAGAGTTTATGACGAGTGTTTCGGTAATATGCGAGGATTCGGCTCTAGGTGACGCTCTTTCGACCGGTCTGTTTAATATGAGCATAGATGACGGGAAAAACCTTGTTGACTCAATGGACGGCGTTGAGGCGGTATGGGTTGACAACAATTACAACAAAACCTACTCAAACGGTTTTGAAAAATATATTAATGAAAATCAGGAGTGACTGAAATGAACAGCAAAGCACACTTTAACCCAAAATCAAAAAAGCAGATAATTACTTTTATAATTATGCTTATAGTGTCAATTATTATTGTAGTTGCATCGGCTTTTCTATCAAAAACAATCACAGAAAAAGAAAAGCAAACTGCAAATCTTGACAGTTTCAATGTTAACATTACTACTCCGATAGCCGTAAAGGACAACGATTTTAATGTTACCGGAGTTGAAAATGCCTTTGACGGGAAAGGCAATCTTGTGGGCTATGTCATCAAAACAAAAACAATAGGCTACAATGCAGAAGTACCTATTGAAACGGCAACCACCGTTACAAAGGATGGTAAATATGTTGTGGGCATAGACATTCTAAAGCAGGAGGAGACCGAGTATCTCGGAGTCAGAATTCAAACAGACGATTTCAAAAACCAGTTTAAGAGCAGGAAACTCCCCGTTGCAAGTTCGAGCACAATCGAGAAAGGCTCTAAAGTTGATGTAATCGCAAAGAGCACACTTTCTTCCGATGCTGTAATTAATGCCGTAAACGACGCAGGAGAATATGCAAAAACATATTTGGTGAAAAAGTAATATGAAAAAAGCCGATTTAATCATCATTGTATCTGTTGTTGCGATAGTGGGAGTGCTGTCATTCTTTCTGTATTTTGTAAACTCAAACAGCGGAAACACGGTGACGGTAGAAAAAGACGGCAAAGTCATAGAAACCCTGAGCCTCGATGAGGACTGCGAAAAAAAGTATGATTTTGACGGAGAAACAAACACCTTAGTTATAAAGGACGGCAAAGCAACGGTAATCGAGGCTAACTGCCCGGACGGAATCTGTGCAAATCACAAGCCGATAAACAGATCAGGCGAATCAATAATCTGTCTGCCGCACAAGCTGGTTATCACCGTGACAAACGACAAATCGAGTGACAACGAAATTGACGCCGTTGCTTAAATTCTTATGAAAAACAGTAAAGCAAAAAACGTTGCATTTTACGGAATTATGATAGCGCTGGCGTTCATACTCAGTTATCTTGAAAGTTTTATTCCGATAAATGCAATAATACCGATACCGGGCGTAAAGCTCGGATTTGCAAACATAGTAGTTCTCTTTGCGTTATATACTTTGAAGTTACAAGACGCAGTTATAATTGCAATAATAAGAGTATTTCTCTCGGGGCTGCTGTTCGGCAATCCGATGACGATAGCATACAGCCTATGCGGCTGTGCGCTCAGCCTTACGGTAATGTACCTGACAAAGAAAACAAAACTTTCAATAATCGGTGTCAGTATGCTCGGCGGCATATTTCACAACATAGGACAGCTTATTATGGCGGTTATTTTAACGCACACCTCACGGATTGCGTACTATCTGCCCGTACTTCTCGTTTCGGGTATGGTAACAGGACTGCTGATGGGCTTTTGTGCAAAAATTGTAATTGAAAGAATAAACAAACTCAAAAAAAAGAACAAGAAAAAATAAACTGCTTGAAATAAATCA
>ERZ1034952.2249-NODE-2249-length-14513-cov-12.130723_pt1 | contig 14513 bp, 7 predicted proteins | sample MGYA00520625_ERZ1034952 | MGnify/ENA primary metagenome ERZ1034952 (study PRJEB33766, sample SAMN09781773) | gut metagenome | biome: gut microbiome | host: Homo sapiens | place: Madagascar | study: EMG produced TPA metagenomics assembly of the PRJNA485056 data... | reverse complement strand
GCTTCAAGATCGAAGATGGTGCCATCAGCAACATCTTCCTGAACGAAGCCTGCTCCTCCGGCTGCGGCAGCTTTTTGCAGACCTTTGCGCAGGCGCTGGGCTACGACGTCAAGGAGTTTGCCGCGCTGGGTCTGTTCGCAGACCGCCCGGTGGACTTGGGCAGCCGCTGCACCGTGTTCATGAACAGCTCGGTCAAGCAGGCACAGAAAGATGGTGCCAGCATCGAGAATATCTCCGCAGGCCTGTCCATCAGCGTGGTCAAGAACGCGCTGTACAAGGTGATCCGCGCTTCCAGCCCGGAAGAGCTGGGCCGCAAGATCGTGGTGCAGGGCGGTACCTTCTATAATGAAGCCGTGCTCCGCGCCTTTGAAAAGGAGATGGGCGTGGAGGTCATCCGGCCGGATATCGCCGGCTTGATGGGCGCTTACGGCGCTGCTTTGTACGGCCTGCGCCAGAGCCATAAAAATAACCAGACCACCTCTGCCATGATGGACGAGCAGGAGCTGGAAAGCTTTGCACAGCAGGTGGTCAGCGTCAAGTGCGGCGGCTGCGGCAACCATTGCCAGCTGACCGTCAACACCTTTGCCGATGGCCGCAAGTTCATCTCCGGCAACCGCTGCGACAAGCCCGTTACCGGCAAAAGCGAGGACAACAGCCTGAATCTGTACGCCTACAAGCAGCAGCTGCTGGCCAGCTACAAGCCTGTGCCCGGCAAGCGCGGCTCCATCGGCATCCCGCTGTGTCTGGGCTTCTACGAACTGCTGCCCTTCTGGTACGCTTTCTGGACGAGCCTTGGCTTTGCGGTGCACACCAGCCCGGTGTCCACCCGCGGGCTGTATCTGGCCGGACAGGCTACCATCCCCAGCGATACCGCCTGCTTCCCGGCAAAGCTGAGCCACGGCCACATCAAGGCGCTGAGCCAGATGCAGCTGGACGCCATCTTCTACCCCTGCCTGACCTACAATGTGGACGAGGGCTTGGGCGACAACCACTATAACTGCCCGGTGGTGGCCTATTACCCGGAGGTTCTGGCAGGCAACTGCCCGGAGCTGGAGGGCAAAAAGTTCATCTATGATTATGTGGGCATCCACCGCCCCAAGGACTTTGTGCACAAAATGGCCAAGAACGTGCTGCCCAAGTATTTTGGCGGCATCTCCGAGAAGGAAGTGCAGGCAGCCGCCGACGCCGCTTACGCCGAGTACGAGGCCCATATGGCCAAAATTCGCGTGAAGGGCAGCGAGATCATCGACGAGGCACGCCGTCAGGGCAAGCGCATCATCGTGCTGGCTGGTCGTCCCTACCATGTGGACCCGGAGGTCAACCACGGCATCGACCACCTGATCACCCGCCACGGGGCTGCGGTGGTCACCGAGGACAGCATCTCCAACCGGGTGCAGAAGTTCCCCACCAGCGTGCTGAACCAGTGGACCTACCACAGCCGCCTGTATGCCGCCGCCAAGTACTGCACCACCCAGAAGGATATGGATCTGGTGCAGCTGGTGTCCTTCGGCTGCGGTGTGGATGCCATTACCACCGATGAGACCCGCGAGATCCTGCAGCGGGGCAACAAGCTGTATACCCAGCTGAAGATCGATGAGATCACGAACCTCGGTGCCGTGAACATCCGTCTGCGCAGCCTGTTTGCCGCTCTGGACGAGCGGGACGAGGCCGCCGCAGAAAAGGCAGAGTAAAAGAAACCCTGAGATAGGCTGAAAAACTTCCCCCGGCGGGGAAAGTTTTTGCGGGGACTATCTTGTTTAGAGCAACATAGGAGGAACCTATGGAATATCATTATCCCAAATTTACCCCGGAGATGAAAAAGACCCACACCATCCTGATCCCCAACATGGCCGTTACCCAGTTCCGGCTTATGGAGTACGCACTGCGCTGCGAGGGCTACAAGTGTGAGCTGCTGGGCAACTGCGGCAGCGCGGTGGCACAGCTGGGGCTGAAGTATGTCCATAACGATACCTGCTACCCGGCGCTGCTGGTCATCGGCCAGTTTCTGGATGCGCTGAACAGCGGCAAGTATGATCTGGAGCACACCGCCCTGCTGATCACCCAGACCGGCGGCGGCTGCCGCGCCTCCAACTACATCCATCTGCTGCGCAAGGCGCTGGTCAAGGCCGGTTACCCGCAGATCCCGGTGGCAAGCCTGAACTTTTCCGGTCTGGAAAAGGACAGCGGCTTCCAGATGACTCTCCCGTTGGCGCGCAAGTGCATTGCCTGCATCTTCTACGGCGATATGCTGTGTGCGCTGCGCAATCAGGTGGCCCCCTACGAGAACGAAAAGGGCGCTGCTGACCGCATGGTGGATCGCTGGATCGCCCGTCTTGGCCGTGCACTGCTGGCAGGCAAGGGCTTTACTTCCCGGGAAATGAAGCACACTTTCCCGCTCATCGCAAAGGAATTTGCCACCATCCCGGTCACACGGGTACCCAAGGTCAAGGTGGGTGTTGTGGGCGAGATCTACGTCAAATACAGCCCGCTGGGCAACAACGACCTGCAAAAGTTTTTGGAAAGTCAGGACTGCGAGGTGAACTTCCCCGGCCTGATGGGCTTTGTGCAGTACTGCGCCTTCAACATGGGCGAGGACCACATCCTGTACGGCGGCAAGCTGGCCGTGAAGGTGGGCATCGACCAGTTCCTGAACTGGCTGGACAGCATCGAGCGTGCCATGCTCAAGGCCGAGAGCGATGCCGGGTTCTACGCCCCCGGCCCCTTCAAGGAACTGGTGGAAAAGCCCAAGGGCATCATTTCGCTGGGTGCCAAGATGGGCGAGGGCTGGCTGCTGACCGCCGAGATGATCGAGCTGGTGCAGGGCGGCTACGGCAACATCGTGTGTGCCCAGCCCTTCGGCTGCCTGCCCAACCACATCGTGGGCAAAGGCATGGTGAACAAGATCCGTGCGCTGTACCCCGGCGCCAATATCACCCCCATCGACTACGACCCCAGCGCCACCAAGGTCAACCAGGAAAACCGCATCAAGCTGATGCTGGCCGTGGCCAAGGAGCGCCTGAATGCCCCGGCCGAGGCAAAGCCCCTGACCGCCGAGGAGATCGCAGGCGGCGCCCCGAAGGTCGGTGCGACCGTATAACCATAAGATAAACAAACCGCCCGCCCGGAAATGCATCCGGGCGGGCGGTTTTTATGCCTTAGAACAGTTCAAAAGGGGAAACCATCACTTCTGCTTCTTCAGGTAGATGTGGTGGGGCAGACCGGCGATGTACAGCGGGGTCAGCTCGGCCTGGATCAGCGGGCGGGCGTACTCCAGGAACTCCTCGGTCATCTGGGTGTGGTTTTCGTTCATCCAGCTCAGCGGCACCTTCTTCTCAAGGTTTGCCACCTCGCTGATGGGGTGCAGCTCGGTGGTGCACTGGTACGGGCTGTTGGAGATGCGCTTCAGGGCCACCATCTGGCCGGTCACGCCCTCAAAGGCAGCCTTGGCGGCAGCACCGCCCACCTGATAGGCCTCGGTGATGTCGGTGCGGCTGGTCAGATGGCCGGCGCAGCGCTGCAGGGTGGAAAGCTCGATGCAGCGGGTCTTGGTGTCCAGATTGCGGGCCACCACGTTGGCCAGGAAGCGGGCCGTACCGGTCAGGGCCTTGTGGCCGAAAGCGTCCACTGCGTGCACATCGTCGGCCAGCTCACAGACATAGCGGCCATCCTCCAGCTTGACGCCTTCGGACACGGCGATGACGATGCTGGGCTTCTTCTCCTGCATCACGCGCACCTTCTCCACAAAGTGATCCACGTTGAAGGGCACTTCGGGCAGGCAGATCATGTCCACGCCCTCGCAGTCGTCGCTCTTGGCCAGAGCGGCGGCGGCGGTCAGCCAGCCGGCGTTGCGGCCCATGATTTCCACCACGGTGACGTACTTGGTGCCGTACACGGTGGCGTCACGGATGATCTCCTTCATCACCACGCCGATGTACTTGGCTGCAGAACCGTAACCGGGGGTGTGGTCGGTGACCATCAGGTCGTTGTCGATGGTCTTGGGTACGCCCATGAAGCGGATGTCGCTGTCGATGCGGGCACCGTAGTCGGCCAGCTTGCCGATGGTGTCCATGGAGTCGTTGCCGCCGATGTAGAAGAAGTAGCCGATGTTCAGCTTTTCCAGAATGGCAAACAGCTTTTTGTACACGGCTTCGTCCTCGTGCCAGTCGGGCAGCTTGTAGCGGCAGCTGCCCAGGAAGCTGGACGGCGTGCGCTTGAGCAGCTCAATGTCCAAATCGTCCGTCAGCACGGTGGACAGGTCCACCACGCGCTCCTCCAGCAGACCGGCAACACCGTTGCACATACCGTACACGATGTCGGCACCGCGGCTCTTGCAGCTCTCGAACACGCCTGCCAGACTTGCATTGATGACGGAGGTAGGGCCGCCAGACTGACCAACGATTGCATTTTTACCCATGATGATTTCTCCTTTTTTGTTTTTTCTGTTTCGGCTTTTATAAAACGTGCAGGTACACGAAAACAGACGCGGAAAAGGGGATTACAGGCGGATGTGGCGCGGGGTGCCGTTGACGTACACGGGGGTCACCTCATCCAGAATGAGCGGGCGGGCGTACTCCTCAAAGGCCGCCGTCACCTGCATGCCGTCCGGGGTGATCCAGTCCAGCGGCACCTTCTTTTCCAGGTTGGCCACCTGCTGCACATCCACCGACTTGGCAATGCACTGATAGGGATAGCTGGAAATGCGCTCCAGCGCGATCATGCGGCCGCTCTCGCCCGCAAAGGCCGCTGCCGCCGCGGCACCGCCCACCGCATAGGCCTCGTTCACATCGGTGCGGCTGGCCAGATGGCTGGCGCAGCGCTGCAGGGTAGAGAACTCGATGGCGCGGCTCTTGCAGTTCAGCTTGTCGTGGATCAGCTCGGACAGATACCGGCTGGTGCCGCTGAGCACGGCCTTGTGGCCAAAGGCGTCCAGCTGCCCGGCGGTGGACACCAGATCGCACAGGTAGGTGCCGTCGGCGGTCTTGACACCCTCACTGGCCGCAATGATGACGTTGGGCTTGACCCGCTGCAGCGCGTCCACCTTGGCCAGGAACTTGTCCTGATCGAAGGGGACCTCCGGCAGCAGGATCAGGTCCGGGCCTTCACAGTCATCGCCGCCGGCCAGGCAGGCCGCACCGGCCAGCCAGCCCGCGTGACGGCCCATGATCTCGGCCACGGTCACGCTGCGAATGTCATACACGGAAGAATCGCGGATGACTTCCTTTAGAATGGTAGCGATGTACTTGGCCGCCGAGCCGTAGCCGGGGGTGTGGTCGGTCAGGCACAGGTCGTTGTCGATGGTCTTGGGCACACCGATGAACCGCACGCTGCTGCCCACCCGGTCGCCGTAGCGGCTGAGCTTGGCGATGGTGTCCATGGAGTCGTTGCCGCCGATGTAGAACACCGCGCAGATGTCGTACTTGTCAAACAGGGTGAACAGCTTGACGAACGGGGTGGAGTCGGTGTCCGGGTCGGGCAGCTTGTAGCGGCAGCTGCCCAGATAGCTGGACGGGGTGCGCTTGAGCAGCTCAATGCTCATGCGGTCGTCCAGCAGGACATTCAGCTCGATGAGCTCTTCCTTGAGCAGGCCCTCGATGCCGTACTTCATGCCGTACACCTTGTCGGCACCCAGACTGCAGGCAGCCTTGTACACGCCTGCCAGGCTGGAATTGATGACGGCCGTGGGGCCGCCGCTCTGACCAATGATCACATTTTTGGCCATGAGTACCTCCTTCTTGATCCTTTACCGTGAACGATAGAAAACGCCTGCAAACCGATGTTGTCTGCCGCCCTGCTGCAAAGGAACTGCGGCCCTGCACTGCACACAGACCAAAGGCGGCTGACAAAACAAGTTTGCAAGTGGTACAAAAATGATGCAGCATGTGAATGCGCTTTTTGTAAAATGCGCAAAAACTGCTACGACTCTATTGTAACTGTTTTGCCTGTTGTATGCAAGACCCAATTGGTTGCACAGGCAAAAAAATTATGATAGAATGGGAGCACCTGCATCCGATGCGGCGGGCTGTGTCGGCCGCTGGGGGTAAAAACGAGAAAGCTGGAGCATAAACCATGGGGATTTCACACGAATATCATTCGACATCGCACCGTGCCCGTCACGGCGGCGTGAGCGGCAAGCTGCGCCTGGCAGGGGTGGTGCTGGCCATTTTGGTGCTGGCCTACGCCATTACCGCCATTCTGGAAAACGGTGCATCGGCCAAGGACGCACAGTCGGAGCCGGTGGCCAGCGGCATTGCACAGGACATTCTGGCACCACTGCCCATGCAGGGCGAAGCGGCAGACAGTGACAGCAGCGGCGACAGCACCGCGCCGGACGGCAGCGGGGACGCACAGGCGGTCACGCTGGAGACCTTTGGCCCGGCCCGGCAGGATGCGGCCGCTGCGGTGGTCAAGGCCTACGACGCCAGCGTCATCCGTCAGCCCAGCTGCGGGCAGGTGGACCTGAACTATTTTGCGGACGCGGCCTTTCTGGGTGACAGCCTGACCGTGGGCTTTTCGGACTACCAGATCAATCTGGGCGGGGCGCTGGTCTGCGGTTACACCGGCGTGGGGCCGGATGCCATCGTGAACCGGACGGCGGTCAAGAGCTCCGTCCGAGGGGAAGAGATCGCACTGGATGTGCTGGCCGCTGCCCAACCCAAAAAGCTGTATATCCTACTGGGTACCAACACCCTCACCACGCTGGGTGCTTCCGACCGGTTCCTGGCCTATTACGGCCAGATGCTGGACATGCTGCGGGAGGCGCTGGGGCCGGACTGCGTGATCTATGTGGAGTCGGTCCCGCCGGTGCGTCCGAAAGCGGCCGCCGAGAAGCCGGGTCTTGCTTCCGATGTGCTGCGCGGGGTGAATGAGCAGCTGGCCCAGCTGGCCGCCAGCAAGGGCTGCGTGTATCTGGACCTGTGGGAGGCCCTGGCCGACGGTGAGGGCAACCTGAAAGAGATGCTGGCAGCGCCGGACGGCGTCCACCTGTCGGCTGGCAACGGCTATGGCACCTGGCTCACCTACCTGCGCAACCATGCAAAGTATTCGGCCAACAATTCCTGGACGATGGGCAGTGTGTACAGCGCTCAGTGACCTTAATACTTTGGGGGCAACCTAGAATTTTATGTTGAGCACATGAAGAATGTCGACTTTTGCATGAACGGACTTCACAAGTGCCTGCCTGGCAGATAAAAAGTACCCGGCGGACGGTAAAATCACCGTCCACCGGGTGCTTGGGAACGCTGTAAAATTTCAGAGGGCCTGCAGCGTGCTGCCGATATCGTCATCTAAAAGCAGCGACTGCTTGGTGATCTCATTCGGGCAGACGGCCTCGCCCTTGTTGATGCAGACGTAGGTGGCATTGGGGTTCCTGGCTGTCATCCGCCAGAAAGGATACTTGATGATGACCGGGGTGTTGCCGCCGACGCCAAGTTCTAAGAACAAGATCTTCTGCCCCTCGTGGCGGCGGAGAAATTCGCTGTACCGCTCGGCGGCGGCGTGCCAGCCGGCATCCTCTACAAAGCTATCGTCACAGCGCAGGTTCATCGTGAGCAGCTTGCCGCAGTGCGGGCAGTGGGGGACAAGCTCGGACGGAACAGAAGTTTTCAGGATGGTATTCTCCGGCACGGTCAACTGACCATCCGGTGCAATGTGGTACCCCTGCGCTTCCACCATCTGCCGGATGAGTGCCTCATTGTCGAAAGTCTCCTGACAGCACGGCTCACTACACTGGAACAGGCCGTAATCGCCCTGCGTGTAGAACAACCGCTTTTTGTCGAACCCTGCTTTCTGGAAGCAGTGGTCCACATTGGTGATGATTACAAAGTAATCCTTATCCTGCACCAGCCGGAACAGCGTGCCGTATACAGGCTTCGGGGCGTTCTGATAGCGGTTGATATAAATGTACCGGCTCCAGTACGCCCAGTATTCCTCCATGGTGGGGTAAGGGTAAAAGCCGCCGGAGTACATATCCGTAAAGCCGTATTTGCTGGCAAAATCGGAGAAATATGTTCGGAATCGTTCCCCGGCGTAGGTGAACCCGGCGGAGGTGGACAGCCCGGCTCCTGCGCCGATGATGACGGCATCAGCCTTGTGCAGGGCCTTTTTGAGCTGCTCAGGCTGTGAGCAGTCGGGTGTAGATTTCCTTGTCCAAATCTTTGAAAACATTGAAGATCACCTTTTTGATGGTTGTGGGCGTTTGCAGGAACTCCTTCACAGTCTGTACGGCAATTTCTGCCGCATCCTCATTCGGGAAACAGAACACGCCGGTGGAGATGCAGCAGAATGCGATGCTTTCCAGCCCGGCTTCTGCGGCCTTTGTCAGGCAGGCGCAGTAGCAGGAGGCCAGCAGAGCGCGGTCCCGTCCGGTGACGCGCCCGGTCACGATGGGCCCCACCGTGTGCAGGACATACCGGCAGGGCAGGTTGAAGGCCGGGGTAAGTTTGGCCTGCCCGGTGGGCTCCTCGTGGCCCTGCTGCGCCATCAGGCGGACACAGGCGCTGCGCAGCTGTACCCCGGCAAAGGTATGGATGCAGTTGTCGATGCAGCGGTGGCCGGGCACATAGCAGCCGGTCATGCCGCTGTTGGCGGCGTTGACGATGGCGTCGCACTGCAGCGTGGTGATGTCGCCCTGCCACAGGTAAAGGGCAGCTTCCCCGCAGCGGGCGGCGGGGGTCAGGCTTTCAAGGACGGTAACGCCCTTCTGGGCAAGCTCGGCGCGCAGGTATTCGTCCTGCACCTGCAAAAACTCCGGGCTGGCATCCCGGGGCGGGCGCACATTGAGCAGTGCGCGCAGCAGCTGCTTCTGCCCGGCGGCATCGTCCGGGACGGCCAGATGCCGGTATTCGGGGGCTTCTGCCAGCAGGCTGCTGAGCAAAAAACGGCGGCGTTCGGTCTGGGTCATAGAAAGACCTCCTTTGCGGTACCAAACGGCAAAACGCCCTGAAAACAGCGTTTCCAAGGCGATCTGCACGAAACGGGAATCAGAACTCGTAGGGAGGGTTGCCGGAGAAGTCGGCGATGACGCCGTGAGCGTCCTCCAGGTAGAACACCTCAAAGATGGGGTTGGTGGCTTCGCCGTACTGGCCCTTCACGATGGGGTTGGAGATGCTCATCTCCTTGGCAGCCATGTTGTTTTCAAACACAGCTTTGCCGTGCAGGCGGATCCAGGCGTATTCCGGGCTGGACACCGAGATCTCGGTGTCCAGCCCGGAATACGCCTGGATCCGCCTGCACGGCAAAGCTGTGTTTGAAAACAACATGGCTGCCAAGGAGATGAGCATCTCCAACCCCATCGTGAAGGGCCAGTACGGCGAAGCCACCAACCCCATCTTTGAGGTGTTCTACCTGGAGGACGCTCACGGCGTCATCGCCGACTTCTCCGGCAACCCTCCCTACGAGTTCTGATTCCCGTTTCGTGCAGATCGCCTTGGAAACGCTGTTTTCAGGGCGTTTTGCCGTTTGGTACCGCAAAGGAGGTCTTTCTATGACCCAGACCGAACGCCGCCGTTTTTTGCTCAGCAGCCTGCTGGCAGAAGCCCCCGAATACCGGCATCTGGCCGTCCCGGACGATGCCGCCGGGCAGAAGCAGCTGCTGCGCGCACTGCTCAATGTGCGCCCGCCCCGGGATGCCAGCCCGGAGTTTTTGCAGGTGCAGGACGAATACCTGCGCGCCGAGCTTGCCCAGAAGGGCGTTACCGTCCTTGAAAGCCTGACCCCCGCCGCCCGCTGCGGGGAAGCTGCCCTTTACCTGTGGCAGGGCGACATCACCACGCTGCAGTGCGACGCCATCGTCAACGCCGCCAACAGCGGCATGACCGGCTGCTATGTGCCCGGCCACCGCTGCATCGACAACTGCATCCATACCTTTGCCGGGGTACAGCTGCGCAGCGCCTGTGTCCGCCTGATGGCGCAGCAGGGCCACGAGGAGCCCACCGGGCAGGCCAAACTTACCCCGGCCTTCAACCTGCCCTGCCGGTATGTCCTGCACACGGTGGGGCCCATCGTGACCGGGCGCGTCACCGGACGGGACCGCGCTCTGCTGGCCTCCTGCTACTGCGCCTGCCTGACAAAGGCCGCAGAAGCCGGGCTGGAAAGCATCGCATTCTGCTGCATCTCCACCGGCGTGTTCTGTTTCCCGAATGAGGATGCGGCAGAAATTGCCGTACAGACTGTGAAGGAGTTCCTGCAAACGCCCACAACCATCAAAAAGGTGATCTTCAATGTTTTCAAAGATTTGGACAAGGAAATCTACACCCGACTGCTCACAGCCTGAGCAGCTCAAAAAGGCCCTGCACAAGGCTGATGCCGTCATCATCGGCGCAGGAGCCGGGCTGTCCACCTCCGCCGGGTTCACCTACGCCGGGGAACGATTCCGAACATATTTCTCCGATTTTGCCAGCAAATACGGCTTTACGGATATGTACTCCGGCGGCTTTTACCCTTACCCCACCATGGAGGAATACTGGGCGTACTGGAGCCGGTACATTTATATCAACCGCTATCAGAACGCCCCGAAGCCTGTATACGGCACGCTGTTCCGGCTGGTGCAGGATAAGGATTACTTTGTAATCATCACCAATGTGGACCACTGCTTCCAGAAAGCAGGGTTCGACAAAAAGCGGTTGTTCTACACGCAGGGCGATTACGGCCTGTTCCAGTGTAGTGAGCCGTGCTGTCAGGAGACTTTCGACAATGAGGCACTCATCCGGCAGATGGTGGAAGCGCAGGGGTACCACATTGCACCGGATGGTCAGTTGACCGTGCCGGAGAATACCATCCTGAAAACTTCTGTTCCGTCCGAGCTTGTCCCCCACTGCCCGCACTGCGGCAAGCTGCTCACGATGAACCTGCGCTGTGACGATAGCTTTGTAGAGGATGCCGGCTGGCACGCCGCCGCCGAGCGGTACAGCGAATTTCTCCGCCGCCACGAGGGGCAGAAGATCTTGTTCTTAGAACTTGGCGTCGGCGGCAACACCCCGGTCATCATCAAGTATCCTTTCTGGCGGATGACAGCCAGGAACCCCAATGCCACCTACGTCTGCATCAACAAGGGCGAGGCCGTCTGCCCGAATGAGATCACCAAGCAGTCGCTGCTTTTAGATGACGATATCGGCAGCACGCTGCAGGCCCTCTGAAATTTTACAGCGTTCCCAAGCACCCGGTGGACGGTGATTTTACCGTCCGCCGGGTACTTTTTATCTGCCAGGCAGGCACTTGTGAAGTCCGTTCATGCAAAAGTCGACATTCTTCATGTGCTCAACATAAAATTCTAGGTTGCCCCCAAAGTATTAAGGTCACTGAGCGCTGTACACACTGCCCATCGTCCAGGAATTGTTGGCCGAATACTTTGCATGGTTGCGCAGGTAGGTGAGCCAGGTGCCATAGCCGTTGCCAGCCGACAGGTGGACGCCGTCCGGCGCTGCCAGCATCTCTTTCAGGTTGCCCTCACCGTCGGCCAGGGCCTCCCACAGGTCCAGATACACGCAGCCCTTGCTGGCGGCCAGCTGGGCCAGCTGCTCATTCACCCCGCGCAGCACATCGGAAGCAAGACCCGGCTTCTCGGCGGCCGCTTTCGGACGCACCGGCGGGACCGACTCCACATAGATCACGCAGTCCGGCCCCAGCGCCTCCCGCAGCATGTCCAGCATCTGGCCGTAATAGGCCAGGAACCGGTCGGAAGCACCCAGCGTGGTGAGGGTGTTGGTACCCAGTAGGATATACAGCTTTTTGGGTTGGGCAGCGGCCAGCACATCCAGTGCGATCTCTTCCCCTCGGACGGAGCTCTTGACCGCCGTCCGGTTCACGATGGCATCCGGCCCCACGCCGGTGTAACCGCAGACCAGCGCCCCGCCCAGATTGATCTGGTAGTCCGAAAAGCCCACGGTCAGGCTGTCACCCAGAAAGGCCGCGTCCGCAAAATAGTTCAGGTCCACCTGCCCGCAGCTGGGCTGACGGATGACGCTGGCGTCGTAGGCCTTGACCACCGCAGCGGCCGCATCCTGCCGGGCCGGGCCAAAGGTCTCCAGCGTGACCGCCTGTGCGTCCCCGCTGCCGTCCGGCGCGGTGCTGTCGCCGCTGCTGTCACTGTCTGCCGCTTCGCCCTGCATGGGCAGTGGTGCCAGAATGTCCTGTGCAATGCCGCTGGCCACCGGCTCCGACTGTGCGTCCTTGGCCGATGCACCGTTTTCCAGAATGGCGGTAATGGCGTAGGCCAGCACCAAAATGGCCAGCACCACCCCTGCCAGGCGCAGCTTGCCGCTCACGCCGCCGTGACGGGCACGGTGCGATGTCGAATGATATTCGTGTGAAATCCCCATGGTTTATGCTCCAGCTTTCTCGTTTTTACCCCCAGCGGCCGACACAGCCCGCCGCATCGGATGCAGGTGCTCCCATTCTATCATAATTTTTTTGCCTGTGCAACCAATTGGGTCTTGCATACAACAGGCAAAACAGTTACAATAGAGTCGTAGCAGTTTTTGCGCATTTTACAAAAAGCGCATTCACATGCTGCATCATTTTTGTACCACTTGCAAACTTGTTTTGTCAGCCGCCTTTGGTCTGTGTGCAGTGCAGGGCCGCAGTTCCTTTGCAGCAGGGCGGCAGACAACATCGGTTTGCAGGCGTTTTCTATCGTTCACGGTAAAGGATCAAGAAGGAGGTACTCATGGCCAAAAATGTGATCATTGGTCAGAGCGGCGGCCCCACGGCCGTCATCAATTCCAGCCTGGCAGGCGTGTACAAGGCTGCCTGCAGTCTGGGTGCCGACAAGGTGTACGGCATGAAGTACGGCATCGAGGGCCTGCTCAAGGAAGAGCTCATCGAGCTGAATGTCCTGCTGGACGACCGCATGAGCATTGAGCTGCTCAAGCGCACCCCGTCCAGCTATCTGGGCAGCTGCCGCTACAAGCTGCCCGACCCGGACACCGACTCCACCCCGTTCGTCAAGCTGTTCACCCTGTTTGACAAGTACGACATCTGCGCGGTGTTCTACATCGGCGGCAACGACTCCATGGACACCATCGCCAAGCTCAGCCGCTACGGCGACCGGGTGGGCAGCAGCGTGCGGTTCATCGGTGTGCCCAAGACCATCGACAACGACCTGTGCCTGACCGACCACACCCCCGGCTACGGCTCGGCGGCCAAGTACATCGCTACCATTCTAAAGGAAGTCATCCGCGATTCTTCCGTGTATGACATTCGCAGCGTGACCGTGGCCGAGATCATGGGCCGTCACGCGGGCTGGCTGGCCGGTGCGGCCTGCCTGGCCGGCGGCGATGACTGTGAAGGCCCGGACCTGATCCTGCTGCCGGAGGTCCCCTTCGATCAGGACAAGTTCCTGGCCAAGGTGGACGCGCTGCAGCGGGTCAAGCCCAACGTCATCATTGCGGCCAGTGAGGGTGTCAAGACCGCCGACGGCACCTACCTGTGCGATCTGGTGTCCACCGCCGGGCAGCTGGACGCCTTTGGCCACAAGGCCGTGCTCAGCGGCACCAGCCGGTATCTGTCCGAGCTGATCCACGACAAGCTGAACTGCAAGAGCCGCGCCATCGAGTTCTCTACCCTGCAGCGCTGCGCCAGCCATCTGGCCAGCCGCACCGATGTGAACGAGGCCTATGCGGTGGGCGGTGCCGCGGCGGCAGCGGCCTTTGCGGGCGAGAGCGGCCGCATGATCGCGCTGGAGCGCATTTCCAGCTATCCCTATCAGTGCATTGCCAAGTCGGTGGATGTGCAGCAGGTGGCCAACCTGGAAAAGAAGGTGCCGCTGGACTGGATCACCCCGGACGGCATGCAGGTGACGGCGGCCTTTGAGGAGTACGCCCGCCCGCTCATTCTGGATGAGGTGACCCCCGTGTACGTCAACGGCACCCCGCGCCACATCCGCCTGTAATCCCCTTTTCCGCGTCTGTTTTCGTGTACCTGCACGTTTTATAAAAGCCGAAACAGAAAAAACAAAAAAGGAGAAATCATCATGGGTAAAAATGCAATCGTTGGTCAGTCTGGCGGCCCTACCTCCGTCATCAATGCAAGTCTGGCAGGCGTGTTCGAGAGCTGCAAGAGCCGCGGTGCCGACATCGTGTACGGTATGTGCAACGGTGTTGCCGGTCTGCTGGAGGAGCGCGTGGTGGACCTGTCCACCGTGCTGACGGACGATTTGGACATTGAGCTGCTCAAGCGCACGCCGTCCAGCTTCCTGGGCAGCTGCCGCTACAAGCTGCCCGACTGGCACGAGGACGAAGCCGTGTACAAAAAGCTGTTTGCCATTCTGGAAAAGCTGAACATCGGCTACTTCTTCTACATCGGCGGCAACGACTCCATGGACACCATCGGCAAGCTGGCCGACTACGGTGCCCGCATCGACAGCGACATCCGCTTCATGGGCGTACCCAAGACCATCGACAACGACCTGATGGTCACCGACCACACCCCCGGTTACGGTTCTGCAGCCAAGTACATCGGCGTGGTGATGAAGGAGATCATCCGTGACGCCACCGTGTACGGCACCAAGTACGTCACCG
>ERZ1034952.2240-NODE-2240-length-14548-cov-4.785897_pt1 | contig 14548 bp, 10 predicted proteins | sample MGYA00520625_ERZ1034952 | MGnify/ENA primary metagenome ERZ1034952 (study PRJEB33766, sample SAMN09781773) | gut metagenome | biome: gut microbiome | host: Homo sapiens | place: Madagascar | study: EMG produced TPA metagenomics assembly of the PRJNA485056 data... | reverse complement strand
AGCTACGGGCCCTTGAAAAAGTGCTTGAATATCTTATGTCAAAGAAACGGGTCTGGTCAAGAAAAATTTTTAATTATTTTTTCCTCGCAAGCGAACGGCGCGTCGGCTGCACCCGCACATTTAAACGTCGCGCACATGGCGGAGGAAATTGCGCAGACGCCCATCACCCCGAAACCATCCACATCCATACCTGAACGTGGATGGTGCGACACCCGCCGCACGATACCCGTTGCGCGCGCCCTCTTCGCTCGCCGCGCCCACGAATGATACGGCACCCATATGCGCGTCGCCCGTGCCCGCGCCCTCTCCGCTCGCGACGCCCGCACGTGACACGACACCCGCCGCGCGCGATGCGCGCTTTGCACTAGAATGTGAGCAACAATTCGCATCATCAAGCTGGCTGCCGACGAAAGGAACAAGATGGTACCCCTCCATGTGCTCACGCTCATCGTCACGGGTCCCCATCAGCCGTCGATTCTCGTGCTCGAACCTGTCGAAGACACACCCGAGGGCAAATCGCGCATTGTGCCCATTTGGATCGGCGCCACTGAAGCAGTTCAGCTCGGTATCGCCATCGAGCACATGCATTTCCCGCGTCCCACAACGCACGACCTCTTCCTCGACGCGCTCACTAACCTTGACGCCCGCATCGACCACGTTCTCATCACCGACGTGAAGAAGCAGACATTCTTCGCACGACTGTTCCTCCGCCAAGGAGGTCGCCTCATCGAACTCGATGCGCGCCCTTCGGATGCTCTCGCGCTCGCGCTGCGCCAGGACGCCCCCTTCTACATCGACGAGGAAACGCTTGAGAAGGCGTCGTTCCCCTACCTCTTCAAGCAGAAGAAGAGCGAAGAAGTCGAACTCAAGGAATTCCGCTCCTTCCTCGAACAGATATCTCCCGAAGATTTCGAGAACAACGCGTAGCCTAACGAGGCCGCACACCGACGAAAAACGGCCGACGCCACGGCGCCGCCCCACACACAAAAGGGGGGATGTTTCACGTGAAACATTCCCCCTTCATCACTCAAGCGCATCCGCTCGTGACGGCGCCAACAACGGCACAGCGCAAGAGCGCCGGTCCGCACCGCTGACTTTATTCCTCAGCAGGCGCGTCCCCTTCGGCAGCCTCTTCCTCCTCGATGTCATCGAGCAGGCCGATCTGCGAAGCGTCTTCGTCGGTGCCCGTCTTCGTCGCATGCTTCTTACCCGTCGACGAGATGGCCACTGCCGTCACGCGATCCTTGTCCTGAATCTTCATGACGCACACGCCCTGCGTCGAGCGGCCGAGCTCGGAGATGCCCTTCACCGGGGTGCGCACAACGACGCCTTCCTCGGAGATGATCATGATCTCATCGTCGGGACCGACAATCTTCATCACCGACAGCAGGCCCTTCTTCTGCGTCATCGTGATCGTGTACACGCCCTGGCCACCGCGATGGTGCTCGGGGTACTCCTCGATCGGCGTGCGCTTGCCGAAGCCCTTTTCGGTGATGACGAACAGGTCGGTGCCAGGATGCGCAATCTCCATGCCGAGCACGTGCGCGTCGGCGGGCACGTTCATGCCGCGCACGCCCATGGTGTCGCGACCCATCGAACGCACTTCGGACTCATCCCACAGGATCGCCTTACCCGCGCTCGACACCATGATGACCTTCTCGTTCGGTGCCACTCGACGCACGGCGATGAGCTCGTCGCCATCCTTGAGGTTGATCGCAATGAGTCCGTCGCGGCGCGTGCGGTCGTACAGGTTCATCGACGTCTTCTTCACCATGCCCTGCTTGGTGGCGAACATGAGGTACTCGCTCTCGGGGAATTCCTTCGTCGCAATGACGGCGGAAATCGTCTCACCCTTCGCAAGCGGCAGCAGGTTCACGATGGCCGTGCCGCGTGCGTGGCGCGACGCCTCGGGGATGTCGTACACCTTGAGGCGGTACACCTTGCCCGCCGTGGAGAAGAACAGCATGTACGAATGCGTCGACGCCACGAACAGGTGCTCCACGAAGTCGGAATCCTTGAGGTTCACGCCCTGCATGCCCTTGCCGCCGCGCTTCTGCTGACGGTAAGTCGACACCGGCAGACGCTTGATGTAGCCCGCATGAGTCATGGTAACGACCATCGGCTCGTCGGCGATGAGATCCTCGACCTCGATGTCCTTCGCCTCGCCCGTGATCTTCGTCCTGCGCGGAGTGTTGAACTTGCGCTTGATCTCGAGGAGCTCCTCTTTGATGATATCGCGCACGAGCGACTCGTCCTGCAGCACGCGCTTGTAGTACGCGATCTTCTCGCGCAGCTCGGCCAGCTCGTCTTCGATCTTGGTACGCTCGAGGCCGGTGAGGCGGCGCAGGCGCATCTCGAGAATGGCGTCGGTCTGCTTTTTGGTGAGCCCGAAGCGCTCGGTGAGGCGCTTCGCCGCTTCCTTGTCGGTCTCGGACGAGCGGATGATGTGGATGACCTCGTCGATGTTGTCGAGCGCGATGATGTAGCCCTCGAGGATATGCGCGCGCTCCTCGGCTTTCGCCAGCTCGTAGCGCGTACGCCTCGTAATGACATCCTTCTGATGCTCGATGTAATAGAAGAGGATCTCCTTGAGCGACAACACGCGCGGCGCGTCATCGACGAGCGCGAGCATGTTCACGCCAAAGCCGACCTGCAGCTGGGTGTGCTTGAACAGCTTGTTGAGCACCACCTGCGGAATCGCGTTCTGCTTGAGATCGATCACGATGTCGATGCCCTTGCGGTCAGCGGCGTCGTGGATGTTGCTGATCTCGGGCAGCTTCTTGTCGCGCACGAGCTCGCCGAGCTTCTCAAGCAGGCGCTTGCGGTTCACCTGATAGGGAATCTCTTTGACGATGATCGAAGCGCGGCCGTTCTTCTTCTCCTCGATCGTGCACTTAGCGCGCACGGTGAGGTTGCCGTGACCCGTCTCATACGCGTCGACGATGCCCTTCTTGCCCATGATGAGGCCGCCCGTCGGGAAATCGGGGCCCGGCAGAACCTCCATGAGTTCCGCCGTGGTCACATCGGGATTGTCAAGCATGAGGCACGTTGCGTCGATCGTTTCGCCGAGGTTGTGCGGCGGGATGTTCGTCGCCATGCCGACGGCGATGCCGGCCGAGCCGTTGACGAGCAGGTTCGGGAAGCGCGCGGGCAGTACCTTCGGCTCCTGGAGGCTCTCATCGTAGTTCGGCTGGAAGTCGACCGTTTCCTTGTCGAGGTCGCGCAGCAGCTCCATCGCCGGCTTGTCGAGGCGCGCCTCAGTGTAACGCATAGCCGCCGCGGAGTCGCCGTCGATCGAGCCGAAATTACCGTGGCCGTCAACGAGCGGAACGCGCATCGAGAACGGCTGGGCGAGGCGCACCATCGTGTCGTACACCGCGCTGTCGCCGTGCGGGTGGTACTTGCCGATCACGTCGCCGACCGTACGCGCCGACTTCATGTGCGGCTTCGTCGGAAGGTAGCCCGACTCGTTCATCGCGTACAGAATGCGGCGGTGCACCGGCTTCAGGCCGTCGCGCACGTCGGGAAGCGCGCGCGACACGATGACGCTCATCGAGTACTCGAGGAAGGACTGCTGCATCTCCTTCCCGAGTTCAGCCGTGAGCACCGTGGACTCATCGACGTTGAACATATCTTCAGTATCTGCCATCTATTGTCTCCTCATCGCGAAGTGTCTCGGTTTCATGCGGCGCAGGCGCGCTTCCTAGATGTCGAGGAAGCGCACGTCGTGCGCGTGCTTCTGGATGAACTCCTTACGCGGCTCGACCTGATCGCCCATGAGCTCGCTCACGATGCGCTCGGCTTGCGCGGCGTCGTCGATGGTGACGCGCAGCAGCGTGCGATGCTGCGGCTCCATGGTGGTTTCCCACAGCTGCTCGGGGTCCATCTCGCCGAGGCCCTTGTAACGCTGGATGTCGTACTTGTCGGGATCGGCCAGCTCGGAGAGGTGCTTCTTGAGCGCCTCCTCGTTGAAGATGTACTGCTCAACCTTCGTCGACCGCGAGTTCTTCTTCTTGAGACCGTACAGCGGCGGCTGCGCGATGTAGATGTAGCCGCGGTTGATGAGCTCGGGCATGTAGCGGTAGAAGAATGTCAGCAGCAGAATGCGGATGTGCGCGCCGTCAACGTCAGCATCGGTCATGATGATGATGCGGTGATAGCGCGCCTTGTCGGCGTCGAAGTCATCTCCAATGTTGGTGCCGATCGCCGTGATGAGCGACGAAATCGTGTCGGACGACAGCGAACGGTGCAGACCCGCGCGCTCGACGTTGAGAATCTTGCCGCGCAGAGGCAGAATGGCCTGGAACTTACGGTCGCGCGCCTGCTTCGCCGAACCTCCTGCGGAATCGCCCTCGACGATGAAGATTTCGGAGAGCGCAGCATCCTTCGACGAGCAGTCGGCCAGCTTGCCCGGCAGCGAGAACGAGTCGAGCACGTTCTTGCGGCGCGTCATCTCGCGCGCCTTACGAGCGGCTTCGCGCGCCTTGAGCGCCTGGGTGGCTTTCGACACGATGCGCTTCGCGGGCGTGGGGTTCTCCTCAAGGTACTCCGCCAGGCCGCGCGTTACCGCGTTCTGCACGAGCGGACGGATCTCGGTGTTGCCGAGCTTCGTCTTAGTCTGACCCTCGAACTGCGGATCGTGCAGCTTGACCGAGATGATGGCGGCAAGACCTTCACGTGCATCCTCGCCCGAGAGATTCGCATCCTTCTCCTTCAGCAAACCCTTGCTGCGCGCATACTCGTTGATGGTACGCGTCACCGCCTGCTTGAAGCCGTCAAGATGCGTGCCGCCCTCGTGAGTGTTGATGTTGTTGGCGAATGCCATGACCGACGTGGTGGAATACGACGTGGACCACTGCATGGCCACCTCGACCTCGCCGTCTTCGTTCTCGGCCTCGAAGTAGATCGGCTTGTTGAGCGTCTCCTTGCCCTCGTTGAGATACTTCACGAAGTCGACGATGCCGCCCGAGTACTGGAACACCTCGGTGCGCGGCTCGGGCGCGGGCGCGCTCACAACCGAACCAGGGTTGGCGCGCTCGTCGTGAAGCGTGATCTTGAGGCCCTTGTTGAGGAACGCCATCTCGCGGAAGCGATTGGCGAGCGTATCGTAGTCGAAGATCGTCGTCTCGGTGAAGATCTCGGGATCAGGCCAGAACGTAGTCTTGGTACCCGTGCCCTTCGCCTTGCCGATCTCGTGCAGCTTATGAGCCGTCTTGCCGCGCTCGAAGTCGATTGAATATTCCTTGCCGTCGCGGCGAACGTTCACCTCAACGCGCAGGGAAAGCGCATTCACTACCGACACGCCCACGCCGTGCAGGCCGCCCGACACCTTGTAACCCTCGCCGCCGAACTTGCCGCCCGCATGCAGAACGGTCAGAACGACCTCGACCGTCGGAATCTTTTCTTTCGGGTGCTTGTCCACGGGAATGCCGCGGCCGTTGTCGGCAACGGTGATCGAATTGTCGGGATGAATCCACACTTCAATATGCGTGCAGTAGCCTGCCAGCGCCTCGTCTACCGAGTTGTCGACGACCTCGTACACGAGATGATGAAGGCCTCGCGGACCCGTTGAGCCGATATACATGCCCGGACGCTTGCGCACGGGCTCGAGCCCTTCGAGAACCTGAATATCGGAACCGTCATAATGATCTGGTTTTTTTGCCACAGACATGCTCCTTTTTCTCGCCAAACATGAAATATGCGCCCCAAAGAGGAGCGCTTCTCATATATTTTAACATATTGAATATGACTCAAACGCTATCAGTAGCTCATATGGCGCCATATCGCACGATATAAGGTGCTGAAACGATTTATTTCGCTACTTTTGTTGTTTTTCAGCAAAATAAGGCGTTACAGAGCGTTGTATACGCGCATTTACACCGAACGGCATCCCTCAAGCGGAAGTTCAACCACCTGGGCCGCGGCGAGCATGTCCTCGTCGAAGTACGCAAGGTTCGCCGTGGTCACGAACGTTTGCACGTCGCTCGCAATGTACTCGACGAGTGCCGCACGCCGCGCACCATCGAGCTCGCTCATCACGTCATCAAGCAGCAGCACGGGTTTCTGATCGAGCATCTCCTCGATCACCGCCGCCTCCGCGAGCTTGTAGGCCAGCACGATCGAACGCTGCTGCCCCTGGCTTCCGTAAACGCCCGCCGGCATGCCGTCGATCGCGAAATCAAGCGCGTCGGCATGGGGTCCCACCACAGCACGGCGGCGCGCTGTCTCTTCGGCGCGGCGTTCCTCGAGCGTGCGGGCGAGATGCTCGCGGGCTTCCTCTCTCGTAAAGTCGCAGGGGGCAGCGTGGTGCGCGCGGGCGTCACCTACATCCGCGCGCACAACACCAGCTGCGCCCGCTTCGAGAGCCGCCGATGCGCTCGCAGAATCAACTGCCCACGACGGCGTGTAACACACCGAAAGATTCTCCCGTCCTGCGGCGATGCGGCGGTAGCGATCCTCAACATGCGGCTTCAGCTTCTTAAAAAGCGCAGCGCGGTAGCAGCACAACTGCGCACCGCACGTGATCACCATCTCGTTGATGCTGTCAATGAGCGCCTGCGACGCCTCTTCTTTGAGAAGCCGATTCTTATGGCGAATCACCTTCTCGTAATCGCGAACGATGAGGTGGTAGTTCGCGTTGAGTTGGGACCCGAGCACGTCGAGCGCATGACGGCGCACGCTCATCGACCCCTTCACAAGATCGAGGTCATCGGGGGTAAACGTGACCGAGGGCACAAGACCGCGCAGGTCAACGGGCCGCTTTGCCTTGCCGTTGAGTTGATAGCGGCGCGTATGGTCCTCCATGGAGAGCTCGATCTCAAGCGCGCGGTTTCCATCGCCAACCGATAGCGACAGCTGCGCGCGCGGCGCGCCATGGCGGATCATCTGCTCGATCGTGGCGTGGCGGAACGAGGCGAGCGCCGTCATGAGCTGAATGCCCTCTACAACGTTCGTCTTTCCCACGGCATTCGGACCGACGAGCACCACGAGCCTCCCCACATCGTGAAGCTCGAAGCGCTCGTACGATCGAAAGTCCTTGAAAACGATGTCGGTGATGTGCAGCGACATTAAGCGATGCGCACCGGCATAACGAGATAAAGGTAGTTCTCAGGTGCCTCCGCGCGGAAGATGCCGGGCTTGAGCGGGGTCTTCACCTCGAGCGACACCGTGTCACCCGAAATCACCGAGAGTCCCTCGAGCACATAGGCGTAGTTGAAGGCGATCTGCACATCCTCGCCCTCGATCTCGCACGGGATCATCTCCTGAGCAGTGCCCACATCCTGCGACGTCGCGGAAAGCTGTATGGTCTGCGACGCCACGTTAAGGTCGAATTTCACCGGCGTGCTCGTGCTGCCGAGCAGCGATGCACGCTTCACAGCCGCCACGAGACGGTCGACGTCGATCGTCGCGCGCGTCTCGCATGACGGCGGGATGAGCTGCTTGTAGTTGGGGAAGGTTCCCTCGATGCGGCGGTTGATGAACACCGTGCTATCGCAGGTAACCACGATCTGGTTGTCGGCAAGCGCGATCGAGACGGGCGATTCCGTTTTCGGCAGTGCGGCGATCTCAGAGAGGAACGAACCCGCAATGACCGCCTCGAACTCGTCGGCACTGGCGCTGGGCATCTCTGCCTCGGTCACCGCAAGACGATACGAATCGGTCGCTACCATGCGCAGCTGACCCTCCGTGAACGTAACAAGCACGCCCGTGAGAATCGCATGGCTCTCGTCCTTCGACACAACGCGCGACACGCGGCGCACCATCGACGAGAACTGAGCGAACGGGATCTCAATGCGCTGATGCGTTTCCACCACGGGAAATGCGGGAAAATCCTCGTAGCTCAGCGTCTTGAGCGATGTCGATGACGTGTCGCACGTCACAACCGCTTGATCATCGTGCGCCTCTACGTGAACCGCCGCGTCGGGAAGGTTCTTGACCACGTCAGAGAAGATCTTGCCGGGAATGACCGTCTTCCCCTCTTCCTCGACGAGTGCCGCGACCGAGTACTGAATCGACAGCTCGAGGTCGGTTGCCTGGAGAACGAGCACATCATCATGCGCGTCGAGGAGAATGCCCGACAGAACGGGCAGCGTCGAGCGCGTCGAAGCACCCTTGAGCACGACGGAGACAGCGTTCTGCAATTCGACCTTGTTAATGCTGAATTTCATGCGACATCCTTATCTGAATGCGAGACTCCCGTTTAACCAGTGGATATTATACAAGCATCCCTCATGCGTCTTTTCGCTTTACCCCGAAGGCGTGCAATTAATAATTGACACGCTTTGGAGGTTCATTTTTCACTCCACTAAAAGCAGTCAATGTGGAAAATGTTGAAAACTTCCACTCAATGGGAAAATATCGGTGGAAAACTCAAGAAACCCCAGTCCACAGACGGAGGGAAACAAACCATGCATGGTTGATTACTTTTCTCCTCTTTATCCAGCTTTTACAAAAACAAGCTTCTGAACTGGGGTTTTAATTGTTTTTATCATTTTCCGAACAAAAGATCGCATGATGCGCGCTTCTATCCACGTTTTTTGATTATCCCCACGCAAACCCTTGTTCCCAATCAGGCGAAACGTACTTTTTCAAAAAGTCAAGGAAAAATGCCGCCACTTTTTCACAACGCGCGTTTTTTATCAACATTCAGGCATTCATGAAATTCAATGTTTTCCACTATTTCTGAATAAATTGTTGATAACCACGGAATATTTCGGAAAAGTGCTTGTAGAGCGATTCCAGTTATTCACAAATCGTTGAAAAATGTTGAAAGCATCGCTCGATGGCAGGATAAAGTACCGCTGAACATCCATAGAGCGCTGAAAACGGATACAATTACGCTGAATAACGTTGAATAACCCTGAAACGCAGTAGAAAAATATGGAGCACCAGTGGAACACGACGTACCTCTCATGAACGATCCAGCTGATCGGACGGACGCCTCGTCCGCCGCAGACGACCGCGTTGCCGGCGAGGCGGAGCGCGACGGCGCGCGCGCCTTTGACTTCACGTTCGCGCCTGGCGTTGCGCGCATCGCGATCTATGACGATCTGCTGAGCGCGCCTCACATGATCGAGATCCCGCCCGCTGAAACGGGCGCCTACATCGAAAACATCGCCTCGACGATTTACGAGCAGGCGCGGCGCGCAGGCGGCGTCATCCCCTACACCGTCATTCGCGAGGTGTCCGAGAATTTCATTCACGCGCGCTTCAAGGAAATCGTCGTGTCAATCCTCGACCGCGGCAATACCATCAGGTTCGCCGACCAGGGCCCGGGCATCCTTCATAAAGACAAGGCTCAGGAGCCAGGCTTCTCTTCGGCAATCGAGCCGATGAAGGACTATATCCGCGGCGTGGGGTCGGGGCTCCCCATCGTCAAGGAGTACCTCGAGTCGTCGCACGGCACTATCAGCATCGAAGACAACATGGGCACGGGGTCCGTGGTGACTATCAGCCTCAACCAGCAGCACGGTGACGAGGACGAGGTCGAGGGCGAGGAATTCCCTGCGCAAACGGATGCATTCGAAAGCTCATACGGCGCAGCCGGTGTATACCGCAGCGCGGGGCACGCCAGCGGAGACCCGTTTGTGCGAGGTATGGCGGGTTCGTTTAACGCCACGAATCAGACGCATTATGCGGAAGGCGGGGCCTACCCTCAGCATGCGGCGGCGTACAACGTCCAGCCGGGCGCGGCGGCTTACCCTGGGCAGTCCTTCGACCCGCGCTTCGCTCAGCAGGGTTATCCCGCGGGAGGCTACGGAATGCCGCAGGCCCCCTACGCGGGTACTCCCTACCCCCAGCACCCCGCCGCGGGAACGCCCGCGCAGGGATATCCCGCAGTAGGCTACTCCGCTGCGCAGGGCTACTACTCCCCCGAGCAGCAAGCGTCGTTCCAGGCAGTGCGCATCCGACAGGCGACGACCGACCTCTCGGAGAAGGAGCGTGTCTGCCTCGTCCTGCTCGCAAACGAGGGGCCGCTCGGCATCACGGAACTGAGTGCCCTCACCGGGATGGCGCCGTCGAGTACCTCGGCGACGCTCAAAAAACTCGAGGAACGAGGGCTCGCTGAGAAGCTGCCGAGCAAGAAGCGCCAGCTCACACCTATGGGCAACGACGTGGCGCTGACGCTTTCGTAGCGCGAAACCGAGCGGAGGAGCGCCGAAGCAGCCACGTTTCCTCTCTTTACCAGGGGTTCGCATCCCCTATACAATCTTTGATTACACCCTCGGCGCGCAAGGCGCCGCAGAACAGAGCAAAAGGGCGCGCGCCCTTGGTCGGGAGCACATATGGACAGCGGAAAGCTTGCAGAGAACTGGAACGCGGTTTGTGATCGCGTCAAATCGTATCCGGGTATCGATCCGTCCCAGGTCAACGCCTTCTTCTCGCGCCTCCAGCCCCAAGCGATGAGCGAGGGTTTTCTCATGCTGACTGCCGACAACGACTTCATCAGGTCGTGGATCGAGCGGCACTACCACAGCTCCATCACGCAGGCTCTCACCGATCTGTTCAACGTGCCCTTTACCGTGATCATCGAGGTTGATCCGAGTCAGGCGGCAAACGCCGCGCCCGCGAGCGGATCGACGGGGACGAACATCGCGCCTGCAGCAAGCGCTGCTCCCGCTTCCGCCGCGGCGCCCGTGAGGACAACAGCGGGCGCCATGCACCCGGCGAACCAGATGCCTGCGCAGGCGCCAGCGGCGGCCTCCGCGCCAGGCGCAAGCGGCGCTGCGCAGGCTCCCGCAATGGCTTCCGCGGCGAACACGAGCGTACCCAGGCAGGTGCCTGCAGGTATCGCTGCTGATGTTTCCGCAGGTAATCGCGGTGCTGTTCCAAGCGAGAGCGCCTTTGATTCGGCAGCTCCCCACGCGGCGCCCGAACCAGCATCGGAGATCGACGCCGCGGCAGCGGTGAATCCTCTCCCCTCTTACGGCGCGCCAGCAGCTGTCGGAACAGCCGGCGCAGGTGTCCCCATAAGCAGCGCGGCAGCCGCCGCAGTCGACCCCTCCCCCGCTTGCGAAGCCAGCGGCGCCGAGGAGCAAGAACAAACGCAGCAGGAGCGCCCCACCTCGACGCTCACCTTCGAAAACTTCGTCATCGGCGATTCAAACCGCATGGCCTACTCAATGGCGGTCAACGTGGCGGAACTGCCCGGCAAAACGCCGCTCAACCCGCTGTTCATCTACGGCAAGAGTGGTCTTGGGAAGACTCACCTCATGCGCGCGATCCAAAACTACATCTGTGAAACGCAGCCGTACCTGCGCACGGTGTACGTCGATTCCGCCGAGCTCCTCTCCGACTACATGGACGCGAGCGCGGCGCACGACAAGGAGAAATCGAGCTACCGCAACTTCAAAACGCATTACGAAGACGCTGACGTGTTGCTCATCGACGATATCCAGTACCTCCAGGGTAAGAAACAGACGCTCGACATCGTGTTCCAGATCTTTAACAAGCTGATCAGCCAGGGCAAGCAGATCGTCCTCTCAGCCGACCGCGCCCCCAAAAACATCGACATCGACGAGCGCTACCACTCGCGCTTCAACCAGGGAGGAACCATCGACATCCAGCCGCCCGAGGTTGAAACCAAGCTCGGCATCGTCAGAAGCTTCATCGACGAGTACCGCACCACAGAGGGCGGCGAGTATTTCTCCGTCCCCGAGGACATTCAGGAGTACATCGCCGAGAACTCGAGCTCAAACATTCGCGAGCTCAAGAGCGCCGTCACCAAGGTCATCTATCAGATGACGTATTTCAACAACCCCCACATCACAGTCGGCGAGGTGAGAGCGCTTCTCGAGAACCACTTCTCAGGCGGAAATTCGCGCAACCTGACCGTTGAGGACATCCAAAAGGAAGTCGAGACCTTCTTCAAGATCAAGCACAGCGATCTCGTCGGCAAATCACGCACGCGCAACGTGGCGTACGCGCGTCACATCGCCATCTACCTGTGCCGCACCCTGCTCGATCTTCCGTTCGGCGAGGTCGGAAAGCGGTTCAACCGCGATCACAGCACCGTCATGCACTCCGTCGCCACCGTGGAGAACATGATGAAAAACAGCCGCGAAGTGCAGGAGGAACTCGAGGCGCTCAAGCAGATCATTCGCGAACTCTAGTGGAAAACCCGTTGACGACCGACTCAAAAGCGGTCGAATACGCGGCGCTTGCTGGGGACAGATAACGACCACGCGTTTCGTTGTTGATTGAGCATACAAGGTTTGAACGGCGAAACAGGCATTTGTTATCGCGATCTACCTGCGGTTTTGCCCGTCTTCCCCATTTCCACCGTTCTTATTATTGTTATTACCCTTTTAGATATATCTATGGAAGAGGAGGTTCATATAAGAGAACACGCTTGAAAGAAAGCAAGATCTATCCAAATCGTGAACATTTTCCTATTTTCACGCGCTGAACAGCATTTTTCTTGTTGACACGCTCAATCGGTGTTATACAATCTGGAAGTTACTCTTTGAATATGAAAGGGATCGCAATATGAAACGCACTTACCAACCGAACAAGCGCAAGCGCGCCAAGACTCACGGCTTCCGCGCTCGCATGGCCACGAAGGGTGGTCGCGCCGTCCTCGCTCGTCGTCGCGCAAAGGGTCGCAAGCGTCTTTGCGTCTAATGAGGTCTCCGTTGGATACCATCAAATCCAGCGCCGACATCTCATGGCTCTTCTCTCACGGCAAACGTCTGAAGAACCACTACCTGACGCTTATCGTGAGGGAACGCGCAACTCAAGAGAATACAGGGATGGAGCAACACGACCTCAACGGTCGTGTTGCTTTTATTGCGGGCAAGAAGCTGGGAAACGCGGTGTGGCGCAATCGTGCCAAGCGGCGCATGCGGGCGATTTGCCGCGACCTCGGCGGTCCTTGGGCTGGATACGACGTAATATTTCTCGCGAAGTCATCCATTGCGGATGCCACTTATAGTAAAGTGCTAAAGGCATGTGGCAGGACGGTTCACGGCTCTTTGCTGGACGACGGGAAATCCTCTCATGAATAGGCTTTTGCAGGTTGCGAAGCGCATCCCGACGCTTGTTGCGATCGGGCTCATCATGTTCTATCGCGCAGCCATCTCCCCGTTGTTCCCTTCGTGCTGCCGCTTTGTGCCCACATGCTCCGAATACGGCTTGATCGCTTTCAAGCGTTACGGCTTTAAGAAGGGTTTCGTTCTGACGGCGAAGCGCCTGAGCAAATGCCATCCGGGAGGGCCCTACGGATACGATCCTGTTCCGTAGGCTCTTTTAGGAATATAAGAAGGGAATAGAGTATGTGGGAAGTGTTTAAGGACTGGATCTTCGACGCCATCCGGTTCTTCTACGAGTTCTGCGGCGACTGGGGCCTCGCGATCATCATCGTTACGGTGATCTTCCGTATCATCGTGGCGCCGATCATGCACAAGCAGGCGAAGTCCAACTATCAGATGCAGAAGATCCAGCCGCAGATCGCCAAGATTCAGGAGAAGTACGCTGACGATCCGCTGCGTCAGAATCAGGAGATGCAGAAGCTTTACGCCGAGGCGAAGTTCAACCCCCTCGCGGGCTGCATCCCGATGCTGCTTCAGATGCCGATCTTCATCGCCCTGTTCCAGGTGCTCCGTGAGATGGGCGGTCGCGAAGAGGTTCATGACTACGTCTTCTACAACATCGTCCCGAACCTTGTTACGACGCCCGCGCAGGCGTTTTCCGAGGGTTTTGGAACATTTGTTCCCTATCTCATCCTGATGATCATCTTTGCAGGTGCCACGTTCCTGCCGATGATTCTTCAGCAGATGAAGAACGACAACAGCAAGCAGAAATCTCAGATGATGATCATGGCTGTTGTGATGTCGGTCTTCATGCTGTGGATCTCCTGGAGCTCCCCCGCTGGCGTTCTGCTCTTCTGGGGCGTGTCCTCGCTCATCGGTGTGGCGCAGAACCAGTTCTCGATGCACCGCTGCCGCAAGCTTGACGAGAAGAAGGCCGCTGAGGCTCCCATCGAGGTCAAGCCCGTTGAGGTCAATGTGACGCGCAAGAAGAAGAAGCCGCGCCCGACCAAGAAGCATTAATCGCTGTTTGCAACGTTTGGGAAGTGTTTCACGTGAAACACTTCCCTCTCTTTCTTTTGCCCGAATGTTTCACGTGAAACACTTCCCTCTGTCGAAAAGGAGCTGTTATGGCTGAAGAGATCGAAGAAGTGACGGAGTCTGCCGAGGAGTCGTCTCCTGAGATCACCGAGGAAATGCTTGATTCCATCGCTGATACGGCGATTGCTGCTTTGCAGGACATTCTCAAGTACTTCGATGTGGGAGAGATAACCATCGATGAGTACGAGGGCGACGACGGCGAGCTGATTCTCGACATCACGGGCGACGATCTTGCCATTCTGATCGGCCGCCACGGCAAGACGCTTGACGCGCTCCAGTTTGTCATCTCTGCGATTACAACGCGCACGATGGGATTCCGCTATCCTGTGGTTGTTGATGTCGAGGGTTACAAGAACCGCCAGCGTCAGAAGCTTGAGGCCATCGCTCGTTCTTCTGCGAACAAGGCTGCATCCCAGCAC
>ERZ1034952.2237-NODE-2237-length-14561-cov-7.638839_pt1 | contig 14561 bp, 10 predicted proteins | sample MGYA00520625_ERZ1034952 | MGnify/ENA primary metagenome ERZ1034952 (study PRJEB33766, sample SAMN09781773) | gut metagenome | biome: gut microbiome | host: Homo sapiens | place: Madagascar | study: EMG produced TPA metagenomics assembly of the PRJNA485056 data... | reverse complement strand
TTCAAATATGATTCCTTCAACGTTCTGGATACCGTTATCATGGGAAATGCCAGACTGTATGAGATCATGAAAGAAAAAGAAGCCATCTACGCCAAAGAGGATTTCACTGACGAAGACGGTATCCGTGCCAGCGAGCTCGAAGGTGAATTCGCAGAAATGAACGGATGGGAAGCAGAATCCGATGCCGCTACTCTTCTGAACGGACTTGGAATCGAAACCGAACTTCACTATACACAGATGGCTGACCTTACCGGAAGCCAGAAGGTCAAAGTTCTTCTTGCCCAGGCACTGTTCGGAAACCCGGATATTCTTCTTCTCGACGAGCCTACCAACCACCTGGATCTCCCGGCGATCGAATGGCTGGAAGAATTCCTGATCAACTTCGACAATACCGTCATCGTTGTATCTCATGACCGTTACTTCCTTAATAAAGTCTGCACACACACTGCCGACATTGACTATGGCAAGATTCAGCTGTATGCCGGAAACTATGACTTCTGGTTTGAATCCAGCCAGCTTCTTATTAAACAGATGAAAGAAGCCAACAAAAAGAAAGAAGAAAAGATCAAAGAACTGCAGGAATTTATTTCCCGATTCAGTGCAAACGCATCCAAATCCAAACAGGCTACTTCCCGTAAACGTGCCCTGGAAAAAATCCAGCTGGATGACATGCGTCCTTCCAGCCGTAAGTATCCATACATTGACTTCCGTCCAAACCGTGAGATTGGAAACGAAGTCCTTATGGTTGAAAATCTTTCCAAGACAATTGACGGAGTAAAAGTTCTGGACAACATCAGCTTTACTCTTGGACATGACGACAAAGTTGCTTTCGTAGGAGCAAACGAACAGGCAATCACCACTTTCTTCCGTATTCTTGTCGGAGAACTGGAGCCTGATGAAGGAAGCTACAAATGGGGTGTTACCACTTCCCAGGCATATTTTCCGAAAGACAACACACAGGAATTCGATAACGATCTGACTATCACCGACTGGCTGACCCAGTATTCCGAGATCAAAGATGCAACTTACGTACGTGGTTTCCTTGGCAGAATGCTCTTCCCTGGCGAAGACGGTGTCAAAAAAGTCCGCGTTCTCTCCGGTGGAGAAAAAGTTCGCTGTCTGTTATCCAAAATGATGATCTCCGGTGCAAACATTCTGCTTCTGGATGAGCCTACCAACCATCTGGATATGGAATCTATCACAGCACTTAACAATGGTCTTATCAAATTCCCGGGAGTTATCCTTTTCACCTCCCATGACCATCAGTTTGTTCAGACAACCGCCAACCGTATTATGGAGATTCTTCCGGACGGCAAGCTGATCGATAAGATCACTACTTATGACGAATATCTTGCAAGTGATGAAATGGCCAAAAAACGCCACGTATTCCAGGTTAACGAAGAAGACGCGGCTGATAACTAAAACTGAAAACATATGTCATACAGCACATGACACAAAAAAGACTCTGAGGTTTTTCAAACACCCCGGAGTCTTTTTGATTACATTATTTCTTATTCAATTTCAATTCAGTCTTTCATCGTAATCTCAGCCAGTTTGCCATTTGTCACCTTGAGCAGCGCTTCGAGCGGAACTTTAAGTGTCAGACCAATCCGTCCTCCACTCACGTAAATCTCCTCAAAGTCACCGGCAGATGCATCAAATACAACCGGATAAGGTTTTTTCATTCCCAGCGGACTGCAGCCACCTCTCACATATCCTGTGATTTTCAGGATATCTTTGACATGAATCATATCAACTGTTTTTTCACCAACTGCTCTGGCTGCTGCCTTGCGGTCAACCTCTTTCTCGATCGGCACCACAAAAACATAATAGCCACCGCTTTTGCCCTCCATAACGAGCGTCTTGAAAGACTGCTCATATGGTGCTCCGATCAGATCTGCACTGTGAAGTCCGTCAATAAATTCATCACATTCATACGGAAATGCTTCATATTTTACTTTCTGACGATCCAGCATTCTCATTGCATTTGTCTTTGCTTCTTTTGCCATGTTGTCCCTCTTTTCCATCTTCTGTCAGACTGTTTTATTTACGCCTGTTTTTCTTTTTCCGAGAATCTTCTCTTCTTGATATTTTTTTCCATAATTCTTCACCTTCACGGTCATCTTCATCCATCATTTCTCTCAGAACTTCCTCATCCAGTTCATCCTCATCGATCATGACCGGTTCATCATAATCATCATAATCATCGTTCATTGGATGATAAGAATCTTCTGCATCAAAGGAACCCAGCGGAAGATCCAGTTCTTTCGCTCTGCTCTTTCTTGGACGATATGGAATTGTTTTTTCCGTTTCAGGAGCCACATCATCTTTTCTGGATTTTCTGCTTTTGTTCTTTTCAAGTTTAAAATCCACCGGTTGCTGTCTTCCGGATTTTTTCCTTGCCGCACTCTGGCGCGTTTCCTTCTCACGGGCAGTTCTCTGTGGTCTCTCTGCCTGTTTTTGTTTTTTCTTATTGTCCTTCTGAGGCATATAATCTCTGAAATCTATATAATCTGAGCTTTCTGCGGAAACATCCGGATCTTCCTCATCATACTCATCCTCATCCGTTTCCCTGTGCCTGTTTGTTGCAAACTGAATCAGCATTCCCAGAAGCGCAAAACCAAGACTCAGACCGACTCCATACGGGATATCTGAAAGACCGCCAAGTTTGGCCGCCGAAAATCCGGCCATCGCGCCTCCAAGCAGGCTAGTTCCGATTATCAGCACTTCTCTTACCCATTTCATTGCAAGTACTCCAAGTCCGACGCCGAGAAGAAGGCAGAAGAAAAACACCAGTGATGTCGTCGGATGAAAAACATAAATACCTAATCCGATTCCAATTCCGGCACCTAAAATGAAAATACCAATTTTATAGCTCATAAACGCAATTACAGCAAGAAGCACTCCGGCACCTACCATAAACGCAGCGTACATATACTTCTCCGTCACACCGGTCGAAAACGCAGCTCCAAATCCGATTCCGGCACCAATTATAAATCCACAGAGCATCATCCAGAAACGCAGAAGGCGATACCCAAGAATACAGTTGATTACTCCAAAAACAAGCAGTACTGCAAAACCAATCATTGAAATACTGGAAAAAGACGGAACTGTCCGCGTAGTCTCTATCATATTCATAAGCTGCTGTAAAACATCATTCATAAAAATCTCTCCCCTAAAACATAAAATACATTGTCTTCAGATTATCCAGAATACCGTAATGATATTCCACGGTCTCCAGTCCGTAGAGCTGCAGATAATATCTTGCCATATTCTGGATATATCCATCCTGGATCCACTGACGGTATGCACTGTCAAAAGCATCCTGTGAAGTAAATTTAAAACGTATCACTGCCGCACCATTATCAAGACGCATACAACAAAAATCATAAATCTGCTGCTCATCATAAGTATCAAAGCATGCCTGATTCAACACATAAAAATTAAGATCTGCTGCCGTACATTCCGGTACCGGGAACTCATCTGAAGCCGTATACACCTGTTCATATTCCTGCGGAAAAGGACACAGATAATCGTAAATCACTGTTTTATGCTCTTCAAGCTGCACTGCGCCGCCTTCCAGAAAGCTCGGCTGATCTCCGTTCGTAGCATCTACATAATAATACTGTTCATTGATTTTCACAATGTTCCATGCATGTCCTTCATCACTGTCTCTGGCACTTCCTTCCACATATATACACGGAATGCCCAGCTGTTCCAGCAGATATTGCACCGCCCTGGCATAGCCGGCACAGACTGCTTTCTTTTTCCAGAAGACTCCTGCAATATTCTGGTCATCGTCAGACGCTTCATATTCCGTATGATCGATCAGATACGTATAAATCATTTTGACTTTATCATAATCCGATGCGTTCTGTGTAATCTCAGCATTCACTTCATTTACCGCATTCTGCATTTCTGTCATGATTTCGCTGATTTCCTGCTCTGTATATGTATAGCCAGGTGAAAACCTGCAATAATCTGTCCCTTTGTAAGAAGTCGTATATACCTCTTCCCGGTTATGAACCCAGAACAGTTCCGGATGATCTTTCAAAAGTGCATGATACACTTTACTGATTACATCTTCATCCGCTGATGTCAGATAAAATTCATTCTGTCTCTCACGGATGCCGTTCAGCATTTGCCTGTATATTCTCTGCTCATCTTCTGACAGCAATTTAAAGTAATATTCCTGATATTGATCTTCATCCGTCTGCTGTACTTCCTGCTCGCGCAGCTTACGTATCTCACCAGGTTCCTTTGAAAAAAAATCATTTGAACAGATCACAAACAATATCAGAACAGGCAAAAGCCAGAATAATCTACGCCAAAACCTTTTCTTCTTCATCGGGTTCTCCTTTTTATCATAAAAACCGAACGACTCACCTGAATCGTCCGGTTTTGTTACGCTGCTCTGTCTGTTAATCCTCAAAGATAACAACCATATCACTCTCATCCGGTTTCTGCGGAAGTATTGCCGCAGAATTCTCCTGGACAGAAACATTATTATTCAAAATATTCTGCAACGTATCTGTCACTTCAACTGTACCAGTCACAGAAGCAGAAGAATCTGTGAAATCGTCCGCATCTTCAAATTCTACGATCAGGCCATCGTCTTCTGTCGCATCTGAAGAAAGAGAAGCTGAAATACTGTCTGCACTCTCCTGCGTATCTGATGCAGTCTCTACAGTCAATCCATCTGATACGTCACTGTCCGTTGCTGTTGTATTGCTTGCATTCGCTCCCTGTTTTTCCATTTCTGCCACTTCAGCCTGTGTCGGGTAGAAAGATGGCTGTCTGATATAACGGAAGCTTGCTCCATATGCCTCGCCTACTGTTACACCGTTTTTACTGGAAGAACAGTGTACTGCGATCCAGTCACCTGCATCAGTCTTACCACAGATGATACCAACATGATTATCGCTTCCGGCCTCCGGTCCCTTCTGAAAAACAAGATCACCCGGCTGTGCATCCTGCTCACTGACTACATTTGCATTTTCCCACTGCTCGGAAGTACCATCTCCGACACTGCTCTGCATTCCCTGGTTCAGATATCCGTTGATCACAGACCATGTAACAAATCCACTGCAGTCAAGTCCATATGCACGAACAGTTCCGGTGCTTGCACTGCCTTCTGCGGATACCTTTGCAGCCGTTCCCCAGCTGGATTCTTTGCCGATCTGGTTTGATTTACCGCCCCAGAAATATCCAACCTCACCAACCAGTGAGTATGCTGCTGCGATAACATTTACACGTTCCTCAGAAACATCATCTCCAACGCTCTGGCGCACAAATCCTTTGGCATCTGTAACGATCGCACAAAGCAGCTTGCAGTCTGTCTCCACATATTTCTTCAGAACGGTTCTGTTTTCCTGAGAAATATTGTTCTGCTTGATATAATGATTAATATGATAATTTCCATAGAAAACATGTGTAATATTGTTTTCATCACGAACAACCGGATTCATCTCCGCAAAAATCTCTGCCAGTGCTTCTTTTGAAGAAGAATCAAGTGTAAATTCTTTTACGCCTTTCTGGCTCTGCTCATAGACATATATCGCAAGAATATCCTGCCAGTTGCGTACAAGCAGTGAGTCCGCCGAAGTGGTCAGTCCGTCACTTCTGCTGTCACTTGCATCTGTAAGCTTGTTTTTTTCTTTGTATTCCTTTTCTATTTCGTCCATTACTGTAGAAAAATCATCAGAGAATGAAAGCTGATAATTATTCTTCAGACTGTCAAGATAAAATTCCTTTCCCGCATGAAGATTTGAAACATAATAAACCGGTGTGCCGGTTTTTCCTGTTTCACTTCCATCGGTCAGCCCGCCGTTCTTTCTTTCTTCCTCTTTCTTCTGAAGTTCAGCAATGCGCTTTTCAAAGCCGACAAGCAGATCATAATTTGTAACAAATGTCTTCTGTTCATCAGCGAGGCTGTCATATTCTTTTCGAAGCTCTTTCACTTCTGCGGCATGCTTCAATGTAAGAGTTTCTTTTGCAAGTTTATCGATCTTCTCAACCAGCTTCTTTGTTGCTTCTGTTTCCGTAACATCCGTCGGAGCCGGTGTCGGTGTCGCTGTTGGGTCTGCTGGTGTAACTGTTGGTGTCTCCGGTGCCGGTGTCGGTGTCTCCGGTGCCGGTGTCGGTGTCTCCGGTGCCGGTGTTGGTGTTTCTGGTTCCGGCGCTGGTGTCTCCGGTTCCGGAGCTGGCGTCTCCGGTTCTGGTGCTGGTGTTTCCGTCACATCACTTCCATCAGAAAAATCCGCATCTTCCTGCTCACTGACTGTCTCTCTATCCTCATCCGCTGCCATTACAGACATCGGGCTTGATAAAACCATAACCGCTAATATTGTAATACATAAACTTCTGGTCAGATATTTGTTCTTCATTCTGGTAAAATTGCTCCCTTCTGTCAAGAACATATCTTTATTCCCCTTATAAAGGTATGTTTCTTAGTCACTGTTTACTCCATTCGCAACGGAACATTACCGGTAAACAGTTATGCTACTTACCTTGCCGTAAACAGTTGTCTACTGTCAACTCACTTACACAATACTGTGGTCAGTTTAGCATAATGTACAAAAAAAATCAACCGCCGAGAGAAAACCCCAGCGGTCTTTGGATAAAATTCACATTTTTTTCATATTTTATAAAGCTACTGAAACATATGAAAGCTCTTCTGATTTTCCGCATAAATAGAAAATCCCCTGGAATACCTGATAGCATACTCTGAGAATATAATGTATGTCATCTTCAATATTTCTTTTGCAATTCAGATATCTTCTATGATGTTCCCTGATATACTGCAACAGCTGATTCAATGTTTCAAAACGAATACTGTTCTCCGCATATACATCTGCTTTTCCATCCAGAACAAACATCTTTAATTCATTCTTCAAATGTTTCTCATACGTATTATGCTGACGAAGAGTTCCTTCAAATGTCTTATTATGCGGAAAAGTAAAATAATCTGCTATATAATGCATTACTTCACCGGCTCTTCTCCAGAAAACCCGGTCATTATACTCTGCACCTGCCTGAACCAGGCGGCGGATCTTACCCTGTACCTCATCAAAGGTACCGAAATATTCATGACGCTTGGTTATAAACGAAGGCTGAATGTCCGGAAGAATATTTCCAAGACAGAATGCTTTTCTATGTAACTGTAAACTCTCATTGGCCGGCATCTGGTCTGCCAAATATCTTGCCAGCAGTATGTGTGATTTTTTTCGCAAAATAAACACTTCTTTCTTTAACAAAAAACAGTTTACCGTAAACACATATACTATAGCAGATTTATTTCTTTAATTCAAATAAAATTTTTGTAAACTCCTAACACTTTTTATGGATCCCCAATGCCATGCTGTGCTGTGCAGCATGACGTTTTTCCACAAGCTGCTTCGAATATCCGATCACACCATTGTTATCATATGGATCATTAAAATAATAATTTTCCTCATCATAACCGACAAGAAGCATACAGTGTTCATTCGATGTCCACAGGAATCGCTCCCCTGTATCCAGAAGCTTCCACTCCGGTCCAGGAATTTCTTTTCGCATATTGATGCATGCCCAGAAAATCACCGGCATATCCTGATCGATATATTTCCTGAGAAGTTCCTCTATCGGCGTTCCCGATTCATCTTCAAAGCAGTATCTGTCTCCCGCTGCTTTATCCAGTGCCTTCTTAAGACCTCCGGCATAAATCCCATAAGAATCCTCATCATACGGACTTCCACAAAAGCATTCATTCGGATCCGGTCCATACAAAACACCCTCCCGTATTTCCATATCGCGGCATTCCAGATACTTACTGATAAATTCATCCACAGAAATCTCATATCCCAGATACTGAAGAAGCATAACAGCAGATACACTTTCACAACCCGTTGGATATTTCACACTCTGGTCAATGTACGGTACCTGTATTTTATACATGTGCACCTGTCTCCTTATCTCTGCCTGCACTGATCTTCTTTATCACAGTAAGTGTCACAAGAAGCAGTACCAGACTGATTCCAAGAACCACCCACCAGATATGTATAAAACCGGCAATGATATAACCAATAAAGGAAATCACTGCAACGACTGCTGCATACTGCATCTGCGTTGTTACGTGGTTGATATGATTGGACTGTGCTCCTGCTGAAGACATGACGGTTGTATCAGAAATCGGTGAGATATGGTCTCCGCATACTGCACCTGCCAGAACTGCCGATACCGAAATGATCATCATCTGAAGATCTTCGTTTCCCGGGAACATCGCAATTGCGATCGGAACCAGGATTGCAAAGGTTCCCCAGCTTGTTCCTGTCGAAAAAGAAAGAAAAACTGCGACCACGAACAGAATTGCCGGAAGGATCACGCTTGCAGAAGCATTGCTTCCTACCACATTTCTTACAAATGTGCTGATTTCCAGCGCATCTCCCATTCCCTTCAGGGACCACGCAAAAATCAGGATAGCAATTGCCGGGATCATCATCTTAAAGCCTTCAACAAAGCTGTCCATAAAACCTTTAAATGTGACAACTTTTCTCGGAAGATACAGAAGCATCATAAAGAATACGGTTACCATCGTGGCAAAGATCAGACTCGTTTCTGCATCACAGCCGGAAAAGGCAGTTACGATATCCGTTGCTCCGCCAAGAAATCCTGTATAGATCATAGCACCAATTGCAGATACAATAAGCACAAGAACCGGAAGCACCAGGTCCATAACCTTTCCGCCGGAAGAAATCTCTTCTTCTTTTACCTGTTCAAACTCTTCTTTTCCGGAAGTAAAAAGGTCACCTTTTTCCGCATTTTTTTCATGCACCTTCATTAAACCAAAATCAAAGTTCGCAAAAATAAGAAACAGTACCATTACCAGCGTCAGGATTGCATAAAGGTTATACGGAATTGTTGAAAGAAATAACTGAAATCCCGTGATCCCCGCATCATCCGGTACATAAGAGTTAACTGCTGCCGCCCAACTGGAGATCGGTGCGATAATACAGACCGGTGCTGCTGTTGCATCAATAATATAGGCAAGTTTTGCTCTTGATACCTTGTAACGGTCTGTGACCGGTCTCATAACAGATCCTACTGTCAGACAGTTAAAATAATCATCTACAAAGATCAGTACACCAAGTCCGGTTGTCGCCAGCATGGCACTCTTTTTACTCTTGATCTTACTGCCTGCCCATTTGCCATAAGCGGCAGATCCACCCGATTTTGACATCAGAACAATAATCATTCCGAGCAGTACATCAAAAATCAGGATATTCAGATTCATACTGCTTTTCATGATCTCAAAAAACGACACAAATGCATTCCACGGATGAAACCCGGAATACAGCAGTGCTCCTGCTGCAACTCCGATAAACAGTGAACTGTAAACCTCTTTCGTTACCAGTGCCAGCACGATTGCCAGCAGTGGCGGAACAAGTGACCACCATGTTCCGATAAATATTGATCCTTCCATTCTTATTCTCCTCTCTTTACTATTCAGTTAAATGTGATACTGCTGAAATCCGGTGTTCCCATCAGATCAAACGGAGTACTCTGGTATACGTAATAATTGATCCAGTTGGTATAAAGATTATTTGCATGCGCTCTCCAGAGAAGCAGCGGTTTATTTTCCGGATCATTATCTTTGTAATAATTCTTCGGAAGATCGATGTCCAATCCCTTATTCACATCTCTCTTATACTCTCCGTCCAGTGTCACGCGATCGTATTCCGGATGGCCCATCACAAAAATCTTGCGTCCTCCCTGCGCCATTGCAAGGAACAGGCCCGCTTCCTCTGATTCTGCAAGAATCGTGATTTCTTTACATGCCCGGATATCTTCGATCGGAACTTCTGTATGTCTGGAATGCGGAGCCAGAAAAGCATCATCAAAGCCTCTTACCAACGGAATTTTGCGATTCAGAACTTTATGCCAGAAGAGTCCGAACATCTTATGATCCAGCTGACGTTTCTTAAGACCATAAAAATGATATAGACTTGCCTGCGCAGCCCAGCACAGAAAGATTGTTGAGGTTACATGACTTTCTGTCCAGTCCATGATTTCCTCAAGTTCCTTCCAGTAATCCACCTCTTCAAATTCCATCTGTTCAACTGGCGCACCCGTAACGATCATACCATCAAACCGCATATCTTTTAGCTCCGAAAAAGTCTGATAAAACTTATTCAGATGATTGGCAGATGTATTCTTTGACTGATGGCTTTCGACTGCCATAAAAGTAACATCTACCTGCAGCGGTGTGTTGGAAAGTGAACGCAGAAGCTGCAGTTCTGTTTCTTCTTTAAGCGGCATCAGGTTCAGGATCAGGATCTGAAGCGGACGGATATCCTGGTGTACCGCTCTTCCCTCATCCATGACAAATATGTTTTCTCTTTCGAGAATTTCTTTTACCGGTAAATCACCCTGTATCTTAATAGGCATTTTTTATTCCTCCTTTGGTCTCTTATGTCAGTTTCAGGAAATCCTCTTCTGACAGAATCGGTATTCCCAGCTCACGTGCTTTTTTATTTTTGGATGAATTGGATGTTACATCGTTATTGATAAGATAATTTGTTTTTCCGGTTACAGTCCCTGTCACCTTGCCACCAAGCGATTCAATCAGTTTCTTGGCCTCGCCTCTGTTTGCAAAATGTTCCAGACTTCCTGTAATAACAAAATTCATTCCTGCAAAAATCTGCTCACCTGAGATTTCTTCTTTATGAATATGAAGATATCCAAGCAGATGATCCACTTTCTGATTATTTTGCGGATCTTTAAAATACTTCACAAGGCTGCTTGCGATTACCGGCCCAATTCCGTCAATGGCACTGATCTCATCTTCATCAGCCTCACGAATTTTATCAAGGTCATCCTCAAAATGACGGCAGATAACTTTCGCATTGGATAATCCGATATTCGCAATACCAAGGCTGTATATAACTTTTGCAAGTGTCGTTTCTTTTGCTTTTTCAATACTGCTCAGCAAATTTTCAAATGATTTTTCTCCAAAACCATCCATATCCACAATTTCATTCCTGTATTTTTCTATCTCAAAAATATCTCCGAAATTGTGAATAAAACCTCTGGCAATGAATTTCTCCAGTGTTGCTTCAGACAGTCCGTCGATATTCATGGCATCCCTGCTTACAAACAAGGTAAATGCTTTGATTTTTTTGGCTGCACAATCCGGATTCATACAGCAAAGAGTCTCTACATCATTTTCTTTGATCACCCTGGCTTCCTTTCCACATACAGGACATGTATCCGGTATTGTCAGATTGCCGCTTCTTGTCAGATTTTCAGCAATCTGCGGAATGATCATATTTGCCTTATAAACCTGGATCGTATCACCGATTCCAAGCTGCAGTTCTTTCACAATACTGACATTATGAACGCTTGCACGACTGACTGTCGTCCCCTCAAGTTCCACCGGATCAAAAACGGCGATCGGATTGATCAGTCCTGTTCTTGATGGGCTCCATTCAATTTCACGCAATACAGTCTCACGAATTTCATCTGCCCATTTGAAAGCAAATGCATTTCGCGGAAATTTTGCTGTATTTCCAAGCGATTCTCCATACGCAATATCATTATATAATGCAACCAGTCCGTCAGATGGAAAATCATTATGCTCAATCGCATGTGCAAAATAGTCCATAGCTTCATCCAGATTTTCAGCTGTAACAATCCGGTATTCCACCACCTCAAAGCCCTGGCTGCGAAGCCATTCCATCTGATATGCTCTTGAATTGTGCATATCCACATTTTGTGCGGAAACAAGTGTAAATGCATAAAAACGAACATTTCTTTCTGCTGTGATCTGATTGTTCAGCTGGCGTACTGATCCGCTGCAGAGATTTCTTGGATTTTTATATCTGGCATCCACATCTTCAATCGAGTCGTTAATCTTTTCAAAGTCGGAATACGTAATGATCGCTTCTCCTCGCAGAACGAGTCTCCCCTGATATGCGATTTTTAACGGAATATTTTTGAATACTCTGGCATTGTTGGTGATCACCTCTCCGACAACACCATTTCCTCTCGTAACAGCCTTTTGCAGTTCTCCGTTCTCATATGTGAGAACAACGGTAAGTCCGTCCATTTTCCACGAAAGCAGAGAAGGATGTTCTCCGACAAATGTTCTCAGCACTTCTCTGTCCTTTGTTTTGTCCAGAGAAAGCATTGGTGACTCGTGTGTTTCTTTTGGAAGTGCATCTACTGCTTCATATCCTACATTAACAGTTGGACTGTCTGCCAGAACGATTCCTGTTTCTTTTTCCATTTTTTCCAGTTGATCGTACAGACTGTCGTATTCTCTGTTGCTCATGATCTCCCGGTCTTCCTGATAATAAGCCTTTGCCGCTTCGTTCAGCTTTTGCACCAGTTCCTTTATTTGTTTTACGGCTGATGTTTCCATGCTGCCCTCCTGTTCTGATTACTGTCTCACTGGATGAATTTTTGATCAGTTCATTCAGTTTTTCCCATTCTTCACTTCGGATTTCCCGATATTCTCCACATTTCAGATTCTCAATTGTCAGATTCATGATACGAATACGTTTCAGCGTCTGCACATGATAGCCCAGATATTCGCACATTCTTCTTATCTGGCGATTCAATCCCTGCGTCAGTATGATAGAAAAACTCTTTTTACCGGTCTGCCTGATCACACAGGGACGTGTTACTGTTCCAAGGATCGGAACACCTCTGCTCATCCTGGAAACAAATGCCTCTGTGATTTCTTTATCCACCGTCACCTCATATTCTTTTTCATGATAATTCCCGGCCCGCATAATACGATTGACCAGATCACCCTGATTTGTCATCAGAAGCAGTCCCTCTGAATCTTTGTCCAGTCTTCCTACCGGATACACTCTCACCGGATAATCAAGGTATTCTGTGACCGTAGTTTCCTGCCGCTGCTTCTTTGTGCTGCATACAATCCCCGGCGGCTTATAAAAGAGCAAAAGCACCTGCCTGGTTTCTGCATTTACAGGAACTCCATCCAGGCAGACTGTCGCATCCGCCGGAATTCTTTCTCCCGTACCGATCACTTTTCCCTCAACCGTAATCCTGCCTGACTCTGTCAGTTGATCTGCTTCCCTCCGGGAACAGATTCCCGCACTGCTCAGGTATTTATTAATTCGTATTAAATTCTGATTTTGTATTATCTGTTTTTCGTCCATTTTTCCATTATATAGTTTTTTCTTTCTGACCGCAACCAAGAGCTTGTTTTTTTTTATTACATATTGTATCATAATATTACTGTTCACAGGTAATATGAACAAAGCAACAGTAGTATCATAACAGATGATCGACTTACTGTATAAAGGAGGAATTATGTCCGATCATAAACGACACCTTAATCCCCTGCTTCTTTTGATTGCAGTTTTATTATGTCTGTCTGCCAGTTTTTTATTTCAGCGTACTTCCTTTGATCCTGATTATAAAATCACTGCCATATGGTCACACGAAACAAAAAAATCCGCTTCTGCACCGGAAGCTTCCGTGACAAAAGCTCCGCAGAAAGCAGATCATATATCCGCCACGCCAACCTCCGTTCCTTCTGTGACTCCTTCGGAGCCACCGGTTAAGAAAGAGGCTTCTCCCGAGGCAGCAAACGGAACCTGGACATCCAGCGGAAGTCATTGGATGTTTCTCGTAAACGGAACACCTTACACCGGATGGCTGATCGACACTGACGGAAAACACTATTATTTTGACAAGGGCGGAATCATGCAGACCGGCTGGATCAATGACAATGGCAAACGTTATTATCTGGATCTGGATGGTATTATGCAAACCGGAACAGTCAGCATAGACGGGAAAGATTATGAGCTTCAGACCGATGGTTCGCTGAAGAAATAAAAAAAGCGCAGGAATAAAATCCTGTGCTTTTTTATTTAGCTGAATATTCTACTCAAGCAATCCACTATAAACGTATCCAGTCTGTCCATCATATTCAATCTGAATCCAGTCACCCTCCTGACCCAGTTTCTGAATCTGATCCCCTTCATCAAGACCACCTATGATATCACTGTCACTATTTGCCTCAGCTCTGACATTACACTCTTCTGTAACTGTCATTGTCGTGCCGTCTGCGCTCGTTTCAGAAGAAGAAGTATCTGCCTCTTCACCCAGGCCTGCAAGGAACTGTGCCAGTGCGGTATCATTCTTCTGCGCCTGTTCGTATTCTGCCTGCACCTCAGCCGTAAGCTTCTTTACATCATCATCAGATTTCAGCGAATCCATATAAGCGGAAACTGTTGTGTTCTGTTCCAGGTCACCTAATATTTTATAAGTGCCATCGCTGTCTTTTACAACATATGAACTCCATAAAGAAGGCGCCGGTGTCTGAATCCCCTTACAGATGAAATTACCACTCGTATAAATCACATACGAATTGTCATCCAGACCTTTCTTCATATACACTTTACTTACCTGATACTTTTCAATATAATCCTTTGCATTTGCAATTCTGGATTCATCAGAAGGTGTCAGGTTTCTGACCAATGTTTTCAATGTTGTAATATCTTTTTCCCCTAAAGCCTTGTAGTAGCTGTTCATAAGTGCAGTAACTT
>ERZ1034952.2232-NODE-2232-length-14567-cov-8.709275_pt1 | contig 14567 bp, 16 predicted proteins | sample MGYA00520625_ERZ1034952 | MGnify/ENA primary metagenome ERZ1034952 (study PRJEB33766, sample SAMN09781773) | gut metagenome | biome: gut microbiome | host: Homo sapiens | place: Madagascar | study: EMG produced TPA metagenomics assembly of the PRJNA485056 data... | reverse complement strand
ATGAAGTGACGGAATTACAGAATCATTCCGTCTGCGCCTTCTCATTTTCTTCCCGGATAATCTCCTTTAATTCTTTTCGCATCACATCCAGTGAAGCCTTCTGTCCGGTCCATAATTCGATCTGAGCAGCCCTCTGGAACTGGACATATCAAGACCATTCAGGATTTTGCAGCCCTTCTTCTCAGCATTTTCCAGGAATGCGGTCTTGGACGGGTTGTAGCAGGCATCAAAATAAAACTGTCCTGGCCTGATTAGTTCAAATCTTTGTATATGTGTTTTTGTATTGCCCGTGGTTTTGTGTTCTGTCACCGTATTGAAGGTTTTTCGTCTTTCTCATACGGTCATAGAAATAATCAACGACAAGCCTGACAAAATACGGCATATTCCGCTGCATCCGATCTCCATTTTTTCTCTCGACGATTTCTTCGACAACTTTTTTCAGTGGCTTCTCCGCATAATCATTTCGTGCCGATACTTTTTCGTGATTGCTCAGGTCAAAAGTCGGTGTCCATGTATCCGGCAGTTTATAGCTTTTACATCAGACATACCTTTTTCAATTTCTTTATCAAATTGTTCTTTCGTAAGAGAACCATAGGTCAACGGTGCCGTTCTTGGTAATTTCATTTCAAATGGAATTACCTTTTGCAAAACAATCTGCCGTAGAAACATTCCTACTGCATTTGACATTGGAATTCCTAACTGATCTAATACACTTTCAGCCTGTTCTTAAGTTCAGGCTCAACTTGAGCAAACACATTTGCTGTTCTTGCTATAATCATCGCATTCAACTGTATCCTATCACAGATGCTTGCATATGGATATTATGAGTGCAAGGTGACTATTTTACACTCTGCACCAAAGCATCCTGCCAGCATTTCTCTCCTCCCCGCAGGAACTTCTTTCACCACAAATCATATTCATTTTTATCGAGGACAGTCCGGTTAACAAATTCCAACCCGAAAGCTTTGCTTTTAGATTGTCGCGGTACACTTGCGCAAAATAGGGGTACAATGGGGGTACAAATACCATTCTCATTCCCTAAAAGCCTTAATTTTAAGCCACTTCAGACAAAAGTACGGATTCTGCCGTGGCATACGAAAAGTACTTGAATGCTCATAATTTCTCCTTTCAAAAGGCGCTTTCTTTTGCATCTGATAGTTTTACCTTATCAATCCTTAATGCTCCAAATTCATCTTTCTTAATAATGTTGATAACAAAGTTATAATTATTCTGTTTTATATTACCGTGTGATTATTAAGCTGGTTTTCGACATTCCTACTTTCATACATAACACGAATAACTGTTACGATACCCGTGTCCTTATCCGGGATATAGAATACCAGATAATTATCAACTGGCATCACTCTTAACCCTCGGCTGTGCCACGACTCATTTCCATAAAGTCGGTATTTTTTCGGAGATTCCTCAAGTCCTAAAATGTGTTCCTCTAACCTGTCAAGCTGTCCTGCTGCATTATCTGGTGAAAGCAATTCAAAAGTAATATACTCATATATTCCCCTTAAATCGGCATTGGCTTGATCGGTGATAATTACCTCATAAATCATATACCGTAATCTTTGCGAATATCAGCAAATGCCTGTCTTGCAGGCTTTGTTCTGCCTGCAACCATATCCGCATATCCTTTCTCTAGTTCCGCATTTAATTCTGCTTCGGTCAGTTCTGCCACATTAACAGGTTTTGCCGTAGGTATCTTCACTTCAAAAGGAAGTCCCCTGTTTAAAATAATCTGTTTATAGAACATATTAATAGCATTGGATGCCGGAATACCAAGTGCTGACAAGATGCTTTCTGCCTGCTCTTTCACATCAGGCTCTATTCTTGCGTACAAATTAGCTGATTTTGTTGCCATAATGTAACACTCCTTTCAAAAATCTTAGTGTTTCCTTTTCTAGCTATATCATACCAATTCGTGCGCACAATAGCAATACATTTTTATTTCTCTTTTGAAAGCTCCATATTTTCCTTTTACTACATCCCCGCCACATTTTAGGCATTTTCCAAGGGTTTCCTGTCCGTTCCGGTTTCCTCCAAACATAGATTTCTGTTCATTACTAATGCTGTGATAGGTCTGCACGAGGTCTGTTACCATATCCGCAATGCCATCCATAAACTCTTCCATGTAATGAATCTATCAAGGTTCTCCTCTGCATCTCTGAATATCCCCTGTTCTCTGGACTTTTCCAATTTTGCAAGCATTTCTGTCTCCGACTTAGGTGCATATGGATTTGATTCTGTCTGCCTTTTTATCTTAAAAGAAAATCCATTTGTTGTAACTGAAAACGCTCTGATCCACTCAGAGCGTTTCCCTACATTCTTTATTCAATTTCCGTAACCAGCACTCTCAGTACTTCTATCACTTTCTGCATTTCGTACACATTCGCATATTCTTTGCAGGAATGTACATTATTCATGGAATTTGCAACGACTAAGCCTTTGATTCCATGTTGGCTGAATACGTTGTTGTCGCTTCCACCGAAGGTCTTGATGAGTTTTGGTTCTACGTCACACAGTCCGCAGGCTGCTACATATCGGCTTATGATAGATTCTTCTGTTGATGTTTCGTATGCCTGTATGTCAATCTGCTGTGTCCAGTCCAAGGTTGCTCCATATTTTTCAGCACTGTTTTGGAAAGTGTCACGATATTGCTGTGCTGTGGCGAGTGCTTTTTCATGATTCAAGCTTCTGATCTCACCTCGGATGTTACAGGATGATGGCACGATATTGATACCTTCGCCACCGTTGATCAGTCCGATATTGGCGGTTGTTTCCTTATCTATATGTCCCTGTGGCAGTGCGGCTATTGCTTCACAGGCTGCCTTGATGGAGTGAATACCTGCCTCAGGGTTAAATCCTGCATGAGATGCCTTGCCCTGTACATTAGCCTGAAATGACAATATGGTAGGCGCTGCATAAGCTGCAGTTCCGATCTCACCACTTAAATCCAGTACCAATGCCTCCTTAGAAACTATTTGGTCATATTGATATGCTTTTGCTCCTACGCAATACAGTTCTTCGCCTGTTGTGAAGAGTAATTCGATATCTCTATGCTCTACTGCATTTTGTTTCAGATATTTTATCAGCTCGTAGATCTCTACAACACCAGAAAGGTCATCGGCTCCGAGAACAGTCGTACCATCGCTGGTCACATCGCCATTTTCATGGAATATTGCCTTTTTCCCATATGCCGGCATTACAGTATCCATGTGCGCTGCCAGAAGGATTGGCTCCATTCCATTGCCTTTTACATAGCCGTGCAAGTTGCCTGCTGTGGAACCTGTTGTTGCTGCACTGTCATCTTCTGTCAGCTCCACACCGATTTCTCTGAAAAGGGCAATGATGTAGTCTGCCATGCTTCGTTCCTTCAGGGATGGAGAATCTATGACTGCCAGTTTTGCAAAATTATCTTTTATTTCCTCTATTTCTACCATGATATTCAAGCCTTTCACATTATTTTGAACCTAGTGAGCATGCACAGCCGCATTGTTGTTCTTCCCTGATAGTCCTCATCAGCTCGATAATAGGCTTCAGACAGGAACTGATCTCCCAATACAGGGTCTACATTGTTCTCATTATATACATATTCCCATCCGAGATTCTTCTCATGGTGAGCCTGACTGACCATATTTACGGATATCTGATCTTCAAGTCCTTCCAGTTCTCTTACAATAGAATCACGATTAGACCAGTGGCACAATTTCGCCCATATCAGACGATATCTCTGATTGCCCTCCGCCTTCAGATCATTCTCTCCATCACCAAAAGGTGTTGTAAAATGATTGGGCTGTCTTCTGAAATATCCATTTACATCTATTTCCGAAACCGTCTCCCTGGGTCTTACCCTTATTTTTCGTCCATTGACAATCTCATAATCATATTTCTCTATACTCATAATAATCCTCCATTTACAGACACAGAATTTATATGATGTACTCCGGTTCTCTTTCCAGAGTATGCATTTTCTCCAGAAATTCTTTCGTTCTTTCATTCTTAGGCTCTTTGAATACCTGTTTGGGTGTGCCGTCTTCTACGATCACGCCTTTATCCACGAAGATAACACGATTTGATACATTTCTGACAAAAGCCATTTCGTGAGAAACCAGAATCATGGTAAGTCCTTCCGCTGCAATCTGTTTGATAACTTCCAGTACTTCTCCTACCATCTCTGGATCCAGTGCAGAGGTCGGCTCATCCAGAAGCAGAAGCTGTGGGCGCATTGCCAATGCTCTGGCGATTGCGACTCTTTGTCTTTGTCCACCGGAGAGGTGCCTTGGATAGTGGTTTGCCCAGTTAAGCATGCCGACTCTTCTCAGTTCTTCCAGAGCAATCTTCTTGGCTTCTTCCTTAGACTTCTTCTGAACCACAATCAGTCCTTCTTCTACATTTTCAAGGGCTGTTTTTCTTTCAAAAAGATTGAAGGACTGAAATACCATTCCCGTATTCTGTCTTAATTCCAGAATGTCTTTTTTATTCTTCTTATTAGATAAATCAATCTCTTTTCCATTGATTACGATGCTGCCTTTTTCAGGTACTTCCAGCTGGTTGATGCAGCGAAGTATGGTAGATTTACCTGTACCGGATGGTCCAATAATACCGATTACATTACCTTTTTCAATAGACAGGTTGATACCGTTAAGAACAACATTATCCTTATATTTCTTATGAAGGTCTTTAATTTCTATAAAGCTCATAGTCTCTCTCCTATCTATCAGACTTCGTTTTCACCGGCAAAGTTCTCTACCTGATCGGGTATTGCCAGCTTCTTCTCTGTAAATTTCAGAATCTGCTCTATAATTACAGTCACAATCCAGTAAATGATTGCCAGTGAGCAGTATACTTCAAAATATCTGTAATTTCTGCCACCAATGATTTTACCTTGTGCTGTGATTTCTACGACTGCACAGGTAAAAGCCAGTGACGTTCCTTTGATTGCGGAAATCAGTGAATTTCCAATGGTGGGAAGTGCTACGGTAAGTGCTTCCGGAATAATGATTCTTCTCAATGTCTGTCCATAGGTCATTCCCAATGCATGCGCTGCTTCTACCTGTCCTTTATCTACACTTAATAATGCAGATCGGATCATCTCAGAACTAAAAGCCGATGAGTTCAGTCCAAGTGCAAGTACTGCATATACGAATCCGGGAATATTGGCAACTGCCAGGTTTGTTCCGTATTTTGTATTGATATATTTAAAGAACATGGGAACTCCAAAATATACAATATAGAGTTGTACCAGAACCGGGGTTCCTCTTACAATAGATACGAATAATCCGGCGATCTGTTTCAGTACCGGTATCTGCTTGATTTTAATGATTGCAAGTATCAGTCCGAGTACCAAGCCTATGATCATTGCCAGAAAAGCCAGTTCCAATGTCACTGGCAATTTCAACAAAAGTTCGGGAATATTTGTAAAAACCTGTTTAAAATCAAATAGTTTAGTCATTTGTTTCATCCTTCTTTATCTAAAAACTTTTCAACCAGAACGCAGCTGAATCCTAATTTGTTTCTATGTTCTTCTTTATCCTTGGAATCCTGCTTGCGTGGTGGATGATTCTCATATATCTCAGGATCTACTCCCGGAACCAGTTTGTATCCGCATCTTTCATAGAAGCCTGCTGCACGATCCTGTGAATTGATTACGATATGCTGACAGCCTCTTTCTGCGATCCACTTCTCGGCTTCTGCAATCAGAACATGGCCTACGCCGCTTTTCTGTCTTTCACGAACGACACATACACGTCCTATCTTACCGATATCCTCTCTTGGATATGTAATTCTACAGCCTGCAACAGGCTTATGGTCTTCTATGATCACGATTGCTTCCAGTTCTTCCTTCGGCTCATCATGTCCGAACTCTACTTCAATTGGAATATTCTGGCCATATACAAAAGCATCCGTTCTGATATAGTCATAGGCTTTATAGAGCCATTCCTTTGCTGTTCCTTTTTCTATTCTGTATATTTCCATAATATTCCACTTTCCTTTCGCCTTATTTCCTAGTTCGGTGTTGCCTTTAAATCATCATCTGCCGGGCTTGTATCCTTACCAAAATATTTTGTCAGGATTTCTGCCAGTGTACCGTCATTCTTGATTTCAATCAGAGCTTTATCCACATCTTCTCTTAGTGCAGCGCCCTTCTCATCCTTTGCAAAAAGGAAATATGTGCTGTTATGTGGGCTGATAAATTCCTGTGTATCTGCGTCAATGGCATTTCCAACAAGCTCATCCTCCAGACCAAACTGACCGATCAAAGTATCAAGGATAGGTCCATCATCAATCGCTACATCTGTCTTACCATCTGCGATATTTTGGAATTTAATCTGAAAATCAGATTCTGAATAGATGATATTGATCTGATGATCTGGATTCTCCGCATTCCACTGTTCCAGTGCCAATGCCTTGTTGCTGCCTGCGCCTACCTCGATCTTATAACCTCTGTCTGCGATATCCTGTAAACCTGTCAATGGTTCATCATCTTTTCTCTGGATATATACGTCGTAACCTTCCTTATATGGTAAGCTGTAGTAATAAAGCTCTCCTCTTTCATCTCTCCATGCATAGTTGTTTACTGCCAGGTCATAAAGACCACCTGTCAATCCTGTCAGAGGATCGTCAGCCTTAATGATATCCAGTTCGTACTGTGGAAGCTTCTCGAAGATTGCCTTCAGGATTTCAATGTCACTTCCCCCAATCTCATTATTCTCATCTACAACCATGTACGGTGCAGGGCTTCCCTTAGTCGCCACGGTTACCTTGGTTACGCCTGCTGCTGAATCTGTGCCGGAAGAAGTGGAACCGCATCCTGTTAAACTTCCAAATAATACTGCTGTTGCTCCGATAGTTGCTATCACTCTATTCAAAATCTTGTTTTTCATACTCTACTCCTCCGCTTATATCTGTTTTTATAAAAGGTCTTTTAAAGGGTTAATGGATGCATCTACTGATAATGTGCCATTCTTTGGATTTCTATCGTCCCAGTTTGGACTGTTCCATATAGTTGTGGAAATCTCACCTGCATATTCTTCATAAGTCTCTCCAGCCGGATGTCTCAGGAACAGTTCATCAGGTGTCTTGCTTAATTCTCTTCTTGCTCCATCATCTGCCCACAGTTTGTCGAAATCTACCTTGGTAAGGATTCTTTCATTATAACTTTTGAAGAAATTACCGTCTTTTCTGATACCATTAAGTGCCAGTGTCTTTGCATTGCTGTTATTATGAAAAGCCGGGATTGTGTTCAATTCCCTTAAATATCCCCATATGTTCTTGTAATCCTTGACAGGCTTCTTCACAGGTCCTACATTGTGGTAGTAGCTGACATCCCATCTGACTAAAGTAACATATGCTCTTACGTCACTGTCTGTTATGTAATCACCAAAGAGGAAACGGTTTGTTTCCAGTCTCTTGTCTAATTTCTCCAAAGAATCATAGAAATCTTCATATGCTTCATCATATGCTTCCGGTGACTGGCAAAAAGCCATTCGATAATGCCCGTTGTTGATATGTGGGAATAACCAGTCATTGAATTCATCAATTTCTTTTCTGAATTTCTTAGGATACAGATCAGGTGCATCTGCCGGTTGAAATGGTCTGAACTGTACTTCCAGATAATTGGTCAGTCTATGGTAATCATTGTTGACTGCCTTTTTCTCCACAATATCTACTAATGTAGGTGTTGTGGCTCTTCCTGTAAAATCAGGCTTCGCTCTCTTATAAAATTCACTCAGGAAATATGCTCCTGTGATCGGATCTCTGTGCTCCGGCTTATCTCCAAAGCCATGCCCGTATACATTAGTCTGTCCTGACTTGGTTACTAACTGATCCTGGATGACGTTCTGCAATCCTAAAAGATCTCTGACAATTACCGGTCTGTTTGACCAGTTACAGCCTACCGCCCAGTAGATTGCATATCTGTCTGCTGCTGCTTTCAGATCGCCTTCTTTATCACCAAAAGGCTGAATAAATGCATTGGGCTGGCGGATAAAAGCTCCCGTCTCATCGATCTCACTGATTGTTTCATTCGGTCTTGGATCAACTCCCACCTCTTCTGCATGCGCTCTTGCTTCCTCATCTGTATATGCATTTAATAAATCCTCTGCACTTGCATTTGTATAATCAACTCCACAGCATCCCATTCTATTTACTCTCCTTTTCTATCCTTTTATTCTCCACTAATTCGGTAGGTTTTCTATGCATTGATAATAGCATACACATATACATTCGTCAATTCATTAATTCTTTTGATTGGTTATAACTTTTACTTATAGCAAAAAAGAAGCCGGGCATTATGCTCGACTTCTCATTTCTATTATTCATTATAATCTGATGAAAGCTGCCGATTGTGGCTGCACACTGACTACTTTTCCATCACTCTCTACTGCACCGCCAAACTGATAAAGCACCTCTCCCAGCGCACTTTCATAAGGGAACTGTACTTTCTCGGCTGATGGATTGATTACTACCAGAATCTTCTCCTGTCCGCTGCTTCTGACATAAGCCAGAGGATATGTCCCAGGTTTTGCATATACAAAGTTGATCTCGCCTTTGTTCAGCAACGCTTCATGTGCTTTTCTAACAGCAATCAGCTTCCTGATCTCGTGATACAGAGAATCCTTATCTTCTGTCTGCTTCTCAACAGTTGGTCTGTCTGCACTGCTATCCTGTTGGATATATAGCTTCTGAGCACTTGCGGTACTAAATCCTGCATTCACACCATCATCCCACTGCATAGGGGAACGAGAACCGGTTCTGCTATAACCACCCTCTACAGAAGTAAGACCTTCCACATAACGCATGCCAATCTCATCGCCATAGTAGATAAAAGGCGCACCAGGCATGGACAGCAGGAATGCGAAAGCAACTTTTAACTCATCTCCATGCAAGCCCCTTGCCAATCTGTCCATATCATGATTACCGGAAGGAATACAGATAAGTCCTTTCTTCTCTGATTTCTCATAATTTTCAATATATTTCTCCACGAAGGCGGCTACATCGCCTTTTCCCCTGGATGAGAAGAAAGGCTCTTCACAGCGGAACAGATCATTATAATGTGATGGTCCAAAATGCAACAGGAAATCCATATGGAAACCACCCTGTAAGGATTTATCAGGCTCACCCCATTCAGAAACCATTGCCGCATGTGGAAATTCCTGATCAAGGAACTCTCTGACATTCTGCCACAGGCGAATCGTGCCTTTTCCCTCAGGGTCATTCTTTACAAGAGAGCCAGCCATATCTACACGGAAACCGTCACAGCCCATCTTCAGCCAGAAACGCATAACGTCCTTCATGGCTTCCAATGTAGCCTTGGGACCTTCATCATCCATGGACTGCTGCCAGGGGCGATCCTGCTCATAATATCCATAGTTCAGTGCCGGCTGGTGAGAGAAGAAATTCACAACACAGGAACCGTCTCTATCTGATATGCCTCTGATGCATCCGATGCCTTTTGGCTCTTCCCAGATGTTATCTGTCCAGATATATCTGTCTGTATATGCATTCTTCTCAGCTTTCATGGATTCCTTGAACCACTTATGTGTTACCGCTGTATGCCCCGGCACCAGATCAAGAATGACATGCATTCCTTTGGCATGCGCTTCTCTGAACAGGTTTGCCAGATCTTCATTCGTACCATACCTGGGCGCTACTGTATAATAGTCCTCCACATCATATCCAGCATCTCCAAAAGGCGACTGGAAGCATGGATTGATCCATATTGCGTTACAGCCTAATCCCTTGATATAATCCAGTCTCCTGGTAACACCATTGATGTCTCCAATTCCATCTGCATTTGTGTCCTGAAAAGACTGTGGATAAATTTCATAAAAGATTGCATCATCCAGCCATTCAGGTTGTTTTCTTGTGTTGTTCATATTCGTTTATCCTTTCTTTAATGAATTTATTGTAATTTGTTAATCAGTTTCCGATATACCCTCTCTATCATCCATGGTTCTGAGCATGCTTTCAGAGCTTCATCAGGAGTAAACCACTTCACACCGCTGTTCTCATCCGGTTTGATACGAAGGATTTCCTCTTCATCTGCTTCCAACAGATATGTCACGTTCAGATGGAGATGCGAAGGGACATATTTTTCTCTCTTTTCATGACCGTCTACTGTTAAAATCTCCAGAGAAAAGATATCCTCAGAAAGCACTTTAATGTTCTGCACTCCTGTCTCCTCCTGCACTTCTCTGACTGCTACCTGTAACAGATTGGCCTTACCATCTGCATGTCCACCGGTCCAGGACCATGAATGATATATATTATGATAAATCATCAGTATCTTGGTATGATTCTGATTCAATACCCAGGCTGATGCTGAGAAATGAGCCACCTGATTGCTCCTGTCAAGAATATCAGGCTGTGTCTCCAACAATTTTAACATGACCCGTCTGTCACTTTCTTCCTGTTCATTATAAGGCTGATAGTGCTGTATTGCCTGTATGAGCGTCTGCATATTTTATTCCCCCTCTATGCCTTTTCCAGCTTCTTCATCTGTCCAAACTCTACCCATGCCATAATAGCAGTCACAACTGCTGCCAATCCATCCGCTATCGGTCCTGCGTATAAGATTCCATCGATTCCCATAAATAATGGCAGCAGGATGACTAATGGTAAAAGAAACAGAATCTGTCTCGTCAATGAGAGGAAAATGCCTTTTACCGGCTTACCAATGGAAGTAAAGAATGTCGATGTAATCGGCTGCATGAAATTCACCCAGGTAAAGAATAAGAATACTCTGAAATAGCTGATTCCAAACTGATAATATTCCGTGGAGCCTTCGCCAAACAATCCGATAATCTGTCTGGGGAATAGCTGGAATAATATGAACGAAATAACGGAGATACTGCCACCTGCCACAGATGCCTGCCAGTATGCCTTACGCACTCTGTCATATTGTCTGGCTCCATAGTTAAAGCTCTCTATCGGCTGACTGCCCTGTCCGATTCCTATAACAATAGAGAAGAAGACCTGATTCACCTTCATAACGATACCAGCGCAGGCAATGGGAATTGCTTCTCCATATATGGACAATGCCCCATAGTGCTTCAATGAATTATTCAACACAATCTGTACAACCATCATTGCAAGCTGATTAAAGAAGGAAGCTGCTCCGATAGATGCAATTTTACCTGTATATTCCATGTTCACAATCAGGTGCTTCTTTTCCAGGGGAACAGTCTTAAAATGGTACAGATAACAGATTACAATTACTGCTGATATCACCTGTCCGATCACTGTGGCAAGGGCTGCTCCCGCCATGCCCATCTGAAAGACCATAACGAACAAGGCATCCAATACTGTATTGATGATTGCACCAGTCAGGTTACAGATCATAGTCATTCGTGGATTGCCGTCAGCACGAATCAGATGTCCGCCACCTGTCGTCAGCAGCAGAAAAGGAAAGCCCAAAGCCGTGATACGAACATATTCCTGTGCATATGGCAATACGTCCTGCGGTGCGCCGAAGAACTTGAGCAATGAAGTCAGAAAAAGCTGTGTAATGAAACATAATGCCAGTCCGCATAAGAATAGCATGCTGACTGCATTGCCGATATAATATGCTGCCTTTTCCCGATTACCCTCTCCCATTGTAAGGTTAAAACAGGAAGCACCTCCTATTCCAAATAGTAATGCCAACGCCAGACAGGATGTGGTAAGTGGAAATGCGATGTTTGTTGCTGCATTTCCAAGTGTTCCTACTGCCTGTCCAATGAATAGCTGATCTACGATATTGTATAATGCGCCTACCAGCATGGCTACGATGCTTGGTATTGCGAATTTTACCATTAATCCTGATACAGCGTCTGTTCCCAGGGGATTATTCTGTGTCTGTTGTTTCATATTTTAATATACTGCCTTTCTCATTTTTGTGTACATGTCTATTGTACTTCAATCGGATAATTTTTCCAAGGGGTAACTCTTGTTTCAATATCGATTATCCCCTATAATGTATTGTATACTTGCAGTTTAAGGGATTAAGTCACGCCGCAGGTCATGGTAGTTCGGTTCATTCGCCACGTACATGATGTAAGAGTTTCTAAGCTGCATTCACCGAACTACCATAACCTGCGGCTGGATACAGAAAATTTTTCATTTCACTGTTTGTAAAAATTGCTCTAGGCAGCACTGACTTCTGTCAATTGGTTCTTGTGAACCTTAGGAATAGCTGTTAGTACTTCTTAGCAGCAAGGAAGAAATGCAAGCAAGCCCGAGCCGTTGTCTGAGCCGCAGGCGAGTTTTAGGCGCAGGGCTTGTAATAAAAGCATTTCTGTCGCAGGTGCTTAGAAGTCCTTACAGCTATTACGTGTTCACAAAATCAATTGACAGAAACGGTGCGTGATCTTCCTTAAACTGCAATAACATTCAAGGAGAAAAATTATGCAATATACTTTATACGAACTGTTCTGGCTCTACTTCCTGTACTCTTTTCTGGGATGGTGCGCAGAAGTCGCACTTGCCGCTATTGCACGCAAGAAATTCATCAACCGTGGATTCGTAACCGGCCCTTTGTGCCCAATTTACGGAGCTGGTGCCGTGGCATTTGCCATCTTCCTGCCGGAGCTGACCACTTCCCCTGTATTCCTGTTTCTTGGAAGTATGATCCTAGCTTCCGGTATCGAATACTTTACAGGTGCTGCCTTAGAGAAAATATTCCATAAACGCTGGTGGGACTACTCCAATCACCGTTTTCATCTGAATGGATATGTCTGCCTGAGATATGCTTTCATCTGGGGTATCTTCGGTACTTTCGCCATGTATCTGGGCAACCGCCTATTACTGACAGTTGTGTCATTTATTCCACATATGGTAGGATTTGTCCTGTTAATTGTTCTGGGTGTGTTGCTTGGTTGTGATGTACTTGGCTCCTCTCTTGCGATAGCCGGACTTCACGTTAAGCAGAAACGGATTCAGGATATTAATACACAGGTGCAAAAGGCATCCTTCCTTCTGGAAAATGCCATTACCATCAGAATCCAATCCCGTATGCAGAAGGCTTTCAGCGGGTTGAATCAGCCTGCACAGGCAACAACAAAAAAAGCAACTCCTACTGTTTTCGCTGAAGGATGCTGCTTCTATAAATTAATCTCTCTGTTTTTTATAGGAGCCTTTCTGGGAGATATAACAGAAACCATCTTCTGCTATATCACTTCCGGTGTGCTGATGAGTCGAAGCAGCGTCGTCTATGGTCCATTCAGTATCGTATGGGGGCTGGGCTGTATGCTGCTGACAGCAGTGCTGTACAGGCAAAAAGATAAATCAGACGGTAATATATTCATAGCAGGTACACTTCTTGGTGGTGCCTATGAATATCTGTGCAGTGTGTTCACAGAACTGGTCTTTGGCACTGTATTCTGGGATTACAGCGGCTTCGCCTTTAACTTGGGTGGCAGAATCAACCTGCTCTACTGCTTCTTCTGGGGAATCGCCGCTGTGGTATGGTTGAAATTAATCTATCCCAGGCTCTCAGCCCTGATTGAGAAGATTCCTGTAAAAGTCGGTCCTGTGCTCTGTAATATTATGATTGTATTCATGATATTCAACATGCTGATATCTGCTGCCGCACTGTCCAGATACACGACAAGGCACACCGAGGCAGATGCCTTTGACACCCCGAATGCAATCACAGATTTTCTGGATACTCATTTTACAGATGAACGTATGGAAAGAATATATCCGAATGCAAAGATCGTAGAGGGTGGAAAATAGAAAATTGAACAGAAAATAAATGGTTTGATAATAGTCAAGCATAGATGTATATCCTTGCTTGACTATTTTTTGAAAGATATGTTTTCAGCCATTAATATCTATATCGAACAATTTGCAATGGAATAAATGTTCAATTTTATAAAAAGGACAGTACTTAAAATTAAATCTATAAACTACAATAGTAGAAATTCTTAGGTTCTTATAAAGCTATGACTCATTACTTTCCAACTATGATCTACAATAGTAGAAATTCTTAGGTTCTTATAAAGCAATCTATTATGATAAATTGCCACAAGATCTACAATAGTAGAAATTCTTAGGTTCTTATAAAGACTATGTTCTTCCATGGTTTACCGTTATCTACAATAGTAGAAATTCTTAGGTTCTTATAAAGCAAGGCACATTTTCTTTCAATGCCTGTATCTACAATAGTAGAAATTCTTAGGTTCTTATAAAGTGTATAACACTTGGGTTTATTATATCCGATCTACAATAGTAGAAATTCTTAGGTTCTTATAAAGAAATCCCACAACACTTGACCGCTTGGTATCTACAATAGTAGAAATTCTTAGGTTCTTATAAAGCCCCAAGATAACGGCAGAATGGGAAACATCTACAATAGTAGAAATTCTTAGGTTCTTATAAAGCTTTCTTAATTCTCGCAAATTTCTTTTCATCTACAATAGTAGAAATTCTTAGGTTCTTATAAAGCTAAGTCAAGCGGGATTTACCGTATAATCTACAATAGTAGAAATTCTTAGGTTCTTATAAAGTTTGACCTGGCACAGATAAGGCTACATCTACAATAGTAGAAATTCTTAGGTTCTTATAAAGGGATTTAG